>JGI24500J29687_10021268_pt1 | contig 12154 bp, 11 predicted proteins | sample BioPla2RNA1_FD_29687 | JGI IMG/M metagenome (IMG submission 29687) | reverse complement strand
GTCCGCTTTCCTTCTTATTTCGAGATATTGTAGAATGCTTGGATGCCTGGGTATTCGCTGGCCGCATCCAGTTCCTCTTCGATACGCAGCAGCTGGTTATACTTCGCCACGCGATCGGTTCTGCTGGGTGCACCTGTCTTGATCTGGCCTGCATTCACTGCTACTACCAGGTCCGCAATGGTGGTGTCTTCGCTCTCGCCAGAACGGTGGGATACCACTGCCGTGTAGCCTGCCCGCTTAGCCATTTCAATGGCCCGCAGAGTCTCGGTGAGGGTACCGATTTGGTTGACCTTGATCAGGATGGAGTTGGCTACGCCCTGGGCAATACCGGTGCTCAGACGCTCAGTGTTGGTGACAAACAAGTCGTCGCCCACCAGCTGAACCTTGTCGCCGATGGCTTCAGTGAGCTTCTTCCAGCCTTCCCATTCATCTTCAGAAAGGGCGTCCTCAATGGAGATAATGGGGTACTTCTCAACCAGATTCTTGTAGAAAGCGATCATCTCATCGGTATCCAGGACCTTGCCTTCGCCCTCCAGATGATACTTGCCGTCTTTGAACAGCTCAGTGGCGGCAACGTCTAGAGCAATAAAGACATCCTTGCCTGGCTCGTATCCAGCACGCTCAATAGCTTCGATAATGACCTGGATAGCTTCCTCGTTGGACTGGAGGTTAGGAGCAAAGCCGCCCTCGTCGCCCACTGCGGTGTTCAAGCCCTTGCCCTTAAGCACTGCTTTGAGGTTGTGGAACACTTCTGCGCCCATTCTCAAAGCTTCTTTGAAGCTTTCAGCGCCTGCAGGCATAACCATAAACTCTTGAATGTCCACGTTATTGTCAGCGTGGGCACCACCGTTGAGAATGTTCATCATGGGTACAGGCAGCTGAGAAGCTGCGGCGCCGCCGATGTAGCGATAAAGTGGCATCCCCAGGTAATTGGCTGCGGCATGTGCCACGGCCAGGGATACTCCTAGGATCGCATTGGCGCCCAGTTTACCCTTATTGGGTGTGCCGTCCAGTTCGATCATGAGCTGATCGATACCGATCTGATCAGTGGCATCCCAACCGATAAGCTCTGGAGCGATGATCTCTTCCACGTTCTCAACTGCCTTCTGAACGCCTTTGCCCAGATAGCGAGCGTTGTCGCCATCGCGCAGTTCCACAGCTTCGAAAGCGCCTGTGGAGGCCCCAGAAGGAACGATAGCCCGGCCTGAGCTTCCGTCAGCCAAAAAGACTTCCACTTCTACCGTTGGGTTGCCCCGGGAATCCAATACTTCCCTTGCTATAACATCACTGATAATCATCTTGTTCATTCCCCCTTAACTATTAAGCTCTGCCCGGTCATTTCCGCGGGCTGCGGTATCCCCATCAGATCCAGGATGGAAGGAGCCAGATCTGCCAGGATACCCTGCTTCAAACTATAACCTTCAGGTGCATTAAACAACCAGATGGGAACTAGGTTTGTGGTGTGTGCGGTGTAGGTCTCCCCATTGTCAGGGTCAACCATCTGCTCGGCGTTGCCGTGATCAGCTGTAATGAGGGCAACTCCGTTCTGGCTCTTGATGGCCTCCAGCACCTTACCTAGGCCCGTATCCACAGCTTCAACCGCCTGCACGGCAGCTTCAAACACTCCAGTATGGCCCACCATATCGCAGTTGGCGTAGTTCAAAACGATGAAGTCGAACCTGCCTGAATTGATGGCCTCAACCACCCGCTCCGTAACACCTGGAGCGCTCATCTCGGGCTGAAGATCATAGGTGGCTACTTTTGGAGAAGGAACCAGGATCCGCTCTTCCGCAGGGTGCGGTTCTTCCCGGCCACCGTTAAAGAAGAACGTGACATGCGCGTACTTCTCCGTTTCGGCGATGCGCAGCTGAGTCTTGCCCTGGCTGGCCAAGTACTCGCCCAAGGTGTTTCTCAGATCCTGGGGAGCAAAGGCATAGGGAAGATCCAGTTCAGCATCGTACTGGGTCATGGTTGCAAAGAAAATATCCAGTTTCTTGCCTCGTTCAAAGCCCTGAAAATCATCGTTAGTCATGGCCCAGGTGATTTCCCTGGCCCTGTCGGCCCTGAAGTTGAAGAAGAGCACACTGTCTCCGTCTTGAATGGGGCCTACAGGCTCTCCGTTCTCCACAATCACTCGGGGCACGACAAATTCATCAGTTTCTCCCTGGGCGTACGCTTCCTGAATAGCAGCCGCGCTGCTAGAAGCGGTGAGCCCCTGGCCCAACAAGGCCAAGTAAGCCTTCTGCACCCTTTCCCAGCGCTTGTCCCGATCCATGGCGAAATAGCGTCCCGAGATGGAAGCTATTTTGCCGACGCCGATCTGTTCGATCTGCTCTTCCAAGTCTGCCAAGTACTCATGGGCACTGGAAGGAGGAACGTCACGGCCATCTAGGAAGGCATGGACGAATACTTTCTCCAGGCCATGCTGCTTAGCCATTCTGAGCAGAGCATACAAGTGCTCGGAATGACTGTGCACGCCGCCAGGGGAAACGAGCCCCAGAAGATGCAGGGCACCTCCTGTACGCTTAGCATGCTCCATGCTGGCTACGAGGGTGGGGTTGGTAAAAAAGTCGCCATCGGCAATTGCCTTGGAAATGCGTACCACGTCTTGGTAGACAATGCGCCCGGCGCCAATATTCAGATGACCCACATTGGAGTCACCCATTTGACCATCCATCAGCCCCACACTTCCGCCGGAAGCCGATAGAACACTGCGGGGCGCGCTGGCATTCAGCCCGTCAACTGTGGGTGTCCGGGCTGCCTTGACTGCATTCCCTTCCACGTGTTCACTGAGGCCAAAGCCGTCTAGGATGATTAACGCTGTTGGTTTCTTCATGGATGTCACCTCCAGGAACAGCTGCTAAGATCAGTGGTTCCTAGTATTTTACGATAGCCACGAAGTCCTCAGCGTTGAGGCTTGCTCCGCCTACCAAAGCACCGTCGATCTCAGATTGTTCCATGATTTCTGTGATGTTGCTGGGCTTGACACTGCCACCGTACTGAATCCTGACCTTCTGGGCCAATTCAGGTGTATACAGTTCAGCAATAGTCTCCCGGATCTTGCCAATCACCTGATTGGCATCGGCAGCGTCACAAGTCTCACCGGTTCCGATGGCCCACACAGGCTCATAGGCGATGACTACTTTGGGCAGCTCATCGGCGCCCACGCCTGCCAAACCCTTGGTTGTTTGGGAAATCACAACATCTTCTGTCTGCCCGGCGCGGCGTTCCTCTAAGGTTTCGCCTACGCAGAGGATGGGCTTAAGACCCATCTTCAAAGCCTGGATCACTTTCTTGTTGATGAGCTCGTCATCTTCCTTAAAGATCGCCCGACGCTCCGAGTGGCCCAGGATCACGTATTCACAGCCCACATCCAGGAGCATGGCCGCGGAAATCTCGCCGGTGAAGGCTCCCTGATCTGCGAAGTACATGTTTTGAGCTCCCAGGCGCACTTTAGACAAACCTAAAGCATTCAAGGCAGAAAGGCTTGTAAAAGGCGCGCAGATTACTACTTCCACGGGGCTGCCCTGAACGCTCTCCTCGAGCTGGCGCGCTGTCTCCAAAGCTTCGCCCACGTTTTTATGCATTTTCCAGTTTCCAGCAATTATGGGTGTACGCATCACTTCACCTCAATTATTTATCATCTAAGGCAGCTACACCTGGCAGAACCTTACCCTCGAGGAACTCCAGGGAAGCACCGCCGCCGGTGGACACATGGGTCATCTTATCTGCCAAGCCCATCTGTTCCACAGCAGCCGCCGAATCTCCTCCTCCAATCACTGTCACAGCAGACGAGTCGGCCAGAGCCTGGGCTACACTCTTGGTTCCGCCAGCAAAGGCTTCGAACTCAAAGACACCCATGGGCCCGTTCCAAACGACTGTACCCGCATTTTTGACAGCTTCGCTGAAACGTTTAGCCGTTTCAGGGCCGATATCTAGGCCTTCCCAATCGGCAGGGATCTCCTTGGCGGATACCACCTTGTTCTCAGCATCGGGAGCATACTCCTTAGCAGCAATAACATCTACGGGCAGGAGCAGCTCTACGCCCTTTTCCTTAGCCTTAACCAGAATTTCTCGGCAAAACTCCAGGCGCTCTGCATCAAGGATGGAATTTCCAACTTCATATCCCTGGGCCTTCAGGAAGGTGTAGGCCATACCGCCGCCGATAATCAGTGTATCCACTTTGTTGAGCAGTGACTCAATCACGGCGATCTTATCTTTGACCTTGGCTCCACCCAAAATCGCGATAAAGGGGCGCTTGGGATTCTCCACAGCACCACCTAAGAACTCCAGCTCTTTTTCCATTAGGAATCCAGAAACCGCTGGCAGGTAGTCTGCTACGCCTGTTGTAGAGGCATGGGCACGGTGGGCGGTTCCAAAAGCATCATTTACATAGACATCGCCCAAGGCAGCCAAGGATTTTGCAAACTCAGGATCGTTTTCTGTTTCTTCAGCGTAGAAGCGAACGTTTTCCAGCAAGAGCACTTCGCCTGGCTCTAGTTCAGCCACGGCCTTCTCCACTTCTGGACCGATGCAGTCATCTACTTTTTGAACTGGCTGGCCCAAGAGCTCGCTCAGGCGCTGGGCAATGGGATCAAGGCGAAAGGCATCATCGGGTTTGCCCTTGGGGCGTCCGAAGTGAGACATCAAAATCACCTTGCCGCCCTTTTTGATGGCATACTGTATGGTGGGCAGTGCGGCTCTAATTCTCTTATCGTCCGTAATAACGCCATCCTGCATAGGAACGTTGAAGTCAACGCGCATTAATACCCGTTTGCCCTGCACATCAATATCGGTAATGGTTTTCTTTGCCATAAACATCCTCCTTCTCGGCTGGAATCCCCCGCGCAGGGGGATTCCAGAAAAGATCCTTGTACTTGTTACTTGCGGGATTCCATATAGCGAATGAGGTCAACTACTCTCATGGAATAACCCCACTCGTTATCATACCAAGCTACCACTTTGAGCATGTTATCGCCCATGGTCTTGGTTAAAGCAGCATCCACGATGGAGGAATTGCTGTTGCCCATAAAGTCGGTGGACACCAGCGGGGCCTCTTCAAAGGCCAGAATGCCCTTGAGCTTGCCTTCAGCAGCTTTCTTGAGTTCAGCGTTGGCAGCTTCAGCAGTAACGGGCTTCTCAGTCTCTACAACCAAGTCCACTACGCTAACTGTGGAAACAGGAACGCGCATAGCAAAGCCATCCAGTTTGCCCTTGAGCTCAGGCAGGACCAAACCAACTGCAGCTGCGGCACCGGTGGTGGTGGGAACGATATTCATGGCAGCAGCACGGGCTCTTCTCAGGTCTTTGTGGGGCAGGTCGAGAATTCTCTGGTCATTGGTATAGGCATGGACTGTGGTCATGAGACCCTTCTTGATGCCGAAAGCATCGTTGATAACCTTGGCAAATGGTGCCAAGCAGTTGGTGGTGCAGGAAGCGTTGGAGATCACATGGTGGTTAGCTGGATCGTACTGATCTTCGTTTACACCCATAACGATGGTGATATCTTCATCCTTGGCAGGAGCGCTGATGATAACCTTCTTAGCACCTGCATCAATATGCCATTGAGCTTGATCCCGCTTGCGGAAAATGCCAGTGGCCTCAACAACGTACTCCACACCCATCTCGCCCCAAGGAATGTTCTTGGGATCGCGTTCGGCGAAAACCTTAATCTTCTTGCCGTTGACAACGATATTGTCATCTTCTACTGCAACCTCGGCGTTGAGGGTGCCATGGTTAGTGTCATACTTCAACAGGTGGGCCAAGGTTTTTGCGTCAGTCAAGTCGTTAACTGCTACAACCTCAAAATTGGGGTCGTCAATAACTCCCCGCAGGACCAACCGGCCAATACGACCAAAACCGTTAATACCAACCTTAATTGTCATGAATACTCCTCCTTACTGAATTTCTTTTATGCTCATCAACCTCCGGGCTACCCCCTCATCGGTAATGCAGACATCGCAATAACCTCTAGCTAAAACGGCCATCACAGCCCAGGCCTTACTCCTACCACCTCCAACGGCAACAACCAGGGGAATCCTTTCCAAGTCTTCCATGCGCAGGCCTACAGAAGTGGTATTGCGCACAATGCGGCCCTGGGCATCAAAGTAGCAGCCAAAGGCCTCACCCACTGCACCCGCTGCAATCAGCTCCATAAGAGAAGCGTCATCAAAGCCTCTTCTTCTGGCCATCTCTTCCGCGGTGCCGATACCATGGAGCAGTACGTTCGCTCGGCGCCCCAGGGCAATCACACTGCGAATCTTAGGCTCGTTTAGGATCTGCTCCAAGTTGCAGGGTAGAACATCTTCTGGGGCGTGCAGGAGCCGGTAGTTCCCCCCTAGGTTTTCCGCTAGGGCTACCGCAACGGAGTTAGCTTGGATCTTGATATCCTCGCCGAGGCCACCGCGGACGGGAACCACTGTCACGTTGCGCTGGCAATCATGGAGGCCCACAGACTCGGCTACACTGGCCAGGGTAGTTCCTCCTGAGACAGCCAAAATATCATGGTCCTTCAGCACTGCACAGAGATAGTCTGCTGCAGCCCTTGCCAAATCCCTGCGGCTGGCTGGATCCTTGTCACAGTCCCCAGGCACGATGATCATCTTCCTCACACCTAGGGCCTCCGCGAGCTTGTTCTCCAGCTGTTTCAGGTCGTAGAAACCGCGTACCACACTCTGGAGCTCAACAAAGACCTCTTCGCCTTCAGGTGTGAGCTGCACCCCTAAGGAGCTGGTGTGAAGTAGGCCCTGCTCCCGCAGGATATCCAGTTCTCCCCTGATCACCCGTTCCGAGCTGTCCATCTGGGCAGCAATATACCTGCGCCCGATAGGCCCTTGGCTGCGGATGATCCTCAGCAGGCTGTACCGCCTCTCCAGGAGCTCAGCTAATTCTGGCACAAGCTGCTGGAGGGCTCCAAAGCTGTTCATAATCCGCCACTCCCCTCGGGACATCTGGCGACCCACCGGGGTTTATTTTGTCCCGCCTCAGTCATAAGTATTCGTTTCCGGCATTTAATTCCCTCCGTAGAGTTGTTAATACTTGGGATCCAATTTGTCAAGTTGTCGTGCTTTTTCCCGAATCTGCCGGAAACGGTAGTTTACTCCCGATTTGCTCATTTTTGGCGTCATAAGCTCCCCTATCTCCTGCAGCGAGGCATAGGGGTATTCCCTGCGCAGCCTAGCCACTTCCCGCAATTTAGGCGGGAGCTCCTCTAGGCCGATGACAGAATCGATCAGATCAATATCCTCCAACTGGACCAAGGCCGCTTTGACCGTCTTGTCCACATTGGCAGTCTCACAGTTCACCAGGCGATTCACTTGATTGCGCATTTCCTTCATAACCCGTACATTCTCAAACTGGAGCAGCGCGCTGTGGGCCCCCATCAGGCTTAGGAGGTTGGCGATTTGACCACCATCTTTCATGTACACTACCAGAGAACCCTTCCTTTGGGTCATGCCTGCTTCCAGTCCCAAGGAAATAATGGTTTCCAGGATTTTGTGGGCGATGCGGCTCTGTTCCGTGGAAATCTCCAGGTGGTAAGTGCGTTCCGGGTTGGTGATGGAGCCGCCGCTTAAGAAAGCTCCCCGGAGATACGCTCTCCGGCAGCACTTTCGGCGGGGAACTCCTGTCTCTCCTGTAACGCTTTGATCTTTCAGCTCCTGGTAGACTTGTCCCGCTGGGACGCGCCCCAAAACCCGCACTGTGCAGACCTGCGACCGACGGGACCTAGACCTCACCATCAACACCTGGGTGGGCAGATCTGGATAGAGCCCCTTCAGAAGAAGCAGGATTTTGCGAGCTACGAAGGGGGAGGGGGTATTGAAGTCTAGGAACTGGTTGTGCTTGCCCAGGAGAAAGCCGCTCAGTTCATAAAAAGCACTCAACTCCGCCACCCGGCAGCAGCGAGCACTGGGAATCACCCTAGCCAATTCTTGGCGGGTATCGTCAGAAAACGCCAACTAGTTCTCCTCCTTCTTTCCCCAAGATCCACACCCGCACCCTCCACTTTTGGATCTCAGCTTTGACGATCACAGGCAGTGGGGAATCGTTGCGGAATTTAAAGTCAGTGTAGGGCCAAGCCACCGCGGCATCCATCCCGTGTTTAATGTAACTTGGGGCAATGGAATGGATGCGGCGCTCTACAATCTCCAGCCCGGCTAGGCGCACCGCGTTGTACAATGTGGTTGAAGTCTGGCACACCCCGCCACCCACACCGGGAACCACAGCCTCCCCCAAGATGATAGGGGCATTGCGATAGCCGGCTTCGGGCGTGCGTTCCCCAACAACCTCATTAAAGGAAAAAACCTCTCCCGGCATGACGATGGTGTTGTTGATGGCCTGCAGCGACAGGCGGATGTTGTGCACCCGATCGGGGCTGCCAATGACAGGGGTGGAAAAATCACCTAGAACATCGGTGAGCTGCACCAGATGCTCAGTACGAAAAAGCGGCACCACTGGAATGCCCTCCAGATCAAGCTTCGTGTGGGCCGGTGCCGTCACTATATCATGCACTATCTTATCCACATCGAAGTAAATGCCGTCCTCATGGGGAACAATTTCACCGGTAACCTTATCCAACCCGGCGGGCGAAGGAGGTCGGAGACGTGAGCGCACCATCTGCTCCACGATCACCCGCACCTCTCCTGGATAGTAATACTCCATAGCCCGCTCTTCCAAGTACACCCCGGCATTTACCCCGAAGAACCGGCGGTGGATAGTGCGGTAGACAGAGGGAAGGCCCACCCCCAAAGTGGTGATCAACAGCAAAAGGCCAGCTAATCTCCGCATATTCTCCCCCCCTAGCCAGTTTATTCTGGCTGGGGGGAAAATAACCCAGATCAGGGCTAAACGGCACGGATTCCGGGATGCTTGCCTTTATCCCGGCTCTCCGCCAAGCGGATAATCTCCTCTGCCAGCTTCAGACTGGCGTGGCGAACCAGGTTGCGCTGGTCTAGAACGTCTGCGGCATGGACTTTGATACCCATACGTTCAATAACACTAATATCGGCCCGCACAGGATGGGCCCCCTGCTGAGCGTACTTTTTTGCTTGAGCACTGGAAACCCCAGCCTTATTCACGATCACATAATCAAGGAGGGAAGGCTCACCCAAGTGCTCCAAAAGCGCCTGCACATGGTCGCTGGCAGTGTAGCCATCTGTCTCCCCTGGCTGCGTCATTACATTGCAGACATAGACGCAGAGCGCAGGCGTAGTCGCGATGGCTTCGGCAAAGCCTGGGATGAGCAGATTGGGAATAATGCTGGTGTACAGGCTGCCTGGCCCTAAAACCACTACATCGGCATGGAGAATGGCTTCGATGGCCTCGGGCAGGGCCTTGGCATCCATTGGGTCCAGAAAAACCTTCTCAATCTTCTTGCCCTGCTCTGGGATACAGCTTTCCCCCAACACCCTCGAGCCATCGGTATAGACAGCCCCTAAGCGCACAGCATCCAGCGTGGAAGGGAGAACCTTTCCCCGTACTGCCAGAACCTTGCTGAAGGCCCTGATCCCTTCCTCAAAATCCCCGGTAATGTCTGTCATAGCTGCGATAAAGAGGTTGCCGAAACTGTGGCCCTGCAGCCCCTCACCCCAGGAAAAGCGGTATTGAAACAGGGTTTCCATCAGGGGCTCCGTGTCAGCGAGGGCAATTAAGGTGTTGCGGACATCTCCAGGAGGCAGGATGCCCAAATCGTGCCGGATCCTCCCGGAGCTCCCTCCATCGTCGGCAACGGTTACTATGGCTGTAATATTGGATGTATGCTCTTTTAGACCCCGGAGCATGGTGGACAGGCCTGTGCCTCCTCCAATGGTTACGACACGCAGTCCTTTCTGCAGGTTGCGGGTTTTGTAAACATGCTCCACCAGGTCAGGTGCATCACCGGGGCGGACCGCCTCCACCACCGACCTGATCACATTGCGAACCCCTACACTAAGGCAAAGTACACCTGCGAGGACCAGAACCGATCCAAGAGCGAAGGGATTGGCTGACCACTCCCCTGCCCAAATCAGGATCCTCCTTTCCCAGAGGGACATTAAGGGCGTATTGAGCATAACCACTACCCCAGTGGCAATGGCAAACACCCCAACCATTAAAAGGACAACCCAGCGCTTGACACGCATGCCCGGGTATAACCATTTTAGTTTGCTCATGCTAGCCACTCCCACTCTAATCCTAGGGCATACATCCTGAAGATGTTCAAATTCACAATTTGCTGGCCGCTGCCTGGTCCACTACCAAGGTTGCCGCTGGGTGCAGCTGCAGTACTGAGGCGGGAACCTCTGTCGTTACCGGGCCGTACACTGCGGCATAGATGGCATCGGCTTTACTGCCGCCGCTGGCCATGAGGATGATCTCCTTAGCCTGCATAATCGTCTTAATGCCCATGGAAATCGCCTGTGTAGGCACCTCATCTATAGATTCGAAGAAACGCGAGTTATCTTTGATAGTACTCTCGGCCAAATCCACTACCCGCGTGATGGTTCCAAACTCACTGCCTGGCTCGTTAAAACCGATGTGGCCGTTACTACCAATTCCTAGAAGCTGAAGGTCGATGCCGCCAGCCTGCTTGATCAGGTCTTCATAGCGCAGGCACTCAGCTTCCAAATCTTCAGCCACTCCATTGGGGATGAAGGTCTGCTCCTTCTTGATATTTACCTTAGAGAAAAAGTTCTCTTCCATGTACCAGCGGTAGCTCTGGGGATGATCCGGCCTTAAGCCCACATACTCATCCAGGTTAAAGGTGGTAACCTTGCTGAAATCCGTCCCCATCTTGTGATACTCCACCAACAGCTTATACACGCCCAGGGGCGAGCTCCCTGTGGCCAGCCCGAGCACACTGTGGGGCTTTTTGCTGATCTGCCCATAGACAATTTTCGCCACTTCCGCACTCATGCTGTCAAAATTGGCTACTACAACAACCTTCATGTTTATCCCCTTTCTCCATCATTCCGCGCTGTAAACCACGCGGCCTGCGATAATGGTCTTCTGGACCTCAAAATCAGCAGTAAGCAGCACGAAATCTGCTCTATTGCCCTCTCTAATCCACCCTCGGTGCTCCAGCCCCAAGGTTCGGGCTGGGTTTAGGCTGGCCATGCGGAACGCATCCACAGGATGAACCCCAATTTCTTCTATCATATTGCGCACAGCCTGCTTTAATGTTAGGGTACTCCCAGCCAGGGTACCGTCAGCAAGACGAGCAGCACCATCCTGGACGAAGATCTCATTATCACCAAGCACGTATTCACCATCGGGAAGACCCGTGGCCTGAACTGAGTCTGTAACCAGCACTAGGTGTTCCACGCCCACAGTGCGCAGCAGCACCTGGATGGCGCCGGGGTGCACATGGATCAGGTCTGCGATCAGCTCTGCATACAGACCCGGCGTGGCCAAGACGGCGCCAACCACACCAGGCTCCCTATGATGCAGGCCCCTCATGCCGTTGAAAGTGTGGGTGACATGGGTGATGCCGCTCTTGAACCCCTGCACAGCCTGATCATATGTGGCATCAGTATGCCCGATGGAAACAGTTACTCCCCGATCCTTCAGCCACTGCGCGGCTTCCAAGCTGCCAGGCACTTCCGGGGCTAAGGTCACCAGGCGCAGCTTCTCGCCTAGGACTGCATGGAGTTCCTCCAGCTCCGAGGTGCTGGCGGGGCGGATAGCGGGACCGTACTGGGCCCCTTTGTACTTCTCATTGATGTAGGGCCCTTCCAGATGGATGCCCAATACTTCGGCCCCGTCTTCTAGATCCTGATAGTCTGCCACAACCTGGCTCACCAAGCGGGTTTTCTCTTCCAGCGCTGTTACCGTGCTGGGGAGAAAGGCTACAGTGCCGTTTTTCGCAACAAAGCGGGCCATAGTTTCCACAGCTTCCCTGGTTCCATCCATAAGCTCCGCTCCATCAGCACCATGCATATGCACATCAATCAGCCCCGGGGCAATCAGGCCGCCCTGGGCGTCAATAACCTGAAAAACGTGGGGAGAAGCGGCCGCTAGGATTCTTTCTCCCTCTTCTTCCCCTCCCACAAACATAATGCGGTCGCCAATGGTGACAACCGTGCCTTTGTGAATTAGATTATCGGTCACAATGGTGCCGTTGGTTATAATCAAGTGTTTCACTTCAGCGCTACCTCCTTATGGGTTATCTAATTCGTGT
>JGI24500J29687_10014528_pt1 | contig 12162 bp, 10 predicted proteins | sample BioPla2RNA1_FD_29687 | JGI IMG/M metagenome (IMG submission 29687) | reverse complement strand
CTTGAATTCATGGTATTCTACAGCTGTCATATTTCCATAAACTTTACCATTAATAACCACATAAGAGCTTCTACTGGTAGTAGGTTTTAACAGTATAGGATTCATTCTGACATCCGGTTTAATTCCTGCTGCTTCTGCCTGTACCACCTGAGCTTTTGACATTTCAAGCCCTTCATCTGTGATATGGGAATAGGATGACATGTTCTGGGATTTAAAAGGTACCACCTTATAGCCATCTTGGTGGAATATTCTACAGAGTCCTGCAGCTATTAAACTTTTTCCTACCGATGATGCTGTTCCCTGGATCATAATACTTTTAACTTTCATTTCTTTATCCATTTCTTTATCCATTTTTCTGCCTCTCTTCAACTCTTTCTATTTAATTGTTTCTTTATATCTCATAGTTTCTTTATACTTAAAACAGGTTTCAATAAATCTTATAGCCATTCTAGGGTTAGACCAAAAGTGGATATGGCTGTACGTTCCGAGAGTATTTTTTACTTTTACACCATCTTTCCATCTAACAGATTCTCCCCTTCTCCTATACTTATACACTTCAAAACATTCAGTAAAGTATGGTTGGTATAGTTCGTATGGTTCGTTTTTCATTACTGAATAATGGAATTCATGAGCTCGAGTTTTACAACCAGACTTTCCCAAAATACAATCCTTAAGAAATTCTATATTAATATATCCAAATCGCTGAAGTGATGAAGTCATTTCACACCAAGTAGGCAAAACCCCGGCCATATCGTAGATATCTCCCTTAATATTCTTTATGGCTTTGCCAAGATACATGAAGCCTCCTCCTTCTGCATAAGCAGGAAGCCCATTTAACAATTTATTTCGTACATCATGCCTCATAGATAAATTTTGAGAAAGCTCTGAAGCAAACAGTTCGGGGTATCCCCCGCCAAAATAAACTCCATCAACTCCATGGGGAAGTACTTTATCTTCCAGGGGACTAAAATAGACGAGTTTCCCGCCCAGCATTTCTAATAGGTCCAAGTTGTCTTTATAGTAGAAACTGAAAGCTCTGTCACTAGCCACTGCAATTCTAGCAATTCCAGTTTTGTAAGCAAGTTTTTCATAAGATAGCTCTTTTCCCTCTATTTCTTTAGTTTTGCTAACTCCTCCGGTTTCAGTAATTTCCCTAGTATCTCCAGTCTCTTTAGTTTTCTGAGTTTCATTAAAGCTACCTATAAGAATATTAGGAATATCCATCTCTACTTTCTCTATATCTTCCACTTCATCGGAAATCCTTAAAAGCATGTCAAGATCCACATTCTTCTCTACTATTGTTCCAAGTTTTTCTAACTTGTTTTTTAAATCTGGATCATCCCTTTCAAAAACAAGGCCAAGCTTCCTTTCCGGTAATTTACAATCATCTGATTCAGGAATATATCCCAACACTTTAATTCCTGTATTGTCTTCGATTATGTCTTTTAAAAGCAGATATAATCCATAGCTTTTAACCCTATTTAGTATTACAGCCTTGATATTTACTCCCTCTTCAAAATCAAGGAATCCTTTCACCATAGCTGCTGCACTTAAGGACATTCCTTCTGCATTTATAACAAGTACTACAGGGCATTTGAGAATTTTTGAGACATGTGCGGTACTCCCTTCAATGGAAGTGCCACCTAATCCATCGTAAAAACCCATAACTCCTTCAACAATAGCAATATCACAATTTTCAGCATTTTTCACGTATAGATACTTTATAGTCTTTTCTTCTAAAAGCCAGCTATCCAAATTCCTGGAATTTCGCCCTGTAATAAAGGTGTGAAACATTGGATCTATATAGTCAGGACCTACTTTAAAAGGCTGAACTGTCATCCCTCTATTTACCAGAGCTGCCATTAATCCCATAGATACCGTTGTTTTACCACATCCGCTATTGGTCCCTGCTATAACAACCGTTGGTATTTTCACTACCTTTCACCCCTTACTTTCATCATTTCTTTGATAAAATCAATTATTTTATCTTCAGTATAAAATCTATATCTGCAATCTGCATGGGACTCACTATCTGCATGAGGCTCACAATCCACATTGGACTTGCAATCTACATGAGATTCGTCATCTGCACGAGATATTTGTTCTATATTAGTTTTATACTCTATATGAGGCATATAATCAGCAGTAAATTTATGTTCTATAGTAAACTCATACTCTACATGAGGTCTTTCTATCATTATTACAAGAATACCCAGCCTCTTTGCAGCACTTATTTTCTCTATGCTCCCGCCTGCTTTTCCACTGTCTTTGGTTACCATAACAGATGCTCCACAGTGCTTTAGTACCTCAATATTCATGCTTTCCGAGAAAGGGCCTTTGGCTGCAATTATATTTTCTGCATTAAGTCCAATTCCCTCACATTTGGCTAATACTCTGCTATCCGGAAGCACTCGGACAAAAAGTCTGTTTTTATATTCAGGCAATTTTGTAAACACATCCAAATTATTGCTTCCTATAGCTAATAAAACCTTCCCCTCTATTGATTTAAGTTTATCAACAGCTTCTTCAAAATCCCTTACTCTGATTATCCCTACATCATCATCAATATTTGTTTCCGGCCTTTCATATCGCAAATAAGGAATACCGGCTTTTTCACAAGCTTTAACCGCATTTAATGAAACATTCTTTGCAAAGGGATGAGATGCATCTATAAGGCAATCTGTTCCAATATCACCAATTAATTCTACCATGTCATCGTCTGTAAGCCTGCCTTCCCTTACATTTATACTCTCATATTTTTTTAGCAAAGTTCCACCAAACTCTGTTGCTACAGTAGCAGTTATTTTTACATTATATTTAATAAGCCTTTCAATAATGTTTCTTGCATCAACAGTTCCGCCAATAACTAATACATTCATCTATACCCCCCCTTCTCTCCCTTCATCTTGCCTTGTATATCTATATGTATAAAGGTTTTTCCTCTTCTGCCAACGCAAGGGTTATTCCTCTATAAACTGTTTTTGCACATATTAGGTTAGCCTTTTCCCCTGCCAGTACAGCACAAGTTTCAGCTACATTTCCCACCCCTGTAACCTTATTCACGAATTCAGATGAATTAAAGTTTTTCTCTATTGTTTTAATTTCGTCCACTGAAAAAGTCAGAAATTCAATATCCTTTTCATTACAAAAATCAATGATTCCTTTTTCTTCAGATTTAAGAGCTATAGAGGCCATGCAGCGTACCGACAAAATGCTTTTATTGTTTTGGTATAAAAAATGTGTTACAGCATCCTGTATTTCTTCTTTGCATTTTCCTTTTTTGCAACCTATACCAATAATCAGATTTTTAGGTCTTAAATAAAGTATTTTTTCAGCATTGATAGGCATATTTATTCTATTAGACAGTACAACTGCAATTTTACAAGCTTTACTGCAAGCCTCACCAATTTTATGGTAAATAATATTTAGGGGAAGTACACCATTCAAATTACAATCTGTATAAAAACTTATCTTGCCCCCATTTACAAGTTCAGAGCTTACATATTTTAAATATTTAATATTTTCAATGATACAATCATTTTCTTTAGCAAACATATCAAAAGCAATTACATTAGTAATGTCTGTAGCTGTTGTTATTATTGGAATACCACCTGTAATATCTGCAACTTCTGCAGCAAGTTTGTTTGCTCCTCCAATATGCCCGGATAAAAGACTTATCGCATGTCGGCCCAACTCATCTAGCACAACAACAGCAGGATCTTTGGTTTTGTTTGTTAAATAAGGCGCAATACTTCTCACAACAATACCACAAGCCATGATGAATATCAGTCCATCATAAACATGAAATATTCTTTTTACAAGCTTCCCGAAATCTGTAGTGAAAGGATGAATTAGTACAATATTATCATTCAAAATGTATTTATTGATAATATCAATATTAGCATAAGTGTCATTTTTAAGATAAATATCAGCTTGCAATTTATATCCAATTTTTATAGCTTGTTTTGCTCCATTATTAGTAAGTGCTATTACTGCAATTCTCAAAGTCTCACCTCCCCTAAAACCTTATTTATTAGCATTACATTATCAGACCATATAAAATTACACTGCATTGCAGCAAGCTGCAACCTCCTGCAGGATATCCTGCAGAGAAAAGTCATGAAACGTCTTTTTAGAAAATAATCAGAATACATAATTTATTAAAGTAGTTCAAAGTAGTCCAAAGTAGTTCACATTTTTAGATAGGCATACCTATCTTGGTTTATGCAAATTCTAACCAAGCTTCCATTATCAACTCTAAAACGCCACGAATATTCATCCGGCATACCAAGTAGAAAAGGAATCATATATCTTATACATCCAAGATGAGTTACAATTATATAAGTAGTTTCAGTAACTTCATCAAAAGTTTTAGCAGCTTTAGTTTCTTTCCCGACTTTTGTTACTTTTTGTAATGTCTGGAAGCTTTCATTCGATATATTCCACGTATTTGGTATATTTGTAATGTCTTCCAAAAAAACTTTAACCCTTTTATTTATATTGCAAACCTCTTCTCCGTTCTTCATACAATAATTTATATCTTCCATCCAAAGTCTATATTCATTTTCATGAAGCTGCTTTATTTCATCTATGGTAAGACCGTCCCAATTACCGAAATTCCTTTCCTTCAAGTTTTCTGAATAGATTATATTTTTATGACCTAATTCATTACTTATAATTTCTGCTGTTTGTGCTGCCCTTTTTAATGGGCTTGAAAAAATAGTATTAATATTGGTAATTTTTAATTCCCTCAGTTTTTTTGATGCTGTTTTAGCCTGCTCTATTCCACACTCATTAAGAGCGGCATCTGTCCAGCCCAAAAGTGCACCTTTAGCATTGGCATCCGTTTCGCCATGTCTTATAATAATCAGTTCCATACTAGTCCTCCATTGTTTCATTGCTCTATTACCCTGTTAAACTGTTGAATCGTCCCATAATTAATTCTTCCGCTTCACTATATAATTTTCACCCTTCGCTTAATTCTAAATAATTAAAAACCTAAAAACCTAAAGACCTAAAGGCAAAAGCCGTGAGCATAAAACAAGTTTGTGTCATCTCACACAATGCTCCCAATACGTCTCCTGTAAGTCCGTCAAGTTTTTTTCCAAAGAATTTTGCTGCAGCTATAGAGAAAATGCATGCAGCCAACCCAGCGGCTGCAAATTGAAGATTCCTGAAACAGGCAAAAATTATAATGTACATCGTAAGTCCGACAATAATCTCCTTATTATTGCAGAAATCCATAGAGGCCTTACCTAATCCTCCCTCACTCCTTGCGTAACTTGATATACCTGCTCCTATTACCATGCCCATTCTACCGGCTACAGGCATTAAAACTAGCATTTTGGCAATAAAATCTCCCGCTTCATAATAGAGTGCCGTATTAAGAGACAGTATGCACATTAATGCCAGTACAGCATTGCTTCCAACCCTGCTGTCTCTCATAATCTCAAGCATCCTTTCTCTGGAGCGGTATGATAAAACTCCGTCAAATGTGTCTCCAAGGCCATCTAGGTGGAGCCCACCGGTTAATCTGATATACACAATATTCAGTAATATTGCAGTAACCAATGGAGGTAGAAATAGAGCAAATACTTTTTGAGAAACTGCTAATATTTCACCTATTAACAGTCCTATCGGTACTGCAAAAACAAGTCCTTCTCCTAAATCTCTTTCATCTGCATCTATTCTCACAGGTATAGGTATAGTAGTAAGAAACTGAAGCATAATTATGAACCTCTTTATATTTTTATTAAAATTTTCTACTATATTTGATTTTGTAATTGATTTTCCGGTTCTTTTCATAACTCCTCGCAATCTATCTTAATAACTATCTTTATAACTATCTTTATAACTATCTTAATTACTGTTTTCACAACTACTTCCGGCAGAATAAACATTAACGTAATTAATTGTTCACTGCTACTTTATTTTTACCGGAATACCGGATACACAAAAGAAAACTTCATCTGCAGCCTCAGCAAGTTTTTGATTAATACGACCTGCTATATCACGAAAAACTCTTGACATAGCATATTCAGGTACCAAACCCATGCCAATCTCGTTGCTGACTACAATAAATAGTGCTTCTTTATTTTTTGTAGTATCAATAAATTTCTTTATTTCACAATCAATTTCCGTCTCAATATTATAGAGTTCTTCAGTTCCCATCCTATCCCAGTCAAGGTTTCTTTCTACCATTAAGTTGGTTATCATAACCGTTATACAATCTAGTAATACTGCTGATTTCCCATCTATATTCATCTCAATTACTTTATCTAAATCTCTATATGCCTCTACTGTCTCCCATTTAGCCGGCCTTCTTTCTTTATGTTTTTGGATTCTTAACTCCATTTCATCATCAAAAGGCACTGCTGTAGCAATATAGAGAACATTTTGCAATAGTGTTGATTGCTGTGCCTCTCGCTGCTGTTCTACCGGTTGCTGACCGGCTAGCTTCTCAGCAAAAGTACTCTTTCCACTTCTTGCCCCTCCGGTTATAAATATAAGTTTCCCCAAGAAATTTTTACCTCCTTATACCTGCTTCACATTTATTTGTTTCTTCTTTATATGTCATAATCTTTGTCTGTTCTTTATTTTCATCTACTTTTTATGTTGTACTCGTATGGTATAACCTTCCATAAGTCTTATATTGATAATTTTATATTATAGATATTATAGAATCTCTTATAAGTTATATGTTATGTAATTTCATACTATAGAATCTCTAATATCTACAAGGTGATCACTTACCATCCCTATCTCTTCAAAAGTAGCCATCTCATTAATAATATTTAAAGCAGCATCTATAATATGGAACATAAGTGCACAGCCTGTCCCTTCACCTAATCTCATGTTTAAATTTAATATGGGAGTAATGCCCATTTCTTTCATGATAATATTAAAACCCGGTTCTGCAGAGCAATGAGAAGGTATCATATACTCCTTTGCCAAAGGATTTATTTTCCATGCTGTCATTGCTGCAACAGCAGAAATTATACCGTCAATTACAATGGGGATCCTATGGCAAGCTGCAGCAAGAAAACATCCTGTAAGAGCTGCTATATCGAATCCTCCAACTTTAGCAAGAACATCAATGGGATCATTTTTATCAGGCTTATTTATTTCAATTGCCCTTTTTATAATGTTCTTCTTGTTTATAAATCCTTCTTCAGTAAGGCCTGTCCCTTTACCAACAGCCTGTTCGGGACTGCAACCGGTAAAACTCATAATTATCGCACTGCTGCTACTGGTATTGCCTATTCCCATCTCTCCGGTACCTATAACATCATAACCTTCCTGAACCAATCCTTCTATAATTCTTATACCTGATTCTATTGCCTTTATTGCTTCATCTCTGGTCATTGCAGACCTCTTTGAAATATTCCATGTACCTTTTCTTATTTTCATATTGATAATATCTTTGCAATCATAATCTTCTTTAATACCTATATCCACTACTTTTACATCAGAACAGGCCTGTCTGCATAAAACACTTATACCTGCCAAACCTTTAGTCATGCTTACTGCCTGAAGCGCAGTAACTGCTTGTGGGCTGGTACTTACCCCTTCCTCGCAAACACCATTATCCGAAGCCATTACAACCACGCATTTTTTGGGTACATGGTTATTAACCTTACCCTTTATACCTGCAATCCTTATAGCGATACCTTCCAGTCTTCCTAAACTTCCGATAGGCTTAATCAAATTGTCTAGCCTATTAGATGCATCCTTTATAGTCTTTTCATCAAGAGGTTTTATGTTTGCAACAATGTTGTTTAATAATTCCATTTAAAATTCTCCTTCTTTTCTTCATTGAATTTTCTGTGCTAAAGTTTATATAAAAGCGTTGTACTATTGTTTCGTACTATTGTTTCGTACTATTAATTAGTGTAATTTATGCCATTGCTTTGTACTAATGCTTTGTGCCATCGCCTTGCAGTAAAGTTTTGGACTGAAACTTAAGTTTTCTTATTTCTATAGCCGTGAGGAAAATTTTTATCATAAAGCTTTGAAAGTTCATATTCATCCCCCATAAACTCCCCTACAATAACCAAAGCTGTCTTGTCAATCTGCTCTTTTTTTACTTTTTCACATATATTTGCAAGTGTCCCTTTAATCAACTTTTGTTCAGGCCATGTTGCCTTATATACTACTGCCACAGGTGTGTCATCGTCATAACCCTGTTGAAGCCTTTCAACCAATTCCTCCAACATATGAATACTTAAAAATATAACCATAGACCCTCTGTGGATAGCAAGGGATTCTATACTCTCCTTTTCCGGCACTTCAGTCCTTCCCTTCATCCTTGTAAGTATTACCGTCTGGGAAACTCCGGGAAGAGTATATTCCTGTTTCATAACTGCTGCAGCAGCACAAAAAGAACTTACACCAGGTACAACTTCAAAAGGTATAGACTTTCTCTCAAGTGAGTCCATCTGTTCACGTATTGCACCATAGATAGATGGATCTCCTGAATGTAGTCTGGCTACAATCTTTCCTTCTTTAAAATCATGTTCAATAATTGAAATGATTTCTTCCAAGGTCATCTCCGCGCTGTTATAAATTTCACATCCCGGCTTAACATGTTTTAACAGTTCAATATTCACTAGAGAGCCGGCATAAATTACTGTATCAGCTGCTTCTAGTATCCTTTGCCCTTTAACCGTTATAAGCTCCGGGTCTCCCGGCCCTGCTCCTATAATATAGACTTTCTTAAAAGTTTTATCCGGTTCCTTTATGTTGGGTTGTTTTGTATTATGCTGCATTATCTCTAGTTGCCTTATATCAGGCTGCTTTATCTCTAGTTGATTTATGTCTGGCTGCTTCATTTTTTCTTCATCCCCCCCTATATTTACTAAAACTTATATTAAATAGATACTAAAATATGTACTTATTGGAATTTTGCATTCATAACTCTACACACATTTACACACATTCCTTTTCGATTAACTTCGTTGCTTTCAATACTTTCAATATCTTCAGCATCTTCAATATCTTTGCTATCTTCTTTATATTCATATTCAGCACTTATTATATAAACAGGATTAAGTGCCTTCATTATATGCTTATCTCCTGCTCTAACTCCCCTGGATACTGATATATTAGCTATCTCAACATTTTCAAAGTTTCTTTTTTCAAAACCCTTCAATGCTTCATAAGCAGTTTCCGGTGATATTGCATTAACTACAACTCTAATTTTGGTTTTAATTTTACTATTAATTTCATCACAAGCTTCGTCGCTTATTTGATTACTCGTTTCATGACTACTATTATTGGCTTTATTATTTCTCCTATAATTTTTGATTATCCAATCTAATATTTCATTCATGCATCCACTTGTACCGCCAATGAATATCCTATTTGGCATAGGTAGGTTAGTTAAAATTTTGGGAGCTTTACCTTGGATAACAGTAACATTATCCAGATTAAATTTAGCAATGTTTTGCCGTATAAGTTCCACCCCGGCTTCATTCATTTCAACTGCATATACACATCCCTGTCTGCACACTAATCCACACTCTATAGATACAGATCCTGTTCCTGCTCCTATATCAAAAACAATACTGTCTTTCTCTAACCTGAGTTTTGATATGGTGACTGCCCTAACCTCTTCTTTTGTCATCGGAACATCTCTTCGGATAAACATATTGTCAGGTATTCCCGGAGTTTCATACTGCCATAAGGTTTCATGCCGGCATAAGTTTTCATACTTATAATGCAAGTAATACAAGTTTTTGCCTTCCTGTTCACTAGTATGCTCACAAGTATGCTCACCAGTTAGTTCACTAGTTTGTTCACTAGTTTGTTCACTAGTTTGTTCGCCAGTTTGTTCAACAATCATTAAAGAAAGATTATCAAACTCCATTTGGGCAATCTCACCAAGAGTTCCTACAGTTATCTTTTCGTCAGAATAAGAAAGTCTCTCGCCTACAATAACTTGGATATTACTAAAACCCTCTTGTAGAAGCAACCTGCAAACATAACCCGGTGTTGTGAAACCTCCTGTAAAGATTGCTGCTTTCTTCCTTGATCTAACCAATGAAAAGAAATTTGAGTTTTCTCTACCATGAAGACTAATAATCCTCATATCATCCCAAGTCATACCTATACAGCTGCAAAGATATTGCAAGGAACTTATACCCGGTATAGTCCATATTCTAACTTCAGGTAGTTGGTGTCTTAAATAATCGGCAACGCTGAAAATTCCGGGATCCCCTGTAGTAAGAACTGCAATAGCTTTGCTACCTACATTTTCACGTATATATGTACATATGATAGAAAAATCCTTTTCTAAAATAATTTTTTCTTTGTTTGTATAATTAAACATTTCCAGATTGCGTCTGCCTCCAATTAAAACATCGCAACTTTCAACAGCCTCTTTAGCAGCAGGAGTTAATAAATCAATGTTTCCCGGCCCAACTCCAATAATTTTTATTTCACTTTCATTCGTAAAACTATTCATAAATCTTATCACCTCCAACAAGTAATCCGACCAACACCACATAACATAATTAATATGCTAATATGCAGTCTTCTAAATTAAACACCTACATTCAAACACTCTCACAGCCAAAATTGTCAGTGTTCTNACAACATTTTACTTAATTTACTTATAATCTCATTTCCCACCCTATCAACAAAAAGTAATCTGTTATCTTCATTAAAAAGAACAGTCCCGACACTAACTTTTTCATATGTATATTCCATACATTTTTTAGATGCATTACATGAAATTCTCTCGTAAATTCCATCTAATCCATAGAAGTCTATAATTAAAGCAGCTTCTCCCGTTGTTCTGCAAGCATAGATTTTTCTAATAACCTCGACTGAAGCACCTTCCAAAGCACTGTAAGCGGTAAGTATTTCCATCCTTGCATCAGCCACTCTACTATGAGTATGAAATATTCCTGCAGCGACTTTTATAAGTTTTCCCATATGCCCTACCAATAATATATTTTCAATACCGCATTCAACTGCTCTATCCAGCATAAACCCTACGAAATTACTAATCTTAATTATTCTTTCCCTTTCTATCCCAAGACTGTTTACAGCAAACTCCTCTCCATAGTTACCGAAAACAAATACACAGGTTCTATATCCTTTACTTCTTAAAACATTTAATTCAAGGGCTAATGCTTCTTTCCATGCATCTTCCGACATAGGTTCCACTATACCCTTTGTACCAATAATGGATATACCACCCTCAATACCTAATTTAGGATTATAAGTTTTTTTTGCTACTTCTTGTCCACCGGGAACCCATAAAGTTACTACTGCACCTTTACCATGAGGTAAAACTGTTCTTACTGCATCATGAATCATTTGCATGGGTACAGGATTAATAGCCGGTTTTCCAACTTCAACCTTCAATCCGGGAAGAGTTACTCTTCCGATACCTTCTCCTGCATTTACTGAAATTTGACCATCTTCTGTCAACTCTACTCTAGAATATATTTTAAGCCCCGATGTTATATCCGGATCATCTCCTCCATCTTTAACTATAGAACATTCAACAAATCTACTATTAAGAGAAATATCTGAAACAGGCAATTTAAGGCTGATACCTGCCGGGGTATCTATATCTATTTCTTGAATTATTTTTCCCAATACAAGCATAGTTGTTGCAGCTTTTGATGCTGCCGCAGCACAAGTTCCGGTAGTATATCCTTTTCTTAACCTTCTCCCTCCTACCGTAACAAACTCATCCAATTTGTGTTTTATTTCAATTTCTTGAGCACTCTTCTTTGCCCTAATTTGCTTGTTTCTATTCATTGCTTATTTCCCTTCATTTGCTTGTTTCATTTCATTTTATTTGGCGGTAAATTTATTTTCTTCTATCTTCCTTTACGTATTATGCATCGCCATTATTAAAAGAGCGTTCACAATTGCAGCAGCTACATTACTGCCACCTTTACGGCCTTCTGACATAATATAGGGTATCCCGGATGTTTTAAAAAGTTCCTTTGATTCTTCAACATTAACGAATCCTACGGGAACACCAATTACCAGATCAGGTTTTACAAGTCCTTTTTTTGCCAGCTCATAAAGTTTTAATAATGCAGTAGGAGCATTACCAACAACATAAATTTTGTTTTCGGGATTTTGAGAAGCATATTCCATTGAAATAGCAGATCTTGTAATACCTCTTTTTTGGGCTTC
>JGI24500J29687_10041574_pt1 | contig 12250 bp, 13 predicted proteins | sample BioPla2RNA1_FD_29687 | JGI IMG/M metagenome (IMG submission 29687) | reverse complement strand
TTATCCAAGCGGCTTCCATGGCCTGTAATCCAAATTCACCATAGGTAATTTCATTGCCTTTATTAGCCTTGCCTTTCAATCCAGGCCGGTGCTGCTTCCTGTATTTTATTCTTTTAGGGGTAAGCATTACTTATCTGCCTCCTCCTTATTGTTCTTTGGTCTTTGTTTAGCTTCGGGCATAATTTCGCCCCTGTTTATCCATACTTTGATGCCTATCTTGCCATACGTGGTATTGGCTTCGGCAAAACCGTAATCTACATCTGCTCTTAAGGTATGCAGGGGCACTTTACCTTCTGAATACCATTCGGTTCTGGCTATTTCAGCTCCGCCCAATCTACCCGATATAGCTACCTTAATACCCACTCCATTAGCCCGCATGGTTCTGCCTACGGTCTGCTTCATAGCCCGCCGAAATGCAATTCTTTTTTCCAATTGCTGGGCTATGTTTTCCGCTACTATCTGAGCATCCAATTCCGGCTTTTTAATTTCTTGAATATTTATATTAATATTCTTGCCGGTCATCTTGGTCAGATCTGCTTTTAGCTGTTCTACTTCATTACCGCCACGACCAATAATTATCCCGGGTTTGGCAGTATGAATGGTAATTCTTACTTTGTTACCAGTTCTTCCAATCTGTATTCTCGACACCCCGGCCATATAAAAACGCTCTTTGATATGAGCCCTGATTTTATGGTCCTCGTGTAACAATTCGGTATATTCCCGATCTGCATACCAGTTTGAATCCCAGTCTCGGATAATTCCAATTCTAAAGCCCTTAGGATGAACCTTTTGACCCACTATTTAGCCTCCCTTTCTTTTAGTACCACCGTAATATGGCTGGTTCTATGCCTTCTTACGTCTGCCCTTCCATATGCCCGAGGCCTCATTCTCTTTAATATGGGGCCTTCATCGACGAATATTTCCGCTATAAACAAATCATCAACATCCATGTCATAATTATGTTCGGCATTGGCAATAGCAGATTTAACCACCTTACTGATTAAGGGAGCTGACTTTTTATTGGTATATCTTAACAAGGCCACCGCCTCATTGGCATCCTTACCCCGAACCAGATCAGCCACCTGACGGGCTTTAAAAGGAGATACTCTAAGATAACGACCTATTGATTTAGCTTCCATCTTACCTATTGCTCCTCCTTTCTATCTTGATCTGCTGGATCTTTCAGACTTTCCTGCATGACCCCGGTAGGTTCTGGTTGGCGCAAATTCACCTAACTTCATTCCCACCATATCTTCAGTTATATAAACAGGTATGTGTTTTCTGCCATCGTGAACTGCGAAGGTAAATCCGATCATCTGCGGCATGATAGTAGAGCGTCTGGACCATGTCTTAATCACGCTCTTCTGACCTGATTGGATCATAGCTTCAACTTTTTTCAGCAATTTTTCATCGCAATAAGGTCCCTTTTTCAATGACCTCGACATCTATTTGAACCTCCTTTATTTCCTTTTCCTGACTATCATCTGATCAGAAGCTTTCTTCTTCCTGGTCTTGCCGCCGATAGCTATCTTACCCCAGGGTGATACAGGATACTTTCTTCCTATGGGAGCCCGGCCTTCTCCACCGCCATGGGGATGATCAGTGGGGTTCATAACCGATCCCCTGACCGTAGGTCTGATGCCCATCCAGCGGGATCTACCGGCTTTACCTATGCTCTGGTTTTCGTAATCCAGGTTTCCTACCTGCCCGATGGTAGCACGACAGCTAACATGTACTAATCTGACTTCCCCCGAAGGCAGCCGCACATGGGCATAGTTGCCTTCCCGGGCCATCAATTGAGCTACGGTTCCGGCTGAGCGAGCCAATTGTCCACCTTTGCCCGGCCTCAGTTCCACATTATGAATCAGGGAGCCGACTGGAATGTCTTTCAGGGGCAGGGTATTGCCCACCTTAATATCCGCCTGGGGACCTGATACCACGGTATCTCCCACCTTTAATCCCAGGGGAGCCAGTATATAGGCCTTGGCCCCATCTGCATAATGCAGTAAAGCTATGTTGGCCGAGCGGTTGGGATCATACTCTATGGCTGCTACCTTAGCTGGTACCTGGTCTTTTCTTCTCTTAAAATCTATAATCCTATATAGCCGTTTGTGACGACCACCAATATGCCTGACCGTAAGACGGCCTTTGTTATTACGTCCCCCTGTTTTCTTCAAGGGCTCAGTAAGACTTTTTTCCGGTTTGCCTTTGCTTATCTCTTCAAAAGTCAAGACTGTCATATGTCTTCGGCTCGGTGTCGTAGGCCTGTATTTTTTTATGCCCATCTTCTAATTACCTCCTTAAAACAAGAGCAACAGGAATTATAATCCTTCAAATAATGGTATTTTTTGTCCGGGTTTAAGGGCTACGATTGCTTTCTTTCTGTTGGGAGTTCTACCTACTGACCTGCCCATTCGTTTGGGTTTCCCTTTTACATTCATGGTGTATACTTTCTCCACCTTGACATTAAAAATGCTCTCAATGGCGTTTTTTATTTCGGTTTTATTAGCCTTTTTATCCACTATAAAGGTGTATTTGTTATCAGCCAGTAGATTCATGGTCTTTTCAGTTACCACCGGCCTGATGATAATATCCCTGTATTCCCGCATTATGCAAACACCTCCTCAATTCTAGCGACTGCATCTCTAGTGATGAGCAAGGTATCGTATTTTAACAGGTCGTAGACATTGATAAAATCTACTTTAAGGGGTTTTACCCCGGGTATATTCCGAGCTGACTTGGCCACATTGCTATTGCCGTCAGCAGTTACTACTAGGGTTTCCTTATCAATTTTGAGTGAATCCAATATTTTGATAAAATCTTTGGTTTTGGGCTCATCCAGGTTCAAGTGATCCAATACAATCATACTGTTCTCAATTACTTTGCTGGAAAGAGCTGATTTCATAGCCAGCCTTCTGACCTTTTTCGGCAGTTTGTAGGAATAATCTCTGGGCTTGGGTCCAAAAACAATCCCTCCCCCTTTCCAAATGGGGTTTCTGGTACTTCCTACCCTGGCTCGTCCAGTGCCTTTCTGTCTCCAGGGTTTTTTGCCTCCGCCTCTGACTTCAGCTCTGGTTTTACTCGATGCGGTCCCCACCCTTTTGTTGGACAGTTGCATTTTTACAAAATCATATAGTACAGCCTGGTTGGGCTCGATACCAAAGATATTATCGTTTAATTCTAGCTCTCCAATTTGGGCCCCGCTAACGTCATATAGTGCAACTTTAGGCATTTTCTAACCTCCTTCAAATTCAGTTATGCCTTTACTGAACTTTTTATCATGACCAGACCTCTTTTGGGCCCTGGAATTGAACCTTTGATTAACACCAGGTTTCTTTCCGGGTATATCCTGGCTATCTCCAATCCCTGTACAGTCACTCTTTCGCCACCAAGCCGGCCGGGTAATTTTCTTCCTTTAAAAACTCGAGCTGGACCTTTAGCAGCCAGTGAACCTGGACGCCGGTGATATTTGGAACCGTGACCCATGGACCCCCGGGCAAAATTGTGTCTTTTCACTCCCCCAGCAAACCCTTTGCCTTTGGAAGTCCCTACCACATCCACTTTATTGCCGACCTCAAATATATCTGCTTTAATCTCCTGACCTATTTCATAGTCATCGGCATTTTCTACTAGTATTTCCTTGATATGACGCAGGGGTTTCAGATTGGCCTTTTGAAAATGCCCTTTGATCGGCTTATTTACCCGATTTTCCTTTATATCACCAAAACCCACCTGTATTGCCTCGTAACCATCATTTTTCCGGGTTTTTTTCTGAATTACTCTACATGGACCAGCTTCTACTACTGTGACAGGAATGGCTTTTCCGTCATTGTCGAATATTTGCGACATGCCAATTTTTATACCCATAATAGCCTGAGTATTTTTGGACATCTTCAGTTTCCTCCTTTTTCTCAGTGATAGGTTGGTAGTGGGTAACCAACGTCACTTCTTTAATGCTCGGCCTCGAAATCTTTTTTCCCACTGATTCCTCAGCTTATAATTTCTTATAGTTTAATCTCTATATCTACCCCGGAAGGCAAATCCAAATGCATGAGAGCGTCTATGGCTTTGGGGGTAGGATCCAAAATATCTATTAACCTTTTGTGAGTTCGCATTTCAAATTGCTCCCGTGAATCTTTGTTCACGTGGGGCGACCTCAATATGGTATATATATTCTTTTCTGTAGGCAGGGGTATAGGTCCAGATACATTTGCACCATTCTTTTTAGCCGTTTCTACGATTTTCTGGGAAGACTGGTCCAATAGCTTATGGTCAAATGCCTTTAGTCTTATCCTTACTTTCTGCTGGACATTCACTCGAACAAAAACCTCCTTAGTCGCTTGCTTAATACACGCTGCCGGGTGTGTGGCAGTGAAGGACATTATTTATCCTTCACTGCTTTTCCTTATCGTCTATTCGATAGCGGTAACTACGCCGGCACCAACGGTTCTGCCACCTTCTCTGATAGCAAATCTCAGTCCCTCTTCTATGGCTATCGGGGTTATCAATTCTATTTTCATCTGCACATTATCCCCCGGCATTACCATCTCTACTCCCTCAGGCAGTTCAATGACTCCGGTCACATCCGTGGTTCTAAAGTAAAACTGCGGACGATATCCTCCAAAAAACGGGGTATGCCTTCCTCCTTCTTCTTTGGTCAGTACATATACTTCCGCACTGAATTTGGTCAAGGGATTTATGCTACCCGGCTTGGCCAATACCATCCCTCTTTCTACTTCCTTCCGGTCTACTCCTCTTAAAAGGGTTCCGATATTGTCTCCCGCTTCCGCATAGTCCAACAGCTTACGGAACATTTCTACTCCCGTACATACCGTCTTCCTGATCTCGTCTCTTAATCCTACTATCGCTACTTCGTCTCCTACCTTTACCTGCCCTCTTTCCACTCTACCGGTAGTAACTGTACCTCTTCCGGTTATAGTGAATACGTCTTCTATCGGCATCAAAAACGGCTTATCGGTTGCCCTTTCCGGCAGTGGTATATAGCTGTCTACTGCATCCATCAATTCCCATATCTTGCTGCACCATTCACAGTCTCTGGATCCGCATCCGCATTCCAAGGCCTTTAACGCTGATCCCATTACTACCGGTATATCATCTCCGGGATAATCATATTCGCTTAACAGTTCCCGGATCTCCATTTCTACCAATTCCAGCAGTTCTTCGTCATCTACCATGTCGGTCTTGTTCATGAATACTACCATATATTGTACTCCTACCTGCCCGGATAAGAGTATATGCTCTCTGGTCTGGGGCATGGGGCCGTCAGCTGCCGATACTACCAGTATAGATCCATCCATCTGGGCTGCTCCGGTTATCATGTTCTTTATGTAGTCTGCATGACCCGGGCAGTCTACGTGGGCATAATGACGGGTTTCCGTCTGATATTCTACGTGGGAAGTGTTGATGGTTATTCCTCTTTCCCTTTCTTCCGGTGCTTTGTCTATGGAGTCATAGGAGGTTGCTACTGCTCCACCTACTTTAGACAATACCAGGGTTATCGCCGCCGTTAAGGTGGTTTTCCCATGGTCTACGTGTCCTATGGTTCCAATGTTAAGATGAGGTTTTGTCCTTTCAAACTTCTGCTTTGCCATTTTCTCTCTCACCTTTCCTTTCAATTAATTCGTGCTTAATGGTTTTTATTTTTTGGAACTGGTATTCCATAACACTGATTTAGTGTATTAAAGTGATAGCCCGTACCTTTTGGCTACTATCTCTTTGCTTTTAGATGCCGGTACTTCTGCATAATTCTTAATCTGCATGGAGAAACTGGCCCGGCCCTGGCTCACTGATCTTAGACTGGTAGCATAGCCAAAGGTCTCGGCTAGCGGTACCAGGGCTTTAATAATCTTGCTGCCTTTGTGTTCCTCAAAGCCCAGTACCCGGCCCCGGCGGGAATTAAGATCGGAAATAACTTCGCCTACATATTCCTCGGGGCAAACTATCTCAACATCCATTATGGGCTCCAACAAGACTACTTCTGCTCCATTAAGTGCTTCTCGAACCGCCATCCCGGTAGCAATTTTAAATGATTGTTCAGTGGAATCCACTTCATGAAAACTTCCACCCAGGAGGGTGATCTCTATATCATCTACCGGATAACCGGCTAGAATTCCACCCTGCATGGCTTCCAAACTTCCAGCCTCTACCGCAGTTACAAATTCGGGGGGTATTTCTTCAGCTTTGGATTGGTTAATAAATCTCTTGCCTGCACCCTCTTCCAGAGGTCGTAACTGAATAATTACCTGGGCATATTGTCCGCGACCTCCACTTTGTTTTTCAAATACGGCTTCAGCCCGATTTGTCTTCTTAATGGTTTCTTTATAAGATACCTGGGGATTACCTACATTAGCGTTTACCTTAAACTCTTTTAACAGACGATCAATGATGATTTCCAAGTGTAATTCGCCCATGCCGGATATTATAGTCTGGCCTGTATCTTCATCTATTCTGGTTCTGAAGGTGGGGTCTTCTTCCCCCAATCTCCTTAAACTCTCGCCAATTTTATCCTGATCATTCTTGGTTTTAGCTTCAATAGCCACATCTACCACCGGATCAGGAAAGCTAATCGACTCCAGTAGAATGGGACTGCTTTCATCACATAAGGTATCACCGGTAATGGTATCTTTTAAGCCTACTCCTGCTACAATATCACCTGCATAGGCTTGACTAACCTCCTCCCGGTGATTGGCATGCATTTTCAGTATTTTGGTAATACGCTCTTTTTTCCTTTTGCCGCTGTTCAGGATACTGGTCCCTAACTTGATTTGGCCCGAATAGACCCTGAAATAGGTAAGTTTACCCACATAAGGATCAACTACTACTTTGAAGGCCAGGGCACATAGAGCTTCCTGGGTATCGGCTTTTCTCTGCACCTGCACTCCTCTGTCAGGATCAATGCCAGTAACCGCCGGAACGTCTTGAGGTGATGGCAGATACCTAACTATAGCGTCCAGCAGCATTTGAACTCCTTTATTTTTAAAAGATGAGCCGCATAAAACCGGCACTATCTTATTGGAAATGGTTAATTGTCTTAAGGCCTGATTTAATTCCGGGGCGGAAATATCCTGGCCTTCCAGATACTTCTCCAGTATATAATCGTCATTTTCTGCAATAATCTCCACCAGTATACTGCGATGTTTCTGAGCCTCAGCCATTTCCTCCGCAGTCAAATCCCGGATAATATAACCTGCACCTAATTCATCTTCATAAATATAGGCCTTAAGATCGATTAAATCTATTACCCCGGAAAAGTAATCCTCTACTCCTATCGGTAAATTGATGGGATAGGCCTCGCTGCCCAGTGTTTGACGAATCATATTGACTACTCGCAGGTAATCAGCCCCTATTCGGTCCATTTTGTTTACATAAGCAATACGAGGTACCTTATATCTATCTGCCTGTCTCCAAACCGTTTCCGATTGGGGTTGTACTCCGGCTACACCACAGAATATCCCAATTGCTCCATCAAGAACTCGTAATGACCGCTCAACCTCTACCGTAAAGTCCACATGCCCGGGTGTGTCGATAATGTTTATTACAACATCCTTCCAAGTGCAGGTGGTAGCAGCGGATGTTATAGTTATTCCTCTTTCCTGCTCCTGGCTCATCCAATCCATGGTAGCGGTTCCCTTGTCTACCTCTCCTATTTTATGGACTCTTCCAGTGTAAAAGAGCATCCGCTCGGTAGTAGTAGTCTTTCCGGCATCAATGTGAGCCATTATACCTATGTTTCTTATTGCAGCTAGATCAACCTTGTCAGACATAATTGCACCGCCCAGTCTCTTTACCAGCGATAGTGAGCAAAAGCCTTGTTGGCTTCAGCCATCTTATGAGTATCTTCTTTTTTCTTGACCGATCCCCCGGTACTATTATAGGCATCCATGATTTCCCCGGCTAAACGTTGGGCCATAGTTTTTTCCCCACGCTTACGGGCGTAATTAACCAGCCACCTGATAGCCAGGGTTTGCCTGCGGTCGGCTCTAACTTCAACTGGAACCTGGTAGTTGGCTCCCCCGACCCTTCTGGCTCTTACTTCCAAAACCGGAGTGATATTTTTCATGGCTACTTCAAAAACTTCCATGGGATCCTTGTTTAGCTTCTTTTCAACTATTTCCAGCGCACCATAACATATCTTTTCGGCTATGCTCTTTTTGCCATCCCACATAATCTGATTGATCAGTTTGGTCAATAGCTTGCTGTTATATATGGGATCAGGCAAGACATCTCGTTTCGGAACTGGTCCTTTCCTAGGCATGAAGTACCTCCCTCCTATTTCTTCTTGGGTCGCTTGGTTCCATATTTTGATCTACCTTGATTCCTATTCTGTACGCCTGCCGCATCCAGAGTACCGCGAATAATATGATATCTTACCCCTGGTAAGTCTTTTACCCTACCGCCTCTGATCAAAACCACCGAGTGCTCCTGCAGGTTATGTCCTATGCCTGGAATATAGGCAGTTACTTCTATTCCGTTGGTTAACCTAACCCTGGCAATTTTACGTAGCGCTGAATTGGGCTTCTTAGGAGTAGTAGTATAAACACGGGTACAAACTCCTCTTTTTTGCGGACAGCTCTTCAACGCGGGCGCTGTAGATTTCTTAATTTCCTTTTTTCTTCCTTTTCTTACTAATTGGTTTATGGTTGGCATGCTTGCACCTCCTTCCCAGGGTGTTATTACAAAACTATTGCTACTGCTGCCGATCCTACATCGATCCCACAAGCTTCTCCCAATTTTTTCATGCTTTCAGCCGCTTGAAAATCAACTCCATGCTCTATGCACATGGCCTTAATGGGCTCAATGATGTGCGGTTCGGCATCAACAGCAAGATATACTTTTTTAGCTAAGCCTTTGCTTATGGCCTTTTTAACCTGCTTAGCCCCTATCACTTTAGAACTGGCTCGAAGTTCTTCAAGAGACAAGGTCATTACCCTCCTTTGTTCAACTAAAGTTGGGCGCAATTACTTACCAGCGCGATTTTACGCGCACTTAGACATTTTATCATCCCACACGCCCACAGTCAACTAATCTTAGGTATCAGTTTTATCAAAAACTATTGCTTACTCAGCAAAGGCTTCTACAGTGTTCTCGTCCTCTGACAATTCTACTGGATTTTCATCTATACCTACATTTCTGTAGGCGGGATATCCAGTACCAGCTGGTATTAATTTGCCTATTATTACGTTTTCCTTTAATCCAATCAGGTTGTCTATCTTTCCTTTTATGGCTGCTTCAGTCAAAACTTTGGTAGTCTCCTGGAAGGAGGCAGCGGATAAAAAGGAGTCGGTATTCAAAGAAGCCTTGGTTATCCCCAACAACATGGGAGAACATATGGCCGGCAAACCACCTAGAGCCATAACTCTAGCATTTTCATCTTCGAAAGTGGATATGTCAATAAAAGACCCGGGCAAGAGGGAGGTATCCCCCGAATCCTCAATCTTAACCTTTTTGAGCATCTGCCTGATCATTATTTCAATATGCTTATCGCTGATATCCACTCCCTGAGAGCGATAAACCTTCTGCACTTCTTGCAGAATATACCTTTGCACATCCTGCAGTCCCTTGGTCTTTAAAATATCATGGGGATTTAACGGACCTTCGGACAGGGCATCTCCTATTTCCACCATGTCCCCTTCCGCTACTTTTAAGCGGGATCCGTAATGGACTATATAAGCCCCCAGAACTTCCCCATTTTCTCCCAGAACTTCAATCTCCCGGCGGCCCTTATTTTCTCCAAATCTAACCTTACCGCTAGCTTCAGCAACAACTGCCTGACCTTTGGGTTTTCTTACTTCAAATAGCTCTTCTACCCGGGGCAAACCTCGAGTGATGTCCTCACCAGCAACTCCTCCGGTATGGAAGGTTCTCATGGTCAGCTGGGTACCAGGTTCTCCTATGGACTGGGCGGCCAGGGTTCCTACCGCTTCACCGATTTCCACGTCATAGCCGGTAGCCAGGTTGCGGCCATAGCATTTACGGCAAACCCCATGCTTGGTTTTACAGGTTAAAACACTGCGTATTTTTACCTTTTGAATGCCGGCTGCTTCTATATCAAAACCTACTTCGTCATCGATCATCTGGTTTTCTTCTACCAGAACCTCCCCGGTTTCCGGGTGAACTATGGTATCCACTGAAACTCTACCGATAATACGCTGATGGAGAGGTTCAATCAATTGGGAGCCTTCAGTGATCTTTTCCACCCAGATCCCTTCCACTGACTCACAATCATCTTCTCTCACAATAACATCCTGGGATACATCCACCAGCCTGCGGGTTAAATAGCCTGAGTCGGCTGTACGCAGAGCAGTATCGGCCAGACCTTTTCTGGCTCCATGGGTGGATATGAAATATTCCAAAACCGTTAGCCCTTCGCGGAAATTAGCTTTTATTGGCAAGTCGATAATTTTTCCCTGGGGATCAGCCATCAGACCGCGCATACCGGCCAGCTGACGGATCTGCTGGAAATTACCCCTGGCCCCCGAGGTGGCCATCATGTAAACCGGATTGTCCTCATTTAGTGAGGCCTTTAAGGCATCGGTTACGTCGTCAGTGGCCTGGTTCCAAATATCCACCACCTGGGCATGGCGTTCATCTTCGGTAATTAAACCGATTTGGAAATCGGCTTCAATGGCATCTACTGCCATATCGGCTTCTTTCAGTATCTGAACTTTTTCTTTCGGCGGTTCGAAATCGGTTACTCCTACGCTGATGCCGGCCTGGGTACTGAACTTGTAGCCTATCCGCTTCATTCCGTCCAACATTTCAGCGGTGGCGGCATTCCCTTCCATGCGGTAACAATCATATACGATATTGCCCAACTTCTTCTTGTCTATAACTTCATTGTAATAACCCAGACTGTAGGGAATCACCTCATTGAATATGGTTCGACCTACCGAAGTCTCTATTATTTTTTCCACTAATACTCCATTTTCCAAAATATTAGTCTTAACCCGGATTTTTTCATGGAGAGTAATGTGTCCTAATTCATAGGCCATTCGGGCTTCATTGGTGCTGCAAAACTCTTTGGGATGTTCTATGTTTTGATCTTTTTCTCCCATATAGGTTAAATAGTACATGCCTATAACCATATCCTGAGTAGGGGTACAGACCGGCTTCCCATCCTTGGGATTCAAAATATTATTGGAGGCCAGCATGAGCAAACGGGCCTCGGTTTGGGCTTCAGCCGAAAGGGGTACGTGTACTGCCATCTGGTCCCCGTCAAAGTCGGCGTTATAGGCAGTACATACCAGGGGATGAAGCTGCAGAGCACGCCCTTCAACCAAGACCGGCTCAAAGGCCTGTATTCCCAAACGGTGCAGGGTTGGGGCCCGGTTCAACAATACCGGATGCTCTTTAATAACGTCATCCAGTATATCCCATACCTCTTCCCGGCCCCTTTCCACCATTTTTTTAGCGCTTTTAATATTGGAAGATATGCCACGATCTACCAATTTCTTCATGACAAAGGGTTTAAATAACTCCAGTGCCATTTCCTTAGGTAATCCACACTGGTGCATTTTCAGATTGGGACCTACCACTATAACTGAACGTCCGGAATAGTCCACCCTTTTTCCTAATAGATTTTGGCGGAAACGGCCTTGTTTACCCTTTAACATGTCGCTCAAAGACTTGAGGGGGCGATTACCAGGGCCAGTAACCGGGCGCCCTCTTCTGCCATTGTCCACCAGAGCATCAACGGCTTCTTGCAGCATTCTTTTTTCATTTCTTACTATAATATCTGGAGCACCTAGATCCAAGAGCCTTTTAAGGCGGTTATTACGATTGATTACCCGGCGATAGAGGTCATTTAAGTCCGAGGTGGCAAAGCGGCCTCCATCTAGTTGCACCATAGGTCTAAGTTCAGGGGGAATTACCGGTAAAACATCCATAATCATCCATTGGGGATTATTACGGGATAGTCTGAAGGCCTCTACCACTTCCAGCCGTTTTATGGCCCGGCTTTTTCTCTGACCGGTAGTGTTGGCTATTTCTTCTTTCAAATCGGCGGCCATGCTGTCCAGATTCAAATCTGATAAGAGAATCTTAATCGCCTCGGCTCCGATTCCAGCATCGAAGGAGTCTCCATAGCGATCCCGGTTCTCCCGGTATTCCCTTTCATTTAAGAGCTGTTTCTTAAGCAGGGGAGTGTCCCCTGGATCTATAACAATATAGTTGACAAAATAAATGACTTTTTCCAGTACCTTGGGGGACATGTCCAGTAATAAGCCCATGC
>JGI24500J29687_10020613_pt1 | contig 12290 bp, 14 predicted proteins | sample BioPla2RNA1_FD_29687 | JGI IMG/M metagenome (IMG submission 29687) | reverse complement strand
TCTTTTCTAATCCGCCCAGCCCCTCGGGCTATAGCAGAAGCACCTCGTTGATCTTCAGCTTAAACTGGCATCCTAAGTAAGCTGCAGCCCTACGGCACATCAGCATACGCTCCAGGAAGATCTCGAAGTATTCCATGATCGGGGTGTACTCCGTCTCAATGGTAATGCATAGGGTAATCAGCCGCTGATCCTCGTCCACATCTAGGAAGGACTTGTTTACCGCGTAATTGACACGATCGTGGATATCAAAGGTGCTGACCTCCGTGTTGCGCACGCGGGTGCGGTGCACATCGGATTTATCTGCCAAAATAAGCGCCGCCGCCACCGCATTCACCGGTTCCCCCACTTCTTCTTCGTGGTTCCCCACTGCGCTCAGTACCAGAGCGATCTCTTCCGGAGGCATACCGAGCTCCCTCAGCACGGGCTCCACTAAGAGGGCACCCGCGGCTCCATGATTAACCCGCCCCACACAGTTTCCCAGATCATGCACGTAACCAGCAATCGCCGCCAGCTCCGCTTGGCGTTCGTCATAGCCCAAGCGCAGCAGGATATTACGGGCTATAGAAGAAACCAGGGAAATGTGCCGAAAGCCATGCTCAGTAAAACCCATAGCTGCAAGGTTGGCATCAGCCTGCTGCACATAGGCTCGAACGGATGGATGCTTTTCCAGCTCAGATAGTCTAACCGCCATTGCTCAGCCTCCCCATCCCTAATTCAACCAGATGCCTGTGTACGTACTCCACCAACTGCTCAGCGGAAAAGCCGTCTGTCCTCACGATGAGATCCGCATGCGCCCTGGCGTTGGAAAGCAGGGCGAGCTGCTTGCGATACCGTTTGACACCCCAGGAAACGCGCTTGCGGCGCCTTATGGTTTCGTAACTGCACTCCAAGAGAATGAGGAAGTCGGGATCCAGGCGCTGCCACAAATGCTTGCTAACCGAGTGCTCCTGAGCAAAGGTACGCACTTGATAGCCAAGGCCCCGCAAGCCCGCTCCCAGTGTTGTCTTCCCCGACGCACACACTCCCACAACGACAATCAAAGGATCCTGCTGCATTCTCTACACCTCACAAAGGGTAGGAGGCGGAGACTCTCCTGATGCCTAGATTCTCGTTCCGTCCCGTTACCTGCATCACGGCGACTACCATATCATCCCGGGGTTTTCCCTGCTCAAGCTCAAGCGCGTAGCTCAGCACTCGATCAACCAGTTCCCTGGGGGAGAGATTCTGAGCCATCTGCTGGTACACCCACGGTAAGGAGAACCTCTCCTGGCCATACCGTCCTGCATGAATCACCCCATCGGTAAACCCCATGATCACCGTTCCTTCCGCCAGTTCGAAATGGGTCACTGACGGCTTGAGCAGGCGCCGAACCCCAATGGGCTCCACAGGGGAATCCAAACACCGGGGACTCCCTTCCACCGCCACCAGCACGGGGCTGTTAGAGTTGCGGGAGACCACCAAACAGCCATGGGCCAAATCTGCAGAGATCAGTGTTGCCGTAGCTGACACCTGACCGTCCCGGAAAGCGTAGAGATGATCGTTGATCACCCTCATGACGGCACCATCCCTGGCCCCATCTTCGATCAACCCTGCTGCCTTGTTGGCAATCATCAGGCTCATGCGCTTGGCTGCTTTGCCGTGCCCCTGGCCGTCTACGATCACAATGGAAATGCCCCCACAGGGCCTTTCCACCACTTCCACTGAATCTCCGCTTACTCCAACTGCATATTTGCCTAGCTTGGCAACCTCAACTTGGACTTCCATAGATACCGCCTAATTCCATTCAAAGCCATTTACAGCCCTAATCCAATATTCCCTAAGATCGCCCTCAAATTGCGCCGCCTCCAAAAAGTAGGTCAGGTACACCACATGACGGCCTTTTTGGAAGAAAACGGACCTCAGCATAACCTTCTTACCATTTGCGCCTGTGGCTTCGTAAGCGTAAAAGTGGCATTTCAGATTATTAGAGGTGGTGATTTCCTGGTTGGACAGCACTGTTAGGTTTTTGACTACAGGCTTATAGCGTACATCCAAGCTGTTACGCACTGACTCGATATCGGTACCTGGCTGCCAGTGAACCTCCATGGTGACGCTGCCTTCCTTAAAAGTCATAAGCAGGCTTTCCATGCCAAAAATGGAGCGCTCGATATAGTTATCTGCAGTTGATGGTAGGACAACACTGAAGGCAGGATCGTCCACCACATACCACCAATAACTGGGGTGGTCATGCAAATAAAAGGTACCAGCCTGAACAACCTGGGCCTGCAGGATTAGGATAGATATAAGTGCTCCAACAATCAGTGCTCTGCGCACAGCGATCCCCTTTCTGTCTGTATTTAGAAGAAAACCACCTGAACGGTGGTTTAACCACGGCTGCTGCAAACCTTGTATGCAGTCCGCCGTTCATGGTGTTTCCTTCTATTTTGCTACATGGCTTATTCCACTGCGGGACAACTTGATTTCAACCTTGTCAGCCACTTTCAGTGTTACATAGTCTTCTTTGAGAGCTGTGAGCTCACCATGAATTCCACCGATGGTAACGACTTTGTCTCCCTTCTTCAAGGAGTCCAGCATGGCTTTTCTTTCCTTCTGCTGCTTCTGCTGGGGGCGCCAGAGCATGAAATAAAACATGGCACCAAGCAGAATAATGGGCAGAAGCATGGGAATGATGCCTCCCTGCGCTGCAGGAACTTCAGTCTGCAAAAACATATGTTTCACCTCCCGCCTAAGCGAATTACCTCACTAATCTTCTACTTCTAACCACGGGTTCCTCTATTTTTCTCCTTGAAAGGCACCGAGGAATTCCCGGGCAAATTCTGGCAAAGAGTCCGCGGCGATAGCTTGGCGGATCTCCTTCATCAAACGAGTGAGAAAGAAAATGTTGTGGATGGTGGTCAGCCTAATGCCTAACACCTCATTGGCCTTGATGAGATGGCGGATATATGCCCTGGAAAAGTTCTGGCAGGTGTAACAGCCGCACCCTTCCTCGATGGGAGTGAAGTCCCTGGCGTAAGGCAGATTGCGGATGGGCAGGTTTCCCCTGCGGGTGATTACCATGCCGTGCCTGGCTAAACGCGTCGGCCACACACAGTCAAACATATCTACACCCCTGAGCACACCTTCCACTAGGCAGTCAGGCGAGCCCACACCCATCAAGTAACGGGGTTTCTCCCTTGGCATAACTGGGATCAGATCATCTAACACCTCGTACATTAACTCCTTGGGTTCTCCCACACTGAGTCCGCCAATTCCATAGCCTGGGAAGTCCAATTCCAAAAGCTCCAAAGCACTCTCCCGCCGTAAATCCTGGTAAACGCCGCCCTGGACAATACCAAAGAGGGCTTGATCTTCTCTAGTGTGAGCCGCTTGGCAGCGCTTGGCCCACCTGGTGGTCAAGTCCTTGGATTTCTGCACGTAGGACCGATCGGCAGGATAGGGTGCGCATTCATCGAAGGCCATGATGATATCAGCGCCTAAGTCCATTTGGATTTCCATGGACTTCTCAGGACTGATAAAATGCTTGGATCCATCGAGGTGGCTGCGGAACTGCACCCCTTCTTCAGAAATGGTCCGCAGCGGACCTAAGCTGAACACCTGGAAACCCCCGCTGTCAGTCAAGATCGGGTGCCTCCAGTTCATAAACTGATGCAGGCCCCCCGCCTCAGCCACCACATCACTGCCCGGCCGCAGGTATAGATGGTAGGTGTTGCTGAGAATAATCTCCACCTGAAGGCCTTCCAACTCCTGGGGTGTCATGGTTTTCACTGTCGCTTGGGTACCAACAGGCATAAAAACAGGCGTTTCCACTACGCCGTGAGTCGTCTTCAGGCGCCCCAGGCGCGCCCTGCTGTTTGTGCTTTCCTTCATAACCGTGAATTCTAACGGCACCAGTATACTCCCTTCACAACAACAGCATGCCATCGCCGAAACTAAAGAAGCGATAGCGCTTGGCAACAGCATGCTCGTAGGCATGGCGAATCACTTCTCTGCCTGCAAAGGCAGAAACCAGCATCAGCAAACTGGATTTCGGTAGATGGAAATTGGTAACCATTCCATCTACCACTTGGAACTTATATCCTGGGTAGATGAAAATATCGGTCCAGCCCGATCCAGCGTGTACTCTTCCCTGTTCGTCAGCTAGGGTTTCCAGCACCCGTACTGAGGTTGTTCCCACCGCGATAACCCGGCCTCCAGCCTCTCTCCGAGCGTTGATCACCGCCGCATCTTCGGGACTGAGCTCATAGTATTCTTCATGCATCACATGATCTTCTACATGCTCAGTCTGAACCGGCCTAAAGGTACCCAGCCCCACATGTAGTGTTACAGGCACCACAGCCACTCCCAAGCGGTCTATGGCATCCAACAGCTGCGGAGTAAAATGGAGCCCCGCAGTGGGAGCTGCCACCGAACCGGAATGCTTGGCGTAAACCGTCTGGTAGCGCTCAGGGTCATCCAGTTTCTCATGAATATAAGGAGGCAGAGGGGTTTCCCCCAACTCCTCCAAGATGCCTTGGAAGTCTCCCTCAAAGTGGAACTGCACCAGGCGGGTGCCATTTGGGGTTGTGTCCAGCACAGTGCAGGACAGGCGGGGTGAGAAAACTATCTCCGCACCAACCCGGGCCTTTTTCCCCGGCCTCACCAGTACCTCCCACTTCCCCTCACCATGGGGGCGAAGCAGCAGGATCTCCACTAATCCCGACTTTTGCGGATTCTGCCCCCATAAACGAGCGGGCAGTACCCGGGAGTCATTGATCACCAAGACGTCCGAGGGACGAAGATACAAGGGCAGGTCAGAAAACTTCCCGTCAACACACTCTCCAGAGCCCCTCTTCACCACCAGTAGCCTAGAAGCATCCCTGGATGCCAGGGGCTTCTGGGCAATCAGCTCTAGGGGCAGGTCAAAATCAAACTCTTCTACTCTCATGGGTAAGCTTAATAATCTCCTTTAACTGCTGCAATAGGAAAACTCACATTATAGATACCAGCTGCGGTTCTTTCGGTAGCTTCTCTAGTCCACCGTGTTGGAGTCAAGGCAGGCTTGGCGGGCTCCATCACCCTCTGTGCCACCGCAGTTCCCGCCAGCTGGCTGATGACCGTCTCTTCTAGCTCCGGCGGGTCCGCCATCGTCAGTCTAGTCTCAATCTTGGGAGGGATGAGAGGAGAGGCAGGCATCTGAATGGCCATGTACCTGCTGGGTGGGATTCCCGCCAGTTTCGCTTCCGTCTGCAGCGAACGGGGAACTTCCCAGATGCGCACATCAGCTAACTGCGCTGCCCGCAGAGCAGTGACAATCTCCTGCTCTAGGCCTGTGTAGGTCCCACTTCGTTTCTCTCGAATACTGCCTGTTCCGGTATCCTGTTGCGAGGCCACTGTCACCACAGCCTGCTGGCTGCCTGCTTTCAGATCAGCTCGGGATGCAATGGTCTTGAGGGCTGAGGCAAGGCCGCTCCCCACCACATCCAGCTCACCAGCTAAATCTTTCCCACTGCGGTTCAGGCCGTCAACGCTTAACACCTTCCCATCTGAACTGACAACCAGCTCCACGCTGGAATCCAAATCCAGGGTGATGATATAGGCCGGTACAGCCGCTGGAGAGCTCAGGTATTCACTGACCACCGGCCAGCTGCCTAACAGCGCTAGGAATAATACGGCCGCTGCCGCCAGCTGCAGCGCGCTGAGGCGATCTTTACGGGGGGCAAAACTGATCTCCTGCCCCACCTGAACGTGCTTGCGCAAAGGGACCTTGATAAACTCCCCCTGTGGTGTCAAAACTATCACTTTGCCCTTAGGGGCAATCTCCACAACAACCCCTTTGTGTCTCACTCGGGTCCCCCTCCTTTTCACACTGGTCGGTTCAGATATTCCTGCAGGTAATGGAAGTCTCCAATTAGAATCAGGGCAAGTGTAATTATGTACTTCCTCTGACGTTCCAAAGTCTTTCTGCTTACATCCACCCTAGCTTCCAGCTCTTTGAGTGGAAGAGACTTCTTTCTGGTCAAATAGCCCAGGAGTTCTGGTTCGCTGATCAGCGTTTTGGCCACCTGTAGAGCCCTGTCCCTGGCATCTTGGTGCTTAGGCGATATTTTAACCAATTCGGCGAAGCGAATGCCATAGTGGCTGAGGAGTTGATCCAAACGGAAGATTTCCTCTCTCCGCTGTTCCGTCTCCTCTTGAATCTGCAGGACAGTGTGGGCTTCTTTAGCCTCGATTTTTTGGATCACGCTGTCTTCATTCTCTTCAGTCTCAAAGGTGGACAGGGGAATCTCATCAGACTTCCTGCTCTGGCGCCGGAAATAGTCCACCATGCGCCGTTTCACCACAATCTCGGCGAAACTCAGAAAGGAGGCTCCTCCACGGCTGTCATAAGAGTCTATAGCTTCGTTGAACGCGATCATGGCAATGCTGGCCTCGTCATCCCGGCCTAGAACTAGGTATTTGCGGCAGCTGTTGGAGGCCACCCGCAGGAAAAATGGACGATAATCCTGCAGCAGTTGTTCCCGCGCAACCATATCTCCAGCCTGGGCCCGGGCTACCAAGTCAGTTAGTTGACCTCGTTCATCTTGTTTATGGGCATGCGTCGTTGTCATTGCCGAACCTCCCTTGACAAATTTCGTTAAACCACAACTTGGTATGAGGGTGCCCGCCTCACGGCGAGCGTAAGGTTCAAGCACTATTCGTAGCCAAACTCCTTCAGGGCCCCGGGCTTATTGCGCCAATCCTTCTTCACCTTCACCCAGAGATCCAAATGGACCCGAGTACCCAGCAGACGCTCCATCTGCCGCCTAGCACTGGTGCCGACTTCCTTGAGCATTCTGCCACCTCGGCCGATAACAATTCCCTTTTGGCTCTCTCGCTCCACATAGATGGTGGCGCGAATTCGCATCAAGTTCTTTTCTGCGTCTTCCTTGATCTCATCTACATCCACCGCTAAGGAATGGGGAATCTCTTCCTCGGTACGCAGAAACAGCTCTTCCCTGATAAATTCAGCGACTATAAACCTCTCGGGCTGATCGGAAAGCCAATCTTCAGGATAGTATTGGGGGCCTTCATCCAGCTGTTCTACAATGAGCTGCACAAGCTCCGCAACGTTAGTACCCTCCAGGGCAGAAACAGCCAGGGAGGCAGCAAACTCCCGTTTCTGCACGGCTTCACCGAGGAAAGCCTCCAGTTCCTCAGAGGAGATTTGATCCGCTTTATTGGCCACCAAGATCACCGGCTGCTTCACTGCAGCCAACTCACCCACAATGTGTTCGTCACTTACTGTCCAGCGTCCTGCTTCCACTACCCAGAGCACCAAATCAACATCGTCCAGCGCTTGGAATGCGCTCTTGACCATGTATTCGCCCAGCTTATGCAGGGGTTTGTGCAGCCCAGGAGTATCCAAAAAGATGATCTGGGCATCTTCCAGAGTGAGCACACCCCGAATGGTATTGCGGGTGGTCTGCGGCTTATCGGAAACAATGGCCACCTTGTGACCTAAGAGGGCATTAAGCAGGGTTGATTTCCCCACATTTGGGCGCCCCACCACTGCCACAAAACCTGACTTAAACACCTTAGTCCCGTCGTTCATCTGACCTAAACTCCTTCGCGGTAAACGAGGCAGGAAGAAGTTCCTGCAGTGTTGTCTTTACTAGATCGCCCTTGAGGTTGCCTAAAATTATGGGCATCTGAGGATCAAAGAATTCTGCCATCACCTGGCGGCACACACCACAGGGAGTAACCGGCTCCGCCGTGTCCGCCACCACCGCCAGGGCAGTGAACTCCGTAACCCCTTCGGAAACAGCCTTAAAGATGGCTGTCCTTTCTGCACAGTTGGTCGGGCTGAAGGCGGCATTTTCGATATTACAGCCTAAGTAAACCTGCCCAGCCGAATCCAGCAGAGCAGCTCCAACCTTGAACTGAGAGTAGGGTACGTAGGCCCTTTCCCTTGCCTGAACTGCCAGTTCCATAAGCTCTCTTTCCTTCATTGCGAGCCCACCTTTCGCTAAGCGATTAACCGAAAGAACACCAAGGTTAAACAGGCGCCCACCAGCGCCCCTGTTGCTACTTCCCACCAGGTATGAATTTGACCTTCCACTCGACTCTGCCCCACCAAGGCAGCCAAGGCAAAGGCGGCTACCACCGGAAAGCCGTGGCTTGTCTCCCTGATGGCCACAGCTAGGGCGAACGCCACCGCAGTACGGCCAGAGGGCATGCCTCCCCTCAGCAGCCCAGTCTGCCCCAGTCCAGCCTTCCAACCGATGATGATCATGACAACTGCGGCTAAGGAAAGGGCAATGAGGTACTGCAGAGGAATCTGTCGTCGCAGCACCAGTTCATCCAAGCGGATCAGATAGTCTATGAACACTAGATAGCCCACGGCTACAGCCGTGAGGGCTGCGATGAGAACAGCCCCCGCAGAGATATTCTTGATTATCCCAGCCAGGGGATGAAAATCAGGCGTAATTAAGTTCACCACTTCTTCCACAGCGGTGTTAAAAAGCTCTGCCACAAACATAACTCCAATAGTGAGAATGAGGGCAGTCATCTCCACACGGGTAACACCCAAGGCCCCGGCTAGCACCACCACCAGCAGTCCAACCAGGAGATGGATGCGCATATTCCTCTCGCTGCGCACCACGTGAACAACACCATGGATGGCGTCACGGAAGCTCGCACAGATACTCCGCTGTTTCACCTTAATCTCTCCCTAAGCCCAGCTCCTTCAGGACCCGCTCCTCGGCCTCCCGCATCACCAGCTGTTCCTCAGGCGTTTCGTGATCATAACCTAAAAGATGGAAAAACCCATGGACGGCCAAGAAAACTACCTCCCGTTCCAAGGGATGCCCGTAGTCTTCCGCCTGCTCCATGGCGCGTTCCAATGAAATGACAATATCGCCAAGTATCTGGGGCATATCGTCAATGAGATCAAACTCTTCATCTATGTCCTGGGGAAAGGACAGCACATCTGTGGGAGCAGCCATACCGCGGTACTGCTCATTGAGATCCTTGATGGTGCTGTCATCGACAAAAGACACACTCACTTCCCAGGGTTCAGCCAAATCTTCCAGACCAGCCGCTAAAGCGAAGGCCTTTTCGATGAGCGTTTCAAAACTGGTGGTGTCATGGTCAGGCAGCTCGCTGTTAAAGAGAACTTCCATTTTTCCCCTTCTTCCCCTCGATGTCTTCCTTGGTTATCTTATCCGGATATTCCACTCGGGTGTGAAACATGCCCATAATGACCTTTGCGAAGGAGTTGGCGATCCGATCCATGTCCTGGAAGGTCAAATCGCTCTCGTCCAGCTGACCCGAATTGAGGCGATCCTTAATAATCTTGCGCACCAAGCCTTCGATTTTGCCTGGAGTTGGTTTCGACAGCGAGCGCACCGCCGCCTCCACAGCATCAGCCAGGGAAACGATGGCAACCTCCTTGCCCTGAGGCTTAGGCCCAGGATAGCGAAAATCCCTTTCCTCCACTGAATCGTCCTCTGCAGCTTCGGTCGCCCGATGGTAGAAAAAGCGGACTAAGTCAGTCCCATGGTGCTGAGCGATAAACTGGGTGACTACGGGAGGCAACTTGTACTCCGCAGCGAGTTCCAGCCCATCCTTGACATGGGAAGTGACTATCAGGGTGGAGAGGGAAGGCGCAATCTTATCGTGGGGGTTGTCCTTGCCCACCTGATTTTCGACAAAGAAATACGGGCGCTTCAGCTTTCCTATATCATGGTAATGGGAACCAACCCTCGCCAGGAGGCCATCTGCCCCCACCGCTTCCGCGGCGGCCTCTGCCAGGTTCCCCACCAAAATGCTGTGGTGATAGGTGCCTGGAGCTTCCAGCATCAACCTTCTGAGGAGGGGATGATTGGGGTTGGAAAGTTCCAACAACCGAATGGAAGAGGTGATCTTGAACACGCTCTCTAGGTAGGGAAGCACCCCAATGGCCACTATGGAGGCAAGCACGCCGCTGAGCAGGCCCAGGTAACTATGGAGGATCAGACCAGTATCCTTACTCACCAAGCCCAAAGCGATCATGAGCAGGAAATTTGCACCACCAACAATAAAGCCAGCTCGCATCAGGTCACCCCGCTGGCTCACCTTGGATACACTGAGCACAGCCGTGAGCCCGCCAACAAGCGTAAGGACACCTACAGACCAGCTCAAATCACTGATCACGGCCAAGAGCACAGCCGCAACAACCGCAGCCATACCTCCCACTCTGGCATCGATGAGCAAAGTGAGCAGAAGGCCCACGAGAGCAGAAGGATTGAGGTATGGCGCAGGGGGCCAGGCAGGCAGACTGAACAAACGGCCCAAGAGCAGTACCGTGACCAAGACGCAGCCCAGCAATCCTAGAAGCGAGGTGCTTTCCAAGACATGTGAACGGTTTTGGTGGAGGTAAACAACCATGAGCACCACAATGGCGAGCACCAGCAGCGTACGGCCGGCCAGAGCGCCGTAATCGCGTCCTGTCCTCAACAGCCCCACATCACGCATAAGGTTGATGTGTTCAGTCCTGACTACATCTCCCTTGCGGATAATGATTTCACCCTGCCTGATCTGCACGGGTTCAACGGACTGGACAGCCTCGTCTCTAGCGGCGTTCACTTTCTCTGTGTTGAGCACTAAATTGGGCTGGATCAGCTGCCTGCCCAAAATCACAGCAGTCTGCTCCAAATCTCCCCTGAGCCCACTCCGCTTCACACTCTCTTCAAAGGCGTTTCTAGCGTCTCTCAGACCATCCTCGTTGATGCGCCCTTCCATGGTGGCCAGCACCAAGTCAGTGGTAATCTGGGCAAACTGATCAAACTCAGCCAAGGACAAGGAGACTGCTGCTTCCAGGCTGCTCTGGGGAATTTCGATTTGGTAATCTCTGATCAAGCGGCGGTCAATCTCGGAGACGGTTAGGGGCGTGGGAGGAGCCTCCACCTCTTCTGCGCCCTCTTCCTCCACTTGGGGTGCTTCCGAGGCAATCCCCTGCCTCAGCAGATTGAGTACCCCGGTAACATTTTCTTCCACGATCATAACTACGGCAGGATTGATCTGGTAAAAACTCGGGTCATCCTGCACTTCGAGCAGTTTCTGCCTCGCCGCTTCCTCCCGCAGACGCTCTGTTTCACTGGTATTTACAGCGGTGATGGGAGCCACTAAATCCTGTCTGGCGACTTCACCCACTTCAATCTGAACGCCTGCAGGTTGGGCATCAATAAGCAGGATGGCCAGCATAGCTGCTACAATGACAACACCTAGAAGCCACTTGCTCAAGGCGGTTTCTCTCGCCATCTGCAGCCAAACCTGTCCCAGCCTGCTTTTGCTCTTTCGTTTCACGATAAGCCTCCTAGGGTTGCGATTTGCTGACTTTATGGTCATGGGCCTCATAGGCTTGTATGATTCTCTGCACTAAGGGATGACGCACCACATCTGCTTCGTCTAAGAAGCAGAAACTGATACCTTCAACACCCTTAAGGATCTTTTGTATTTTGACCAGACCAGAGGCCTTGCCACGGGGAAGGTCTACTTGAGTGATATCTCCAGTGACCACAGCCTTGGAGCCAAAGCCGAGGCGGGTTAAGAACATCTTCATCTGTTCAGGAGTGCAGTTCTGTGCCTCATCAAGGATGATAAAACTATCATCCAAGGTTCTTCCCCGCATATAAGCCAGGGGGGCTACTTCAATAATGCCCTTTTCTCGATACTTCGAATAGGTCTCATGCCCCAAAATGTCAAACAGAGCATCGTACAGGGGGCGGAGATACGGATCTACCTTGTCCTGCAGATCGCCAGGCAAAAACCCCAGATGCTCTCCTGCTTCCACCGCTGGGCGCGTCAAAATGAGCCGTTCTACTTCTTTCCGCTTGAGGCTGGCCACCGCCTGGGCCATGGCCAAGTAGGTCTTGCCGGTACCAGCTGGGCCAATGCCGAAAACAATATCGTGATTGGCTATGGAAGTAATGTAGCGGCGCTGTCCAGCTGTCTTGGGGCGTATCTTCTGGCCTCGATGGGTAACCACCACCACTCCAGAGTTCAACTCGTGCAGGGGAGTGAAATCACCATTGGCGCTCAGTTTGATGGCGTAATAGACGTCGTGATTAGTAATGCTGGAACCTAGTCCAGCCATGTTTTGGAGCGCGTGCTTGGTTTTGGCAACAGCCTCGTCGGAGCCGCTGATGATCAACTCAAGCCCCCGGGCAGCGATCTTCACACCGAAAGCCTCTTCCAACAAACGGAGGTACTCATCGGCCTTACCGCTCAGTGCTTGAGCCTGATCATTATCTCTAAGGCGCAATATCTGACTCAATACATCAACCATCCTT
>JGI24500J29687_10006603_pt1 | contig 12311 bp, 14 predicted proteins | sample BioPla2RNA1_FD_29687 | JGI IMG/M metagenome (IMG submission 29687) | reverse complement strand
GCCTTATAAGAGAAATATTAATTTAATTATTCTTTTAAAGGAGACAGGCCGGAAGGATTTAGAAAATATGGAGCATAGGAGGCTGCAAGCTTAATTGCTTCAACCATGCTCAATTCTCCGGCTATCCCTTTGCCTGCAATATCAAATGCGGTTCCATGGTCTACCGATGTTCTTAAAAATGGCAGATTGTTTGTGATGGATATGGTCCTTTCAAAATCCACCATCTTTGTGGCAATATGCCCCTGGTCATGATACAAGGACAGGACTGCATCGTATTTGCCCTTTAAGGCCAAATAAAATACCGAATCTGCCGGTACCGGTCCGGCTGCGTCAATGCCAAGCTTCTTTGCTCTTGCAATGGCCGGCACCATTTCATCCACCTCTTCACGACCAAACAATCCGTTCTCCCCGCTGTGTGGATTCAGTCCTGCCACTGCAAGCCTGGGGTTACGGACTCCTAATATTTCAAGAGCATCCCTGCACCTTAATATAAATTCATAGACGCTTTTCTCAGTAATCATATCGCATGCTTTTCTTAAAGCTACATGTCTTGTTAAAAAGAAAACCCTGAGGTTATTGACCTGAAACATTGTGAGGGGATTTTTTGAATTTGTTAAATCCTCAAGAATTTCTGTATGTCCTATGTATGGAATATTTGCAGCCTTTAATGATTCCTTGTTTATCGGAGCCGTAGCAATAGCATCTATTTTTCTGTCAAGGGCCAATAAAATTGCCTTTTTTAAAAACTCAAAAGCTGCCTTGCCGCTCATCGCCTGGACCTTTCCAACTTCAAGCAAATTGATATCCACATTGTTTAAATCAATCATGTCTAGAGTACCATAAACATATTTGCCATCCTCAGGTTCTTCTGCAAGGTTTAATACAAGTTGAATATTGCAAAAATTCATAGCCTGCAATATTGTATCCTTGTCTCCGATTATTAGAGGCTTGCATATTTCATATATTTCTTCTTGATTTAATGCCTTTACAACTATTTCCGGCCCTATACCCGACGGATCTCCTATGGTTATTCCAATTATTGGTCTCTTCATTGCTCTAAACCCTACCTTTTTTAGCATTATAATCGTTTGATAACTTTGTAAACATATAATTAATACACTTTATTATTGCTTTTTCATCACCTACTAAACCACCCTTGGTAATTACAGGTATATTGTTATAAGTGCCCCCTATTATTCTTCCATATACAGCAAGAGGAAGAACTTCATCCTTAACTTCTATTGCAGCTGCTCCTAAGGCATTGCATACGGCAACCGTTACATCTCCTCCCGAAATATAGAGTCCTCCAAGCAAGGAGTTTGATTTTTCCAATGTTTTAACCGTAATCTCCGCAAGTCCGCCCGATATCTGCTGTGATACTTCATCTTCTGATATTTTTAGCTCTTTAGCAATCAGACTCAAATCCAATATATTTTCTTCACTTAAAGTAGTAGCTCCGATAACCTCAAATTTGGATAAATTGCTTATCAATTTATCTACTGCTTCATTTATCTCCTTTTCCCTTGTTTCCTCATTTAAGAGCCTTGAAGCATTAATTTCTGCAATAAAAGGCCGGTATTCCAGTTTAAACTCATCAAGCTGTTTTTTTGTTAACCTTGAAACGCTTCCTATTGTCAACAATACTTTTTTGCCCCTTCCCTCTTTGGGAAGGTCCAGAAGCTCTGCCGAAAGAGCGGCTGTAAAAGGTCCGGGGTCTGCTGATATCACCTTTAATCCGGTATCCTTTACGGCCTTGGCAATATTAATTATATCATCATTTGTAGTTGCATCAACAACAATTATTCTGCATCCCTTTCCTGTTTGGCTTAATATCGAATCTTTAATTGAATCTGATCCTTTCAGGACTGTATCCAGCTCTATAAATCCTATTTTCTCCTGCATTTGTTCTTCAAGCAAGCTGACAACCTTAGAAGTAAAAACAGGGGTTTTAGGATCTGTTGCAACAGCTGTTTTTTCAAGGGGTACTTGATGAACCATCAGGTAGCCTCCAACGCAGGCTCTTCCGGAGGCAGGGAATGACGGCACAACAATAGCATATGTATCATCTTTAACATTATCTAATATAGCTGATATCTCGGCCCCGATATTTCCTCTCAAGGTACTGTCAATTCTCTTTGCAAACAGCTTAACATCTTCATCTTTAAATAATTCAACTATACTTTTAACTCTCTTGTATGCTTCTTCCTTTTTTATTGCCCTGCTGTCCGTATTGATTGAAAGGATATCATAATCATCATTTTGCATACTCTTGTATTTGTCTAAGTTTATAAATGTTGCAGCCTTAAACCCTTGCTGAACAAGCAGTACTCCGGTAGCATTAGCTCCCGTTAAATCATCAGCTATTATAATAATTTTTGACATCATTCTCCTCCTGAAGTTTTATTATTTAAGGTAACACCATTTTTGTCCGCTTGTATAAACAAGACCCCAACTGCCTTCACCGGTCCCGTCTGATGCTAAAACAAATGCAACTTCTTTTTCTTCCATAAATAACACGGCATAATCTATTGCCTCTTTTATCGTCAGATGATTTAATCCAAGAAAATATTCCTCTATTTCTTTTGCCGTCTCATAATCAGATTCAAATACAATACCCATTCTCCCCGGTATAGCAAGTGTGTAGATCTTATCTTTGGTTTTTTCCAACACTCCTTCAGCTGATTCATGGTCCTTGAAAGGATTGCCTGCTATACCTCCGCAACAGGGCCCCTCATCTCTAACCCTTACAGAAGCACAGACCCCCTCTGCCTGGGGCAGAGAAAATTCCCTAATATATTTACTCAGGATGAAATCTATAAAAAATTCACTCTTTTCGCTTCCGATTTCTATTGTTTCAAGAGCCTTATATGATTTCGCACATTCATTTCCCATGCCGTCAGGACATAATCCTCCCACAGCTATTTTGAAACCGTCCTTTGTCACTGAAGAATAAAGAAATGTTTCCACAAATATCCCTCTAAATTAAAATTTTCCCATTCAAGTCAAATGACCATTCAGGAATTTCTTCAATTAATTCTACTTCATTTTTGATTTCTTTGTAAATACTTTCGGATACTGTTAATTCGCTGATGTGAAGCGTATTTTCTATTATCATTACTTTTGCATCCACACTTTTGATTTTCCCCAAGGTTTTGAAGGCTGTGTCAATTGCCGATTTTTCGGTTTCAAAATATGGCGGAATCTTTCCCCGTTCCAAGTAAGTAGTTGCAATTAAATTCTTATACATTGAATCATAGTCTATGCTGTCAACCAGTTCCTTTGTTGTAATGTCTGCCAAACCGATTCCCAATGCATTGCCGCAGGAATCGGGAGATAATCTGAGAATCACTAATTTGTTTACGAATGGAGCCTCAGGTTCAGGTACCCCTTGTACCCGGATTCTTCCAATAACCTTGGTATCAACACCTGTTCCGCTGTACATTTTACCCATTTCTTTAACTATTAAAAGATCAACATCATCATATGGCAACCGAGGGACTTGTTCAATTGCAACCTTTAAGAGTCTTGCGTCTTCCTTTAAAAAGTCTTCAGGCTTTACTCCTTGAATAATATATGTCTCATCCTTGGAGTTTTCAACAATTCCAAGACCTGCAATTATGGGTGCACGGTAAGAAGCCGTTTTAAAAGCCAAGGGAATCGTAATAGCTAAATCATATCCGTGCATAGCAGTCGCACCCTTTTCTTTTCCGAGACCGACTGAAACCATCTTAACTATACCGCTCTCATTTTCGGCTAAAAAATCCGTATGGGGCTTTATCCTGTTTACAACTATGATACCATCCGAATAAAAAGCATTTTTATCAAAATATACGGGAGCTCCGTTGGATGCATTTTCAAGCTGTACAGTTTCCATTGAACTTATTATTTGACATCCCATGGTTTCTTCCGTTATGCCTAATTTTTTCAATATTTGTCTTTGGCCCTCGTCAGTTGCACCTCCATGGCTGCCCATTGAAGGTACTATAAAAGGAATAGCCCCCAAGCTCTTAACGTAGTCGCAGACATATTTAGTAATCCTGTCAATATTTGTAATCCCCCTGCTTCCTGCGGTAATACAAATCCGGCTGTTTGGCTTTATTAGGTTTTTCATGCCGATAAGGTCTAATTGTTTGAATATTTCAAACCTTAAATCTTCAATTCTTTCACTGTTTATTATCTGTCTGATCTTATACATTTTAGGATATGCACAGCCCATTATTAGTCCTCCTGTATAATCCTATCCGGTTCCTGATTACCGTATTGTCCTATTAATGCTTTCATCATACTCCTGTTCATTCCTTCTAAATCATCCTTATCGGCCTTATAAGCTCTACAAAAAGCTTTAATGACAGCACAGGCCTCATCATAGGGGCCGGGAACATTGATTACCAACGTTTCACCAAGTTTGCCGCATGTTAATTTGCTCCACATGTGTCCGTTTTTCCCGTATACTACCGATGAATATTTTTCTTTTAGAATAAGGTCCAAGGCAGAATGAGTATAATCTTTTCCCAAGGTCTTTTCATATCTGTGGCCGCCGCCTGAACCCCCGATGATTATTATTAAATCTGCCTTACCGGCTGCATAGCTTTTTATGCATTCAATAATCTTGTCTTCTTTGTCATAAACAGGCTGACTCCGCAATATATTGCACCTTCCGTCTAACCTTATTATTTCCTGCATAATCATGGGGCTGTCAGTATCAAGCACAATACCTTCATTCAATTCATCACCGGTTGGTATAATCACTACATTATTTAACATCACAGCCACCTTTCCCCCCTGCAGCCCCCATTATGTTCCGGAATATGGTCAATATCAAAACTTTTTATTTTCTTAACCCTTGATATTTGTGCAAGGTCTGAAAGTGTAATCCCTTCGGCTAAGGATACGGCTTTAATAATACCCCTTTCATCTTTTAAAATATCTTCCTCCTCTATGCCGTAAACATCCATTTCAATGGTCTTTCCCGTCACACCGATTATGCGGACAAGGCTATTGAGTTTATTGGATATTATTCTCTCAACTTCTTGAAGATTAAGACCTTTGATGCTTAATCCCTCAATCTTTATTACTGTCTTATCTACCTGGACAATTATTTTATTATCTTCCATAATACACCTAAATCTATATTTCAATTTCCTTAAGAAGGGTTATATCTGATGCCTTAAATTTCCTTGGATTATTAATCCCGGGCACGAGAGTATCAGCTTTAGAAATAACTTCATCAGCTGACAATGGAATCCTTTCTTCCCGGAGCCATTCTTTTGTAATTCCGACACTGGCTAACTCCGCATAGGCCCTGTCAGTTATATTATCTAAGTCTATTTCTAAACCCATAGCTTTTGCAATTGATAAAACAAGTGGAGAACATCCTATGTCTTTACCGGGTATCATTCCAAATTGAAGGGCTTTTATGGTCTGTTTGGCAATAACAGCTTTATCTGCTGCAATTATAGGGATATCCCGCTTTAAGGTTTTCGCATACTCACCGCTGCCATGGGCGGTATCTCCTGCCTTATATTGGCGGGTAGGGAATATTCGTCCGAATTTTTCTGCTATGGTCATACCGATTCCGACAGAAATAACTTCACCTGTATTCCCGACAACAATATTTCCGTCTCTCATTATTTCAAGCTGTCCCAAAATGGGCAGAAGAATCTCTTCCATAGTTACAATGTTCATCATTTCGGTAGCGGAATTATTATTTCCGGCCCTTCCCGTTATAACAACATTATGAACCGGTATCAGCTTTTTTTTAGGATTCGGCCCCCTGAAAAGCCTTTTTCCCGGATACATTTCCCACTGTTTTAAGTGGGGCTCTTCCCTGATTAATTCCTCAGAATACGGAATTTCCTCCATTTCAAGAATTCCGAAATCAGGATTTATCTTACCCCTGTCGCCTGCCGCCATAAGTACTACAGTCCCCTCGGTCATAATACCATCGCTGGTTGTAGTCACACAGTCCATATCAATAACATTAATCCCGACAGGTCCGTCGATTGAAGAAGCGATGAGTTTAACTGCTTCTCTCGCACTTATATTACAGGATGCTATATCGGCAAGATTAACAAATGCAATGTTAAGAGGAATTGTTATTCCAATTTTCTCGTCCTTGCTTTGAGGTATTAATTTATATTTTAATATGCTCATACTAGCTCCTTTCCTTAATGAAGTCCAATTTTAGGTCTTCTGTCATCCACATCATCGCAGTCAAGCAGGTAGGCTTCTTCGGTAGGATGCAGAATATTTACGACTTCTAATATTGCACTCAAACATTTCCCCTCTTTATCAAGACCCTTAACAATAACTGTGTGCATTGTTTCAGGCACCCTCGGAATTACATTGATCTCTAACTTTTCAACACTATCCCTTTCAGCAATTTCACTTACGGCCTGCTCTATCCGCCCGGTTCTTAAAGACTGCATTTTTGCGGATGTAAGATTCTCTAATCCCTTAATTTCAATATCCTTTGGTCTTTTGCCTCTTATGGCAGCTTCCTTCATTTTTTTTATAAATTCAGGTAGTTTTGTGTGCATTAATTTCATAAATCTTGCCCTTTCTTATTAAGCTTTATTTAATAAGGGCTGTTTAAACAGCCCTTAATTTTTTCCGTCAACATCAGCCCTTGATGCTGCTATTATACTTCATACCCTTCTACTTTCATATTAAAGCTATATTCATCAGACGGGAATGTTCCTTCAATTGTTTCTTTATGGAATTGATTAAGTCCTTCTACCATTGCCTTTCTTATATTGGCAAATTGTTTAACAAACTTAGGTTTAAAATCTCCGTACATACCTAACAAGTCTTGAGTAACCAATACCTGACAATCAACATAAACTCCGGCGCCTATACCTAAGATCGGTACGCTTACGGCTTCGGTTACAGCCTTTGCTACTCCTTTGGGTACGCATTCCAATACTATAGAGAATACTCCCGCCTTTTCTAAAGCCTTTGCATCTTCTATTAATTTTGCTGCTTTTTCCGGCGTTCCTCCCTGAACCCTATATCCGCCCAATGAAGTTGCGGTTTGAGGTGTCAGTCCGATATGGCCCATTACGGGTGTCCCCGACTTAACTATCGCTGCTATTGTCTCAGCCATTTCAACTCCGCCTTCAAGCTTTACGCAATCGCATCCCGTTTCTTTAATCATCCTGTTAACATTCGTTATGGCTTGTTCAATACTAACATTATATGAACCAAAGGGCATGTCGCCGACTATGAAAGTATTAGGTGCCCCCTTAACTACCGGTCTGATATGATGAATCATATCATCCATGGTTACCGGGGTTGTTACGTTGTAGCCCAGCATTATCATGCCTAATGAATCTCCTACAAGTATTACCTCGCAATCACTTTCATTAACTATTGATGCAGTTGTATAGTCATAAGCCGTAACATATGAGAATTTTCTTCCTTCTTCCTTGTATTTTTTAAAATCGGCTATAGTCATTTTCTTTTTCATAATTTCGCTCTCCTTATATAATGGTATATATTTTTTTATTGTACTTCATACAATTTTTCTTTTAACAAAACCAAATTTGTAAGAACCTTGTTTACCGGAGTATCAATATTAAACTTTTCGGCTTCTCTTACTATTGCCCCGTTTATATTGCTGATCTCCGTCTTTCTTTTATTTTTCACATCTGCAAGCATGGAGGAAATATTAGGTGCTGTCCCTATGCAGACTTCTTTGAAATGAGCTACTGCATCAGGAATTTCTAATTTTATTCCCAGGGCTTCCGCAACCTTCATTCCTTCAAGAACTGCCTGGCATCCTATCCACTCCGTTTCAGGGTAGTCAAGCAATTGCCCGTTTCTTAAACCGGTAATGGCAGTTAAGGGATTTACCCCCACGTTTACCAGCAGCTTGTCCCATATTAATCCCATGACGTTGGTAGAGATAATGACCGGAGCTAAATTTGCATTTTTGAACAAGTCAGCTACTGCATTAATTCTATCGGAGATTTCTCCGTTTAACTCGCCTATGACGGTTGTTCCGTGGCCTGCATGGTTTACCCTGCCGGGACCAAGCATATTTGCGCCATGAGCGGTTGTTCCGGCTATAATTTGTTCTTTTTTCACCACGGTCAATAATTTTTCTATATTACCCAATCCGTTTTGCAAGGTAAGCACTGTGGTGTTTTCGCCTATAACAGCTTCATTCTGCTTAATTGCAATGTCTGTTATGGTAGATTTCACAAACACAATTGCCAAATCGGCTATACCAACCTCTGCAGGATCGGATGTCGCTTTGATATTCTTTATATATCTGTCCCCGCTGCAGCCTTCCATCCAAAGTCCGGCTTCATTTATTGCATCGATATGCTCTTTGTATACATCCAGGAAATATACTTCATTGCCTGCTTCTGCAAGGAACCCTCCATATAGGCTTCCCATTGAGCCGGCACCAATAATTACTATCTTCATATAATACCTCCGTTAATGTGCTTTTTAATGCTTTGACTTGTACCCTCTAAATATTTATATTATTTAACAATACTTCAGAAACAATAATGCTAGCTGAGTAATTTAGGAAGCCACATAATTATCTCAGGAAAATAGGTTATCAAAAGCAAGACGGCAATTTCAGCTATCAAGAAAGGAATAATTCTTCTGCTTATTTCTCCAATCGATATTTTTGCTATACCTATAGCCACAAATAAGTTAACAGCCATTGGAGGTGTAATCATGCCTATTGAAGTATTAATTACTATAATAATACCTAATGCAATAGGATCCATGCCTAAACTGATAAATAAAGGCAGCAGTATTGGTGTCATAAGCAATATTATCGATTGAGTTTCCAAGAAACATCCTAAGAAAAGCAAAACCAAATTAGCAATAAAGAATATTACATACTTATTGCTGAATGCAGTTAATACCCCTTTAGCCAAGGCAGTTGGAATATTTGCGCTTGTCATCAGCCAAGTGAATGGTGCCGATAAGCATATGGTAAAAAGTACAACTGCCGTACTTACAGCTGCTTTAGAAATTATGGCCGGCAAGTCCTTCCAATCAAGCTCTTTGTAAATAAATTTAGCAACAAATATGGAATATACCACTGATACCGCGGAAGCTTCCGTAGGAGTAAATACTCCCCCATAAATGCCGCCTAATATAATGACAGGCATAAGTATCGCCCATATTGCATTGATAAATGATTTTACAATCTTGCTTATAGTAATTTTTTCAGTCGATTTTAATTCAAATTTCCTGCATGTAATAATTGCTACAATTATTATAGCTGCTGCTAAGCTTAATCCGGGAACAAATCCTGCCAAAAACATTTTGCCTACGGATACACCGGCTATGACTGCATAAGTTACCATTGAAATGCTCGGGGGAATAACAACCCCTAAGGTACCTGACGATGCTCCTATTGCAGCCGCCCTGTCTTTTGGATAGCCTGCCTTTTCCATGTTAGGTATCATAATACCTCCGATGGCTGCTACAGTTGCAGGGTTTGAACCTGATATTGCTCCAAAGAACGCAGATGAAATTGTAGTTATTATTGCAAGGCTGGCAGGAAGTTTACCCAACACAACTTGGGCAAATCTGATAAGACGTTTTGAAATCCCGCCTTTTTCCATTATATCACCGGACAAGATGAAAAAGGGTATGGCCATGAATGGAAAACTATCTATTGAAGTAAACATTCTTTGAACCAATACTACTATTGATGTATTCATATTTCCTGTTGTCAAAGCAACTAAACTTGCTATCCCTAATGATATAGCAATCGGTACATTAAGCATCAGCATAACAGCTAAGGTTCCAAATAGAATTAACCCCATACCATTGCCTCCTTTATATATTATTGTCTTTGTCTTGTCCATACTTTCTTATTGCAAACTGAATTGTACGAACAATCATTAAAAGTAATCCTATTGGAATAGCTGAATACATAAACCACATTGGTCCCCTCAAAGCGGGAGTCGTCTGGCCCATAATCTTTAAAGATTTCACCAGATTAAAACCAACATATGATATAAAGCCGCAATAAATAACAATAATTGCCGTTCTAATCAAGAAAAATGCTTTATGTGCAGAGGCCGGAAGGGCATTTACCAAATTTTCCACCGTAAAATGCCTGTTCGTTTTAGCACCGGCTCCTATACCCAAAAAAACTAACCATATCATCAAATACCTGGCTAATTCTTCTGCCCATGGTATTATCATTATTTTCGTAAATCTGAAGAAAGTTGCAATGAATATTGTTATGACCATAGCTGACAAAATAACGCTTAGTGCTTTTTCTTCAAAATTTTCAAAGAAATCAAGTACTTTTTTCATGCATACCTCCATAATAATTTAAATGAATAGAATACATAAATGTATTCTATTCATTTAATTGAAATCATTTGCCTGTAAGTGCCTTTATATACTCAGGATTGATTTCGTCTTCATATTGTGCATAAATGGGTTCGCAAGCTTTTTGCCACTCTGCTTTATCCACTTCAGTTACTTTAACACCGGCAGCCTTAATTTTATCAACTAACTCTTCATCCATTTGGGTGCAGAAATTTCTTTCCCATGTTCTTGCTTCTTTTTCTGCCCTAAGTATTGCATCCTGTACATCCTGCGGATAGCTTTCAAAAGTGCTCTTGCTTATCATCATAATAGACGGGGAATATACATGGCCTGTTAAAGACAAGTAATCCTGAGCTTCAGAAAATTTATTAGTATCAAATATTACTAATGGGTTTTCTTGTCCGTCTATAGTTCCTTGCTGAAGAGCCGTAAATAGTTCAGAAAAGGCCATTGGTGTAGGCATAGCTCCAAGAAGCTGGAAAGTGGCCATATGAATCGGATTTTCCATTGTTCTTAATTTTATACCTGCCATATCCGTAGGATGAACGATTTCTTTTTTGCTGTTAGATATGTGCCTGAAGCCATTTTCCCAGAAACCTAATCCCTTGATGTTTAAGGGTTCAAGTGATGCTAAAATTTGTTGCCCTGTTTCCCCGTCCATTACTTCATATGCTCGATCCTTGTCGGTGATTATGAAGGGAAGGTCAAAAACTTGGAATTCTTTTGAAAAGTTTGGCATTGGTCCCGTTGAACTGAGGCACATCTCCAAGGTACCAAGGCTTATGCCTTCAATCATATCCCTTTCATTACCAAGTGTGGCGCTGGGGAATAACTGAACATCCACTTTACCATTTGTATACTCTTCCACTAATCTTTCAAATTCAGCTGAACCTTTGCCATAGTGGCTGTCCGGTTCTGTTGAGAAACCTAACCTGATTACAATCTTTTCGTCACTTGGTTTGTCCGCATCCGGTCCCGGTGTAGGTGCCGTATTTGTTCCGCATGCCGTCAAGGCAAAAATCATGGCTAACATTAATAAAAATGCTATTGGTCTTTTCATCAATTGATCCTCCTGTTTTTCTTTTTTTCAATAGCTAAATCCGGATAAAAAACAAAGTCATGCACAATAAATAGCTTTCTAACATCAACTCCTTCATTTTATATTTTCCTTGCTTATATCGTCGAATATCTTGAAATGTTTCCATACATCTACAGAATGCTTAATGGCCTTTTCTCCCGCTTTGAGATCCCTCTTTATTATTGAATCGATAATAGGCCTGTGGCAGCTCAGTGCCTCTTGCCCAAACATTTCATCTCTTTTATCCTTATAAATATTTGGGACATATAAATCCATAACTAAATTATAAATCGTTTGTACCAATCTGTTTCCTGTTGCCTTGCCAAGTGCCGTATGAAACATCAATTCCGTTTCAATCAGAACTTCATCTTCAAATTCCCCTAATCTGATTTTTTCAGCCGTATATTTATATGCTTTTTCTAAACTGTCAATATCCTCTTGGTTTGCATTTTCTATTGCTAATTTGATTATCCCTAATTCTATCACTTCTCGTAATTCTTTTAATTCGTTTACGTCACCCTGGCTTATTATTAATCTGAAGAGCAAGGGGTCAAATAAAACCCTATCCGAGGTATCAGCTATATATGTACCATCACCTCTTTTAATTTTAACTATACCATATGCCGATAATATTTTCATTGCTTCTCTGATTGAACCCCGGCTTACCTTAAGACTTTGAGACAGTTCGTATTCACTGGGCAATTTATCTCCGGGATTTAATTTCTTAGATATCAATAGTCTTTTTATTGTTTTGACAACAAAATCCGTAGCCTCTTCTCTTTTTTCTATCTTCAATATGTCGGTTATTTCAGCATTTTCAGCACTGCTAAACAACTTTATATCACCTCGATTGTAAATTTTTCACAACGTAGGATAATCAAACATTAGACATCAGATGTTAAACATTAGACATCTG
>JGI24500J29687_10003362_pt1:2500-12388 | contig 12388 bp, 5 predicted proteins | sample BioPla2RNA1_FD_29687 | JGI IMG/M metagenome (IMG submission 29687) | reverse complement strand
CAACACAGTACCATCAGGAGTGCTACTATTAACCGTACCCGTAATAGTCAAAGTGATAACCTCATTAGCATAAACCGTAGCCCAATACAACGGACTACTCCAAACCGTGCCCAAAGGAACATCATGACCCGAGTAACTACTACTAACCGCACCATAAGTCACATTATGAATCCAAGACGGAATCACATCAGCCAAAGACACACCCTGACTATCACTAGGACCATAATTCGTCAAAACAACCGTATACGTAATACCATTACCAGCAACAACAGAAACCGGACCAGTCTTAGTCACACCCAAATCAGCAACCGCATCCACATCAGTGACAGTCGTGTCATTATTGTTGTCAGGATCAGGATCCGTAGTAGAAGAAGTCACATCCACCCTATTAGTCAACACAGTACCCAAAGGAGTGCTACTATTAACCGTACCCGTAATAGTCAAAGTGATAACCTCATTAGCATAAACCGTAGCCCAATACAACGGACTACTCCAAACCGTGCCCAAAGGAACATCATGACCCGAGTAACTACTACTAACCGCACCATAAGTCACATTATGAATCCAAGACGGAATCACATCAGCCAAAGACACAGCCTGACTATCACTAGGACCATAATTCGTCAAAACAACCGTATACGTAATACCATTACCAGCAACAACAGAAACCGGACCCGTCTTAGTCACACCCAAATCAGCAAGAGTATCCACATCTGTTAGCTTGGTGTCGTTATTATTGTTGGGGTTGGGGTCAGTTGTTGATGATGTGACATGAACTGTGTTATTTATAGTGCCTATTGGTGCTGATGCATTTACTGTTGCTCTTATTATAATGTTTACTGTTGCTCCTGAAAGTATGTCTCCCAATGATATATTGAATGGGTTTGAAACTATGTTGATCCATGTTACTCCAGAGTTCAGGGAGTATTGTGGGTTAATAAGTCGGTTGAACCAAGGTGCCAGTATATTGTCAGTTAATACGGCATTGATTGCGGTGTCAGGGCCATTATTAGTAACAATTATGGTATATACGACTTGTTCTCCTGCGTTGACTTGTGAATCTCCATCTTTGTGCACTTCCAGATCAGCACCTAATATGTGTATTTGGGTGCTGTTAGTGGTTGTGTACTCTCTTCCACCAGAAGTTGTAGATGTGTAATTGAGAATGGCGTAGTTAGTTATGTCTTGACCAGCTAAAGTGTAGTCATTGTTGACAATGCAGTTAAAGAATATTGTAGAACTTATTTCAGATAAAGTAAGAACTGGTCTGGTAAATGTTAGTAAGTTTCCATTCTGGGTGAATATCCATCCAGGACATACTTGTGATCCGATGACAAATGTCAAACCATCGGGTATTGTGTCAGTTATTATGAGGTTGTGTGCATCAGACGTGCTGGATGGTGTGTGTGTAACAAATAAAGTGTATGTAAATTCTTCTTCAACGGCTAAGTTGGTTTTGCTTGGTGTTTTTATAATTTGAAGGTTGGGTTCAACCACTTGAACTACGGCATCGTCTGAACCGGCATTTACACTATCTCCAGTAGAGTTAAGGTAATATAATGTTGCAATGTTAACCAGGTTTACTCCGTTTTGGTTTCCAGGAATATCCCGGACTAGGACTGTGTAATATAAAGTTAAAGTACCTTCTTGGGTGACAGTTATATTACCAAAGTTTATCTCGTAGATATTTCCACCAAGTGCATTTATTACAAACTGGTTAACACTTATTCCAGGTGTGGCTGTGTAACCAAACCCAGTGGCTGCTAATCCTTCCGGTAGATCATCTATGATTCTTAATTCTGTGGTGGTACCTATTGGTAAATTGATATCTATATATTCGGTTGCTGTTTCTCCAATGGATCTGGTCTCAGTTTTTTGACCATTTACATTTTTGGAGATTCGTGGTGATCTGATGGTTATAATGGCTGTAGAAGTATCATTAATATTATTCACTGCACCAGCTGGTTGTGTTGGGTCTCCAGTTCTTTTACCATCGGTATCACCAGGGTTTCCTGGTGTTGCATCATTGGTACCGTGATCACCGGGCAAACTGGTTCCAGTTACATGGACTGTGTTGTTTATCTGATCGTTGTATGTAACGTCGGATCTGACTGTGACACGGTAATAGATGTGAAGCCAATCGTCAGAAGTTAGCCGATCTATAGTTACGTTAAGTAAGTTCGATGTGGAGAAGTCATGATAAATAACGGATGTTGTTGATGGTATAATATTCAAAACATGGAAGTTATAGTAATCTGAATTGAGGAAATCTAATATTTGTAAATTGTAGGCTGGTGCATAGTAATTGGAGTTAGACACACGTATAAAGAAGGTTATGACATCCCCTCCCTGAGCTATGTTTATGTTGGGGTAGGGTTCTTTGTTAATTTGAAGTTGAGGTACTCGAACTGTTAAATCTGGTGCAACAGCAGTTAGGCTCCTACTCACACCTGTAGCATTGGTGAAATCCAGGGTCCCACTATTGGGAATTAGAATTCCGTTTTGATTTGCAGCTATGTTCAGGACTGTGACATTGAATCGGATGCTTATTATTCCGTTGTTTAAACCATTAGTTCCAGTGAAGGAAATATCTCCTAAGTTAAAGGTTAATAAGGGTAGGAGAGATGCGTCAGGAAAACTTTCATAGATTCCAGCAGGTTGGGTGAAAGTGAAGCCTGTGGCAGTTATAGCTGCATTGTTTCTCATAATTTGAGCAGTCCCAGGATTATAAACTAAATTAGATGGTAAAATATCCCTTATAATCGCGTTTAAGGTTTTCCCCTCAGGAATAGTTAGATTAAGACGATAAGTCACCACTTCACCGATCAATACATTGTTACCTGTTGAATCTGCCTCGGATGTGGATTCTATGGCCTTAGAAATTGATGGTGGAGGTGTGTTGAAATTAACCACGTTTGATGTGGCAGTGTAAGTTCTGTTTTGGTTAAAGCCTGGTGGCATGGATGAATAGACTACACTGGCAATGTTGGTGAAGGAAGAATCGCTGGGAACATCAGTAGCAACATTTACCATGAAGGTGAAAGTTTGTGAACCACTTGGAGCAATGAAAGTAGTGCTGTCACCAATAATACTAATAATGTTTGCATTGCGAGTGAAAGTGTATCCTGCCACCGGAGTGTATGTCCATGTTGCAGGGTTAAACAAAGTGGTGTTTAGTATATCTGTAATGTTGATTTGATATGCATTGGATGAACCAGTATTTCTTATAGTTAAGGTAATACTTACCTGATCGCCCCCATCCACTACTGTGGGGGTAGCTGCTTTCGTGATTGCAATGCGAGGTTCTATAATCTGAAGATATACTTCGGTAGTGAAAGGTCCATGTGTGTTTTCATCCCAAGTTAAACTCATGTCGTTTTGTTTGGAATTGCCATCCTGGTTTTCTATGCTGTTTAGTACAGTGGCGTTAAGTTCTATGTAGAAAGGATTGTTTGATTGAGTGCTGTTGGTTAGACCGCTGAATAAGAATATCACGTTCTGTCCGATTACTTGGGGTGGAACTACCAAAGTACCTAAAGTACCGGAGAACCCGGAAGAATAAACATTATAAGAGTTTAGCACGTAAGCAAATCCAAATGGCAGGGTATCGGTTATTCTGAGATTGGTCATTAGTCCTTGAGGTAAATATGCTTGGAGACGGAAGGTAACCACTTCCCCTATAGTGAGGTCTTGTGATGTTCCGTGAATGCTGGAATTTACTACACTTTTTTCTAATCTAGGGTCACCAGTTCGGATGGTGTCTGATCCAGTGCTTGAGTATTCCCTACTATTATCATCAGGACTTGTGCCGTCCCATGGTAAAGACCAGTAAGTTGCGTTTGCTGTGTTAATGTAACTTGGCCCAATTAAAGGAGTGTCTAAAGTTGTGACATTAAAGTAGAAATCCAGAGTTTGTCCGGGATTGATATCTCCCCAACTGAAGGTTACAGTGTTACCAGGGTAAGTGAATGTGAATCCATGCTGGTTGTAACTAACAACACTGCCCAAGTCAAATATGTCACCGGCATTATTTAAGGAGTCAGTGATTATTACATGCTGCGCTGTGGCATGTCCAGTATTAGTTACCCTAATTCTCACATTTACTAGTTGACCTCCCTGTACTATGCTGGGAGTGAATGTTTTGGTAACAACTAGACGAGGTTGTACAATATTAACCGAAGCATCGCGATTAATGGGAGAATGTCCTGGGTTATTCCAGTCCATTGTAGCAGTATTCTGTGCAGTTACATTAGTTGAACCAGGATAAGGAGTATTTTCATTAGCAATTAAAATTAAGTCAATGAAAAATGTGCTGTTAGTAGTTGTGTTGGTTGTGCCTGTGAAAAGGAAATTTAATGTATTGCCGAATTGGTTGAAAGTTAATGGTGCGAGATTTCCAATGTAACTTGTGGTATCCAGAGTATGTGAAACATAACTTAAACCTGCAGGCAGTACATCGGTTATGACGAGATCAGTTATTTGTCCTGCTGGTAAAGTGATAGCAAGCCTGAATAGCCCTCTTTCCCCTATAGTTAGATTGGGTGTTGAACTTATCCCATCAACAGATGAGACATAGGTTTTTGTGAAGTTTACATCGCGGATTTGTACCGAAGCAGTGGAACTTATCGGATCCCTCACATAGTTAGGGCTTTCGGGTAGGGTAATGATGTATATTTAGTAATGTTGACAGTGTTATCGATGACTTGTCGGGGGTATACTGTATCGTTCAAGACGACAGTATAAGTTATGTTAATGGTGTTATTTTCATCAACAACCGAGAAAATAGGATATAAGGCTGTGAAATTTAATCCACCAGTTGTGAAAAGATCCATCAAGTTTAAACCAGTGATTGCTGGTCCGTTCACATAACTGGCAACAATGTTGCTGATTGATGCTATGTAACTTGGATTGGATGTTAGAAGATTATCCGTTACAATAACATTGTATGCTGGTGCATTACCAGTGTTACTTATCAGAATAGTATAAGTCACTTCGTCTCCTGCTTGTAGATTGGTAGTAGGAGTGGCCATCTTATTAATTGTGAGTGCTGGCTCTCCAGTTACAATGGAAACGATGGTGTTGTCAGAAAAAGATTCGTCAAAATTATTGTTATGAACAACATTTAAAAGGTTAGTTAGGTACAACCCGTCTGCCATTGGATCTCCGGTTGCTGTTACTGTGAACAATATGTGAGCAAGGCTTTGGGGTTGAGTGGAATTATGGATCTCACCATAGAAAAATGTGAGAGTGTTTTGAGTTGCATCGATAATTAATGTTGGTGTTACTCCACTTAATGTGCTTAAAGTATCGTCCCATGCTAATTTCCATCTTCCAGCAGGCGGTGGAGTGTCATACTGGTCTTTTGGAACCGGATTAAGATCAACAAATTCAGTGGCTCTTAAAAATGGTATTGGTAAATAATCTATTAGAATGAAATTTTCAAGGTTGGTTGTTGGAACGTTAACACATATGGAGAAAGTTACTGTGTCTCCTGGTCTTATTATGTAGGGAGGTCCAATTGGATCGTTTCCATTGATCTTGTAAATTTGTTTACAAATTGATGGGGCTACAATGACCACTTCACTTCTACTTCCATCTGAAACACCATGTCCACTATTTACCAGATTAGCATCAATGGTAACAGTATTATCAATCATGTCATTAGAAACAATTGGGTGATTGATAGGTTCTGTTAAGTTTAGTTTGATCTCGGACCAGTAGGTCAATGTGCCTGCGGTTGCACCATAGTTTGTTCCAGTATAATTTCCTCCTTCTAGAATTCCACTGTATCCATTATCAATCAACAATCGAGTAATATTGAATACTATAGTTGTAATACCATTGGTTGGATTGTATGTCCAAGACATCTGAGGGTTAGGGTTAGGTGTGACATCGAATTCTAGTGTAAAAGGGCCGCCCGATGGAAGGTGTAACACTACACTTGGTATGTAACTAGGGTCAGTTAGGAACCTTTGCCCATCACCCATGACATCAGTGATTATTACATTACCCATACTGAAATAATCCGAAACCTGAAAGTTGGTTGTATAACGTAGAATGTCAGTTGGTTTTGGACTTGGGGGTGTACTTACATCAGCCACTCCTTTTTGTATGGCAAGTGGCTTCAAAGTTACAGAGTAAGTCGAATTGGAAAAAACATTTATTCCATTATATATACCAGTCACATTTGCAGTGTTGTTTGCTAAAGCCCAAGAACCAGTAGTTTCATCCAAAACATGTTGGGAATTATTATCAAATTTTGGTGCATATACTTCATAAGTGATAATTCTGTCAGGACCTAATACACCTGTGATACTGGAAAACATTATCTGTAGAAGACCACCCGGTATTGTGAGTGATGGTTGTTGAGTTACTGTGCCTCCTGCAGAATTAAGTACTTGTAAGAATTGAAGATTTCCAGGAATAAGATCAGCAACTTCTACCAAATTAATTGTTTGTCCATTTGCAACATCAACTGTGAGAGTGTAAGTGATAGGATAATTTCTACCTGTTGCTGTTTCACGTTCTGGTGCATTTGAAGTTTTGGTAATCTGGATCACTGTGGGTGTTACTTGTGCTGTTGATTCATGTCCCCTTATAGGATTTGTACCAACTTCATTGGCACCAAATCTGAACACTGGATAACCAGTGATGTTTAATGGAACTCCTAGTTCGGAGTTTCCAAGTAAAAGCGCGTTGATGTTTATTGTTGCTGGGGGTTGACCAGTGGTGAAACTTCCCAGCGGATATTCAAAAATGTAAAGTTGGAATCCTGGTGTGCCAGTTACTGTAAGCCCAGAAAGTGGATCTACTAGTTCTCCAGAAACTGGAAAAGTACCAACATTAGTGACACTTACAGGAGCACCCAGGAAAGTTGCAGAATTAAACTGTATTTCTGGGGGTAAAATTAGTTGGACTGTTGGTCCGAAACCGGTTTCATCCCCGGCATTATCAAAGGTAATAGTGAAGTCAAAAGTTTCATTCACAAGCTGTGAAGATGGAGCATTTATAGATAAGGTGGGTTCAGGGCCTAACTGGAAGTTAAGCTGTCCATAAAAATTAGGGTCATCAGCATTGTTACTGGCCATCAGTGTGAGAAACTTGGTTAATGTCATGTGGCCGGGATAACTGGCTGAAACATAGAAATTTTTTTCATTGCTTGCAAAAGATATTATATAAAAACCATCAGAGTCAGTGGTTGTTCTGGCAACTTCAGTGCCTTCTGGAGATTTCACAGAAACAGTTACTCCGGGGAAGGAACTTCCATTGGTACATCTAATTACATTACCACTTATTATGGATTCTGAAAAATGTGAAGAGGGGTTAAGGGAAGATGTGGGGATATTTTGTTGATCTTGAGAGGGATCATTATTATTAATTGAGTTAGCAAGAGATAATTCTGAAGTTATATTGTTATCAGTTATGTAATTCGAGTTTTCAGCAGCTGTAACAGCTCCGGATGCGCAAAGAACTGTTAACACAAAGAGTATTGTTAATATAGTTTTGTTTTTATCCCATGACCCCAACATGAATAACTCCACCATAAATGTTTTAGTTTTTTTTATATGCTCTTCCCAAAATTGCATTGTTCACAAACAACAATATTGATATGATAGTTGTTTTTTATACAATAGTTAACATTTAGTTATGATAACTTAACTTATATACATTTTACTATTTGACTATATTCAGTTCCAATTTTTTAAATAAAAACTTATTTCATGAACAAAACCAAAAAAAAAAACTATATAAAAAGTATTACTAAAATTCCTCAATTATGCGTCAAAAAAATGTGATGATTATATGTTTGTACTTACATTCAGAGCATGTGACATCAGTTAATCTTAAATTCATTGTTTACTACACATAAGATAAGTGATAATAAGAACTGAATAGCTTTAAAGACAGTTCATAGAAGAAATAACTATAAAAAATAAAAGAGGTAATAAAAATGTGCGAATCAACAGTTTACGACAATAAAGGGATTAAATTAATGGATGATGTGATTAATATCAAAGTTTATGGTAACCGGATAGAGATGGTAGATATTTTAAACCAAGGAATGACAGTAGAAGGCCAAATAGTTGAATTAGACCTTGAAAAACATAGTATTTTCATAGAAGTAGATGAAAAGGGGTTAGTTAAATAAGTACACAATTTTTTTATGAAAATAATATAATTCTAATACTATTTCTTTAGTAACTAAATAATAATAAGAACTTAATTATTTGCGAAAAATAAAAAGAGGGGTGGAAAATTCCACCGAATTGGTTTTTTTTTTTGGTTTCGATTTTTTTACCTATTTAAGGGAAAACGCATCGTGTGGACAGACTGGTATGCACTGGTCACAGAGTATACAGAATCCTTTGAGTGGTACTTTGTCGTCGGTGAGTTTCAGCATGTTGTAAGGACATACTTCTACACAATCACCACACTGTTGGCAATTATCAGGACTGTACTCAATTCTGTTCCTCTTGACAATCTCACCATCGATTTCTTTGTCGATTTCCACCAGATTTAATGCATCGTTTGGACAGGCAATTGTGCATGCCCCACAACGGGTGCACATAGCAAATGATGGTTCTCCACCTACTTCAACATCTCCTGGTACTTGAACTCCGGTTTTTGTAACCACCCGGATAGCTTCGTTGGGACATGTGCGGGCACATGCTCCTACAAAGTCACATTTTTCTTCATCCCATACCAACCCTGTTTCAGAGGCAGGTTTGGCTGGTCCTAGTTCAACATCCAGAGTGATGGCATCCACTGGGCACATTTTTTCGCATAGTCCACAGTAAGTACAGATTTCCGGTAGTTCTACTGTTAGTTCAGAAGTTTTAGGTTCTATGAAGTCACCAGGACAGGCGTCTACACAAACCTGACAACCGATACATGTATCTGTGTCAATTTCAAACTTGTTGAGTATTTTGGCACGTTTTTCTGGTTTTCTTCCGGATATATACACTGCGTTCCATGGGCAGGTCTGTGAACAGACCCCACATTTGATACAAGTGTCTTCATCGATGGTTATGCTTTCACCGTATTCAGGGAGTGTTATGGCGCTTACTGGACATTCATCCACACACATACCACATCCTACACAGTCCACTATGTAGACTGGGCTGGTGATCTCTAAGTCCAGTTTTTTAGGTTCTTTAACTCCTTCTACTCCGATAACATCTACTGGGCAAATGTCTGAGCACTGCTGGCACATGACACAGTATCCCTGTAAAGGCAAGGTCTGCACTTTACCAGTTTCTAATTTAAGGATCTGGGGGGGGCAGACTTCTACACAGTCCCCGCACTCGTCACAGAGTTGGGGGTTGAAGGTAATCCTGGTTTGGGTGTTGCCAGATTCATCCAATGCTAGCTCATCAGCTTTAAGAGCACCAGTGGGACAGACATCCACACATTTAGGTGCTCCTCCACAGACATCACAATAGTTGACATCTTCTGGAGATACGATGATTGCTGCAGTTGGACAGGCACCCTGACAGGCCCCACATCGAATGCAGTCTTCCTTGTTAACCACTATCATCTTTCTCACCCTCTAAAATGTATTTAAATCTTTTTAACGAGGTGTCCCTCGCTGTCGTACACTTCAAGGGTGGCAAGCCTCATTTGACTATCGATTTGGTGGGTTGCACAGGATAGACATGGGTCATAAGCCCTGATAACCATCTCCATTAAGTTGAAGATTTTATCGTCTACGTCTACTCCAGGTTTAATGTAGTCTTTGGCGACTTTTTGAATACCCATTTCCATGGCGGGGTTGTTTTGGATGGTTGCAACAATAATGTTAGCTTTGGTAACTTGTCCGTTTTCGTCACAAGCATAGTGGTGGGTTAGTGTTCCTCGGGATGCTTCTACAATTCCGACACCTTCACC
>JGI24500J29687_10056727_pt1 | contig 12393 bp, 2 predicted proteins | sample BioPla2RNA1_FD_29687 | JGI IMG/M metagenome (IMG submission 29687) | reverse complement strand
GCGGAGTTTTTTCCCCCTGGATTCTTATACTTCCCTTTCTTTTTTAGATAGCATTATCATTAAAAAGAATAGTAGTTTTTGGGGCTATTAGTCGGTGTTACTGGTTTCCAAGAATATTATGCCTTTATTTGCAAGGTCTTTCCATCGTTCTGCATTCACATACAAATCCAGTGTTCCGGCGGGAACATAAATAACTAAATCCGGATGATGTGGCCCTTCAATTAGTTCGCCTTCTATCATCGGTGGATTTATACTTAAAAAAGTAATTGAAATTAAGGAATGACATTCAAAGAAGCTATTTCTTACCAGCATCACGGTTTCCGGAATAATGATGGAAACAAGCGCATCATTATTCATAAAAAGATGGTTTGGCAAAATGGTTATACTAGTATATTCTAAATTTACATAACGCAAGTAAGGACAATCAACAAATACATCATCGCCAATTTCGGTTAATGACTGTGGAAAATAGACTTCTTCTAAGGCTTGACAACTCACAAAAGCATTATTCATGATTCTTAATAACTGGGTATTATGGAAATAAACATGAGTAACATTACTGTTGGCGAAACCCATATCCCATACTTCCGTTAAATTAGAACCATTTTCAAACCATATTTTTTCCACCGGGGTACCTTGGAAAGCATTAGGGAAAATTGTTGTAACCCGGGCTGGAACCATTATTTCTGTGGCTGTTCCGCGATAGGCAAGTAAAAAGTTTTCCGGAGTAATTTCAAAATCACCTTCGTTAATTGGTAAATCAGGAACAGTCGGTAAGCTCGATTTTTCCTCAAATCTAGCTTCGATAACGAGGTTTCGGGTTACTGGGGTGTAGAAATTGTATAATTCACCCTCAAGATACCAACCCACAAATTCAAAACCTTCCCGTTCCGGTTGAATAAGCGGGGCTTTAACGATTAGTCCAATTTCTACTTCCTGGGTTTCATACACTTGATTATCGACCATAAAGGTTACGATAAAAGTTTCGACAAAGTCTTTTTCGTATTTAGCCACAAGATCAAAAGCCGCCAACACCGGAGTATCAAAATCATACATTTCTTCACCCAAATACCAACCTAAGAAGTGATATCCTTCTTTGTCAGGGGCGGTTTGAACCGGGGCAAGTTCGCCTTCAATTACTTCTGCGGTTTTATACACATCACCATCAACAAGATAGTTCACCGTAAAATGGCGACGTTCATTTTTTTCCACCGATTGAATAGCATTTACTGCATTCCCATAGGCTTCTCCCACTGCTACCGTTCCGATAGCCTCATTAATAGCCTCAATTCCTTGGCCTTTGTAGGTTTGAATTAATTCCCAATCTGCTTCTTGATACTGATAAGGTTTTAATTCAGCTACTAAGTTTTCCAACTGACGAACCTTTATCGCTTTTAAATATTCGGCATTCTCAATATCCGCTGCTTTGGTCACAACATTATTGATTGCAGAAAGGGCATTTTGATAAAGACGTTCAACAGATGGTACGCCACCGGAATAATGATACATCTCATTCAAAGCCTCGCTTTGGATTAGAGTTATCTCCTGCCATTCCCTTTCAAAATAATCCTCTTCCCGTAAACCTGCCACAAAATCAGCAAGCATACTTGGATAAGTGGGAACTACTTGGAGTTCGGCCAGCGCCGCTTGATAGATTGACCTTATTTCCGCGACTGATTCACTTGCCGACATCGTACCGGCTGCTTGACTGACAATCGCATTTACTTGGTGGAGGTTTTCGGCAGGATATAGGTAATCAACCACAAAGCTCGTTAATTCCCCCAACAACTTGGTTGCTAAAGTTACCGGATCTTCTTCCCAAATTGCATACATTACAAGATCGCTCGTAACCGGAACATTGGCAAAATCAAAGACTTCACCTAGATATTCCCAACCGCCGAAGATAAGGTTTTCTTTCTCATAACCAAGTTCATATGGTTCCAAATAGGCTTTGTCTTCGATTAAGGTTTCAAAAACAAGTTCCTCACCATCATAAAAAGCGACTTTGTGATAATCAAGGTATTTGGCAATTAGTTCAAGATCGGAGGAAATCTTGGTATTTTCAAAATCAAATTGTTCTTCGCCAAGGTACCATCCGATAAAGACATGTTGTTCCGTGCTTTCTCTTGGTTCAAATGGAACATATTCATTTTCTTTGACGGTTAACTCTTTTACAATTTCCCCGTTATCAAGGTATTTGACTTGGAAAAGTTTGCTTAAACGAGCAGTAAGAACCATTCCGTCGGTTACTTCACTGACACCAAAGACAAATTCCACATCGCCTTGATACCACCCCTCAAAAACATAACCATCTTTCGAAGGATTAATCAGCCACTGGCTAATATCATCATGATACAAATAGGATATTTCTACCTGCGAATCACCGAAAATTAACGTCATCGTATAAGGGGCATCCGGAGTCTTTTCCCACCAAGGCATTAGATAAAGGTTTTCTTTCCGGGTTCTTATATCCAGTGTTTCGGGATCGATTAATTCACCGTCGAGATACCAGCCTAAAAACTCATAACCATCTTTAGAAAGGATAGGCAGTTCGCCTAAATAATCGGCAAATTCTATCACCTCATAGACGGAGCCCAAATCATCAAACATGATGATTTGGTATGGTCTTTTTAATTCGACATCACAACCGCCCATAATTATTAACATGAGGATTATTACAAAAACAATCCTAATTTTTCGCATTTTCATTTTTTTACCTCCCAAATTTAAAAGTTCTTTTTGATACTTTCTCTAATAATTGTTGTTTATTTTAAACTACTATAAAATGTTAATTTACAAAAAGGCTTTTATCGGGAAGGGAAGCTGATTAGTTTTCCTTTTATCAGCTACCCAGCCGATAAATTAATACTATTCCATATAACTATTTAATGATAAGAAATTATGGAAATACCGCGTGTAAATGTAACTATCGTATAATTCACTATCATCCCAACAATATAGAGTTAGTTCAATTTGTAAATGTTCGAGGTATGCTAGGAAGTTGGCGTAATAATACTCATAGGATTGGTCGATATAAGTTTCCAAAATAGGTGCCTTATTACCTAAGAAAATGTAGGTTGTTAGATTTTCGCAACCATAGAAAGCTTTATCGCCAATAACTAATAAAGTTGATGGCAAAGTAATCTTGGTTAGGGTTAGAGAATTGATAAAGGCACTGGAACTGATTTTGACAACCCCTTCAGGAACCGTAAATTCGCTGACTGAATCGTTAAGGAATTTGACTAAAATCTTTTGGTCGGCCGTATAAATAACATCATCGATAATGACATATTTATCGTTATCTTCCCCAAAAACAAGGTGTTTTAATAGCGGACAAGCTCCGAAAACATCACTGATATCAAAATCGCCCATCCTTTTTGGCATAATAACGGTGTGAAGATTATTACAGCCATAATAAGCAAATGGTCCAAAGTTTACTTCACTCGTAACGGAGTCGGCAAATTCCACTATTTCCAAATTATGATGATAAGAGAAAGCAAATTCGCCAATCGTTTCCATATTGCCTGTGAAGTAAATTTCTTTAAATTTATAATTTTCGACCTTAATCGGACTGCTCATGGCGAACCATAACATTTCATAGAAAGCAGAAGCAATTTGGGCATATTCCTTATAATAACTGAAAGCATATGGAGCAATCGTTTTTACCGTTTCTGGCACATAATAAATATCCACAGTTTCTAAAGCAGCGGGTTGACGATAAATATGTGTGACATTACCGTCATATAAGATATTATCAATTAGTGTTAAAGCGGTGTTATCCTCGGTAATTTGCCAACTCTTTAGATTATGGCAATTGCCAAAGGCCATAGGGAATATTTCACCAAGACTACTGCCAAAAATGACCTTGTGTAAAGCAGGGTTAGAATTAAAGGCAAAATCAGCAATTTCTCCTACTTCTCCAAGGAAATGGACTTCTTCCAATTTTGGCAAGGAGGTGAAACTGGCATATTGAATACTATTAATGCTGCCATTAAAAATGACTTGCGTTAGGTTATCGCATTCATAGAACTGAATTCCTTGAATATTACCAATATTGCCGTTAAAGATTACGGTTGTCAAAGCTGGAAGTTTTCCAAAAGTTGCTCCATAAATACTTCCCGCTATTTCATCCAAATTGGCATTAACAATAACGGTTTCAAGTTGTTCCAATTCCGTGAAAGCATTCAAACCAAGATATACCACCGTCGATGGAATTGTCACACTGGTTAAACTATGGCAATAAGAAAAGATACTTTGACCAAGATAGAGTAAACCTTCGTTCAAGGTTATCTCAATTAAAGCCGCACAATTATAAAAGGCAACATCATCAATTATCGTCATCGTACTTGGAAGACTAATCGATGTTAAGTTATTGCAGAATTGGAAAGCGGCTCTATTAATCGTCGTAAGTCCGTCTGGTAAAACGATGCTCTTGATAAGGTAATAATTAAAGGCCTCTTCACCGATTTCTTTGACACCCATTGGCACAACAACATCACCGGTTGGGTTGCCGTTATACTCAATTAATACATTGCCTATTATTAGAAAATCGCTTATTTCAACAATATTATGGGCATATGTTTTCCAACCCCAAGCGTTTTGATAAGCAGCTATGGTGTTTTCAGGAACAAAGATTACCATATCTTCATGACAGTTTTTGAAAACATTCTTACCGAGAGCTATTGGTGCCACTTGGTCGACCCTTACATCTTTTAAGTTATAACAGTTGGCAAATGCTTCATCCCCAAGGTAAACTAAATTTCGACCCAAATTAAGCCGTTCAAGGGAAACGCAACCTTTAAAGGCATAATTGTCAACTACTTCAACGGTATTGGATAAAGTCAGTCCAACCATTGTGGAATAGTTTTCAAACACGTTTTCGCCAATGGTCGTAACCCCATGAGGAACAACAACATAATTGGTTGGTCCATTATAAGAGGTTAAAACACCATCGTTAATCGTGTACATTTCCGAAACACCAATGATTGCTGTTTGTTCGTTAACAGAGAAATTTGCCCGATATTCTTCTAACAAAGCATCATCGACAATAATATATGAACTGATTGGTAGTTCGGCGTTATATTGGAAATACTGTTCAAAGGACATATCGGAATTCAGTAACATATCGCCATTAATCTTGACGATTCTTGGGCGATCATTTATTCCGCTGTCCGAATGGAAAGCTTGAACCCCTAAATTGCCAACTTTAGCAAAAATGCTGACGTAAGTTATTTTTGAACATTGGGCAAAAGCCTGAGCACCGATGGTCACAACACCTTCCGGTATTTCAATTTGCTCAAGTTCCAAGCAAGATAGGAAAGCAGCTTCATTTATCGTTCTTAGCGTATCAGGGAAATAAATTTTCTCCAGTCTGCGCCATTCCGAAAAAGCTTCTCGACCAATTTCGATAATCTTGGTATTTGATAAATCCAATTCTTTAACAAAGTGACAGTAATGGAAAGCCAATTCACCGATATAAGTTAAGGAATTGGAAAAATGCACCTCATACAAGCCCATATTGTACATAAAGGCACTGTTTTCAATTCGATCCAAAGTATTCGGGAACGTAATGACCAGTAAATTACAATGATTGAAGGCATTGCTTTGAATTGTTACTAATGATGTTTCTTCAAAATTAACCTTTTCTAAAGCATTGCTTTCATAAAAAGCATTTTGTTTAATGGTCGTTAAAGATTTCGGTAAAACAACTTCCACCAATCTCCGACAGTATTCAAAGGTTTTTTCTTCAATCATTGATAATGAGGTAACACTCATGTCAATGCTGGTTAATCCGCTATAGGAAAAAGCTTGTTTACCAATCTGATTGACCTGACTTCCTAAAACGATATCGCCAAGGGCAAGACAGCCATAAAAGGCATTAGCACCGATATAGGTTAACGATTCAGGAAGATGAACCGTTTCTAAATTAAGGCAACCGGTAAAGGCATTATCTTCAATCCGGGTAAGGCCAAGCGGGAAGAAAATTTCTCTTACCACCGTATTGTCATTAAAAGCGGTTGAGGAAATTGAATTAACCCCGTCCGGAATGGTAACAACTTCTTCATCGCCATAGTAAGCAACCAAGACTTGATTGACAATATGGAAAGTTTCCAATTCTTCCAAAATGTCTTCATATTTGCTCCAAACGGTACGATAGGAATCCAAAGTTCCTAAAGGAATACTAATATGTTTTAATGTTACCCCAGCAAAAGTATCAATTCCCACTTGAGGAGGTACTTTTCCTCTCATTTCTAATTTGGTCAAATTTTTAGCATTCATGAAGGCGCGATCGCCAATCGAAGTAACAGATGACGGAATGCTTACACTTGTAATTTCCCAATTGTCTTTAAATACGTCGTTGCCGATGGAAACAACATTTGACGGTATTTCCACAATACCTCCTGAACCAAGATATTCCACAAGAACACCGTCATTTATGACAAATTGATCCTGTTCGACTGTTTGATTACGGAAAATCATCCAAAATTCAGCATTCATATAAGCTTCGCTTACACCCGGTAAGACATAAAGCCTAAAGGATAGTGACATTGGATTGGTATAGAAAGCATTGCTTTGGACTACCGGTGGCACCTTCGGCAATAAATACATTGCATAGGTGGTATAAGTCGATAAATAGAGAGCATATGATTCAATCAACCTAACGGAAGCCGGTATGGTAAGCGTTGGAAGCGAGGTACAACCTTGCATCAAACCATAGCTAAGGGTGGAAACATTCGTGTTTTGAAGATTGATATCTTTTAATGAAGCACAACCATAAAAGGCATAACTGCCAATAAAATAGGTTGTATTTGGCAGTTTTATTGCTTCCACGGCTGCACAGTTATTAAAGGCTTTACTGCCGATTTCAACAACCGATGAGGAAATTAAGTTAATCTTCCTGAGCGCTGTGCATCCCGAAAAAGCTTCACTGCCAATGATTTCCAACCCATCCGGGAAAACCACTTCTTCAATCACGGTATTATTCATAAAGGCTTGATCGGCGATTGAAGTTACATTTTGAGGAATGATAATTATCCGATTTTGTCCGGTATATCGCGTCAAGGTATTATTAACAATGATAAAATCACTATTTTCATTGACCGCTTTAATTAGGGAAGAGAAATTACTCCATCCCGGTGCCGATTGATAAGTCGCCGCAGTGTCGGTAGGAACATAAATAACAAACTCAGGGCGAATAAAGGCCGAATCGGCTAATTGACAAGGGATTGGACTTTCAACCTCAACTGTTTCCAACGATTCAATGGCCAAAGCTAAGTCTTTGATTTCCCCAATTGTTCTAGGAATGACAATCCTGGATATATTGGTATAAGCGAGGACACCTTCTTCATAGGTCGTTATTTGGGAATTAAATAAATTGATATCTTGCAAGGATTGGCAGTTATAGAAAGCTCTGCTTTCAAGAGCGGTTAAAGTTTTTGTTGGTAAAATGACTTTTTCTAATTGCGTACAATTTTCAAAAGCACTAGCGCCGATTGAGGTTACCATGGTTGGCGTTAAGTCGATTTCCGTAAAATTATTTCCCGAAAAAGCATGTTCGCCAATTAACACTAAATCCCGTGCTTCAAAAACAACGCTTGTTAAATTTTTGTTGCTTAAAGCATAATCCGCAATGGCAGTAACAACAATTGGAATCACAAGATCAGTAGCGGTTCCTTCATAACCAACCAAAACACCATTTTCAATCAACATCCCTTCCGGGATTTCAGGTTCCATTTCGGTAATATATGGGGCATAGTTTGGCCAAGCAAGTTTATAAGCCGGACCATAACCGTATGGAACATAGAATTGGGTTGGATTAGTATTACGTAAAAAGCCCGATTCATTGGTGGTTACTTTTGTTGAATAAAAGTAAACCGTCTTTAAGGCATGACATTCCGCAAACGAATAACTTAACTTCTCCAATGTTTTAGGAAAACGAATCTCTTTGAGAGAAGTGTTTGAATCAAACACACTGGTCAAAAACACAATTGATGTATCTTCCAGGTTAATATCGGTTAAGGAAGTGCACATGCCAAAGGTTAGCGTATTAAGTGAGGTTAATGTGCTCGGCAATGTGACGCTCTTTAGGTTAATACAACCTCTAAAAGCTTGACGGCCAATGGAAACACAACCTTCTTGAATAGTAACCGATGTAATCGAGTGATTGTCGTAAAAGACATTTTGATTAATTGAGGTAACACTGCTAGGAATGATAATATCTCCGCCTGGTCCCGTATAACTCAGTAAAACACCAGTGGATGAAATCTGGAAGTCATCCTCGTTATATGTGGTAATACCTGCTTTTTTATAATTCAGGATATAAACCAGACCATCGTTAATTATAAATTTTTCATTAAAATCATTCATGTCTGGTATTTCCGCTATTTCAGAGGAACCGACGATGGTGATACCTCGGTCAAGCAGATTGCGCCATCCCTCGGCATTCAGATAAGCATCAAGACTATCCTCCGGTACAAAAATAGTGAGATTAGGATTTGGTTCTCCTTCAATAAACTCGCCTTCCATCATTGGCGGGGTAGTACTTAGCATTATGATTGAAGTTAAACCACGGCATTCTGCAAAACTATTTCTAACCAAATTGACTGTTGCAGGTACGATTATCGAAGTTAACATATCGTTATTCATCACAAGATGATTTGGCAATACCGCAATCCCCGTATTCTCCAAATTGAGATAACTGAGGTTATTGCAGCCGACAAAGACATCTTCGCTAAATTCTGAAACGGTATTTGGGAAATACACCTCCATTAGGTTTCGACATTCCGAAAACGCCATATTGTTTATTCTTTCCAAAGAGGTATTATGAAAATAAACATGCGTTACAGTGCTATTATTAAAGGCATTGTCCATGACCTCTTGCAACATTGAGCCATTTTCAAACCAAACTTTTTCCACGCTTGTTCCTTGGAAAGCATTAGCTAATATTTTGGTGACCCGAGCCGGAATCATGATTTCGGTAGCCGTTCCGTGATAAGCCATCAATTGGTTTTCCGAATCAATTTCATAATCTTCTTCATTAATCGGCAAATTAGGAATATCCGGCAAATTTGATTCATCAAGATCATAATCTATTTCATAAGCCATTGGATTCATGGCAAAGTCATATAAATAAACCCCTAGCGAATCATTGTAGATCATATCAAGGTACGGAGTCAAATCAAAGGTAAATGTATTTGCATAACCTTTTTGAAAATCATAAGCCGGAATCGGCATATCAAGCGGAACCCACGATGAATAGTCTTCATTCGTCGACATCAATTGAATGGCTTGTAAATATTGATTGTCATAAACTTCCAATTCTAAATAGGTTTTATCATCTTCTTGATAAAGCGAAGAGTTTAACATTTTAGGTTGTTCGTAATCAACCGTATATTTAAAAGTTAAGATTTCTTCTTTCGTGCGCTCTTCATAATTAAATTGAGCGGAAATAGTCAGTAAGATTTCACTATTATTATAAAGATTATTTTGGAGAGTGTTGAAATCAATTGAATGTCCCGAAAAAACAACCGTTTGGGCACTAGTATTATAATAGCTCTTGGTTAGTGGTCCCCCAGTGTATTCGAATAACAATTCATTGGTATTGGCGTCGGTAAAGACATAACTAACCGCCGATACATCTCTTAAGAGACCAAAATAAACCGAATAAAACGAGCTTGTGGTATCGGAAAAAATGGAAACCGCCGCATATTTTTCGTTGGAAGCAATGGCTTCATATCCTTCCGGTAAATTAAACACATAGGTGCCAATTGGTAAAATATAATTTTCATCAAAAAAAGCAACTGGCATAATAGCCCATTGAGATGGATCAACATCGTCGTAAATGGTGGCGTCATAGACACTTTGTGCAGTCCAATCCCCCAAGAAGGCTAACCAAGGAATACTTAAATTTACCCCGTTTTCCTTTTCCGCAATCAGTTCAACAAATCCTTCCACATAAATACCGTTGGCAAACCGGGCCAAAAGTTCTTGCTTTTCCGTTTCGGAAAGCGTAACAACCACTTTTATTTTTACAGTCGCCTGTGGATTTACCTTTACTTTTTGATCGGATACCAATTCATTGTTGACATAAACCGCGAAATTTGATTCATTTAACATCTGGGCAAGTCCGGATAAAGTAATTCCGTCACTCGATAGTGCTTCACTCATCGTGAGCGGATTTACAATATACGTTAATTCATCATTTGACCTGTTGACAAGGTTAAAAACAAGGGAATAGATTCCGGTTTTTAAAGGATCATCACCTAATTCCAACTTAGTCTTATCGCTTCCCGTCACCGTCAAATAAGCAGGCGTTTCTAAAGCAGCTTTTATATCGGCAAGCCCAGAGCCTTGTTTTCTAACGAGTACCGGATTGCCATTTTCATCTTTTATGATTCGGGCTGTGCTCATCAGCAATTGATTAATAATTGTTTTAATTTGTTTATTGGTATAATTAGGATTATTTGCCAATAGATTCTGTTTTAGGATTAACGTTAGTCCCGCCAGATTTGGGCTCGACATACTCGTTCCGCTCATGGCACTATAGCCTTCAAGGCTTGCAGAGCGGACGCCTCCGCCTGGAGCAGTAATCTCTGGTTTTAGGGTCAAATCGCCAAGTGGGCCCAGGGATGAGAAGTCAGAAATCAGTTTCCCGTACGTATTGTCAAAGGAAACAGTAATTGAACCATTCTCAGTACTTTTTAGAATATCCCCTACTTCTTGAGAAACAGAAATACAAGGAATATCTAAGTTTGATATTTGCATGTTAATATTTTGGGTTACATTATTATAGATGATAGCCGCAATCGCCCCTTTTTGAAATGCAATGTGTTGCTTTTCTTCAAATGAGGAAGTGCCTCGGGAAATTAAGGCGATTTTTCCTGTAACATCAATATTTTCATAATCTGTTTCCGCTCCAATTCCGGGAACTTCCACATAGGCGAATTCACCTTCACCATACAGATTTATGAACGATGTTAAGAAATCATAAGGATTGGCGTCGGCATCAACTGCATTATTAAAACCAAAGCGTGTTACACCATTGGCAAGTAAATAATAACTGTCTTCGACATTGATGGAAGCAACCGATAAATTAGGCTTATAAGAACCAGGTGCGGAAACAACCCCATTATCCGGGTTCTGAGCCAGCGTACCGCCATATGGTGATTGGAAACCGCCATTATAGGTATTTCCCGCCGAGCAAACAACCATAATTCCCAGTTCATCAAGTTCTTCATACATCGTTTGAATATAATCATTTGCTTCATCGGTTTCTTGGGATAAGCCAACCGGAATACCTAAACTAAGATTAATCGCATCAACTCCCAACAACACACATTCGCCTAAAGCCTTGATAATATCGGTCGTATAAGCACCATCTGTTACATCCGAAAATACTTTCATGATTGCTAGTTGAGCCTTTGGTGCAACCCCCGAATAAGAACCTGAATCACCGGCCACAATTCCCGAAGTGTGGGTTCCGTGATCATTTAATGGAAAAATATCATCGTCTTGATCGGCAAAATCGTACCCATAAACAATCTTGGAGTTGTAGTATTTTCCCGACAATTCTTTTTGTGTTACCAAATCATTAATTTGCTCCTCTGAATAGGCAACATTAGTCAAAGGGGTATTAAATACTTCATGATAGTAATTGGCCCCGGTATCAACTACCGCTACCAACATTCCTTCACCAGAAAAACCACTATCATTGGCAAAAACGCCATCTTCATTAAAGGTATAGTCGTCACCGTTAACCATTGGGAGTTGATATTGTTCCGACAAATACACGCCTTTTACCCCTTCTGTTCCTTGTAACACTTTGATTTGATTATAAGGGAGTTTAAGGGCAAACCCATTTAGAAGCGTTGTATAACTGTACTTGAATTCAATTTGAACAATCGAAGTTGAAATTCTTAATTGAACCTCGGATTGTTTTTGTCTCATTCCGCTTATTTTGGATTGTCCGTGGCGAGAAATTGCGAATTCCCCAACGTTATCATAAAGACCTTGTTTTAAAAACTCACTTACAAGAGAGTCATCTCCAACTTTTACGATTGCCCAAACTAATTCGTTAGGATTCATTTTTCCTTTTGATAATGAAAGCACCTCATTATTAAAGTTAGACTTAGTAAATTCTAACAATTCTTCAATAGCTTTTAGATCTGACAATTCACTAAATGAAAGTGACTTCTTATTTACTACACCATCTGTAAATTCTTCTTGAACAGGATTAGTATCAGGTGGCAGATAACCCTCATCCTGTTTTTTAACACATCCAGTCGCCAACAAACACATCATGCAAATAAATAAAATGCATGATAAAAATCGTTTTGGTATTAAATTCATTATCCCTCCTTCTGCAAAACATACCTAATTTTGCTTATTTGCCCG
>JGI24500J29687_10004904_pt1 | contig 12417 bp, 9 predicted proteins | sample BioPla2RNA1_FD_29687 | JGI IMG/M metagenome (IMG submission 29687) | reverse complement strand
GGTTTATTGAATTATAACGGTAGCTCCGTAAGGATTCCAATATAGTGACCAATTAGAATGATACGGATTACCTATGATATAAACAGTCATTGTCTTATTAGTTTTAAATGCCCAATAACCTACGATCTCTATATTTTGTTTTAGATATATAGTTTCAATATTTGAACAACCATTAAAACTATAATCATCAATAGAAATTAATGATATAGGGAAATCTAATACCTTAAGTGATGTGTTTGATCCAAAACTATGGGTTTTAATAACACGTAAATTATTATTAAATGTTATATTTTGAAGTTGCTTATTTCCGAAGAAAGCATAATCATCAATAACTTCTAATGATTCAGGTAATGTAATACTTGTAAATGCATTATTTTTAAAACTTGATGCCCCAATAGTTTTAATTGAGTTTGCAAAGTTAAAATATTTCATTGAATATGCATCTTCCAAGAATCTATCTGGAATCGCTATAGTATGCGATGGCACAGTGACTCTTTCCAATTTTGAAGCACCCTTAAACATTTCGCTTCCTAATGCAATTACACTTTCAGGAATGGTTATTTCTCTTAATGACTCAGTGAACATAAATGCTCCTGATTCAATTGATTTAACACCTTCTTCAAACGTTACTGTATGCAGGTTTCTAGCATATCCAAAAGCGTTAATACCAATATAATTAATAGTGCTTGGGATATGTATAGTTTCAAGTCCGCTAAATGCAAAAGTATTCTTTGGAATGCTTGTCATTGAGCTTGGAATAGTAAATGCTTTTAACTGTTTAGATTGAAAAAATAATCCTTCATCAAATGTTGTTGTATTAGGTGTTATTAATGTTTCAATATTAGTATTTGTAAATGCATATTCTCCAATATGAGTAATTCTTTCTGGAATTTCAAGATGTTTAATAGTTTTATTGCCTTCTAAGAACCTAGCAGGAATTTCAGTCATATTTTTAGGAAAATTAAATGTCTCTAAATAAGACATTCCAGATAATGTTCCTAAATATATTAACTCTTCTGGTAAATTAAGTTCTCTAATTTGTGTTTCAGTAAATACGTTATTTCCAATAATTTGAACACTATTGGGAATATCAATATTTTTTAATTTAGTTTGTCTAAAAGCTTTATGGTATATAGTAGTTACTGAGTTGGGAATATCAATTGTTTCAAGTGATATACAACCTTCAAATAATGAAATTGGTATTACTTCTAGATCACTTGGTAATTTAACATCAACAAGTGAATGATTACCCGCGAATACTCCGTAGTATAACGTTACACCATCAGGGATTTCTATAGACGTTAAAACACGATTATTTTTAAAGGCGTTAGCCCCGATTCTTTTTAAATTACTATTTAAAATAACTTCTTCAAATTGTCTTTCTGCAAATGCTTCATTTGCAATGGAAACGACATCATAACCATTAATCTTATTAGGTATTTTAATCTTAGTTGCATTTTGTCTGTAACCTGTAATTTCAATACCATCTTCCACTTTTACAAACGAATAAAGTTTATCTGGCGTATCAATATTAAATGATACTATCGTCCCTATTAACAGCAAAAATGAAATAATTGACGCTGCTAAATAAATTTTATTTTTATCAATAAAAAATAAAATTAAAGTACTAAAAGCAAAAAACAGAGATACCGAAAACAGTAATACAACAGGTATCCATGTAATACCGTTTAAATATGGTTTAATGACGCTATAAGGCGTTATTAAGCCTAATCCAATGAAAAATATTGATATATTTAAAATGTATGCATAACCATTTAAAATCCAATATTTTTTTAAATAGAACATCGATACTATAGTAAATCCAATTCCTATAATAAATAGTCCTACCCAAGGAAATGTCATTAAGGAATCAACGATAATTCCGGTAATTAATATAACTAAAAGTATAATAGTTTCGACTATAGAAAAGTTGCTATATTTAATTTTCCTTCTTGCATGAGGTGTTTCCTCTGTAGCTAGTTTATAATACTCTAAAGCTTTTTTATAATCTCTAGGTACATCTAGACCAAACTCATGGGCAACACCTTTCTTATAATTTTTATCTTCCATGATTATGATGCCAATATAACCAATATTAATGCTGGGATAAATAGAACTCCAGCCGTAATAAATGTTGGATAATAAACGTATTTAGGAATTGGGTTTTCTGAAATTCTTACTGTATACTCATAATAACTTTCTTTTGATCTTTTACCAACAAACATTAGTCCAAAGACCTTTAACCCGTGTATTAATGGTGAAAAAACATTTTTATTATAGACAAACATAATCCATGCGATAAAAAACATTATTAAAAATGTTACTGAAAATACATTAGAAAACCCTAATAAATCAAAACGCATTTGCCAAATTAAAACAAACACAAAAGCAAGTCCAGCAATAATAAAATTAATAATAAAAGAAATAATATATCTTTTAGTATTGGTTTTTTTATCTATAATTTCTTGCTCTTCTTTTGAGATCTTCTTCTCAGGTTTGGCTTTCTCTTCTTCAATTAAAAAATCTTCATTTAATTCTTTTTTACTCATTTTTCTTCACCATCTATATAAGACAACTCTTTAATAAGATTTGTTGTATAGTAATAATATTTATGTGGAAATCTTTTCAAAGGGCGTAAAAAATATAATTTATGCTCCTTAACAAAATATCCAACAGGAATATTCATTAGTAAAATATCACCATTTTTAAAATTAATAATTTCTTGTAGTTCTTCTTTATGTTTTTCATTAAAACTTTGATATTTTTTAAAATGAATTCCAATTTGCTTTCTTACACGTTTTTCATGTGGATAATTATTATATACCTCTTCAACGTGTTTATTAATTGTGTTACTATGAAAATCATAATCCTCTTCTTTACTTACAATCACATAAACTAATACTCTACCAGTTCTTCCTAATTTAGGAAGTTTTTTATGAAATTTATAGTAAAAGATTATTTCACTATCTTCATAATGTTTTTCAAAATTTTCTTCTAAATCTTTTAACCAGTTTTTTGTATATAATGTCGCACCTGTTTGGATTAATCCTAAATCTTCATCAAGCATTCTAAAATAGTCGTATTTCATCATTACTTCAACGACTTTACTTCTAAAATAAATTAAAAAGAAAACATATCCTAGTAATAAAACTAAAAAGATTGAATAGCCAATATCTTTATTAAAGAATGGCTGAAATATCAAAAATAGAGCTACACTTAGTGTTAATAAGAAAGAAAAAGAAATAACAAATATAAATTTGTTTTTCTTTTTCTTAATAGTTTCGTATTGATTCATCATGGTTTTAAAACCCACTGAGCAAATAATGTTAATGCTGCAGTTCTTTCTAAAATATCTCCTTCACGGTACCAAGTTCCATTACCATCAGCTCTTGTATTCCATCCTACGAATTCATATTCTAGATCAGGTCTATTTAAGAAATCTGGGAATGTGTTAAAGCCTTCTGATACTCCGTCATAGTTAGTATCATAAATGATTGGTAATCCGTATGTTCTAGTTCTTGCTGAAGGGTTAGATAAAACTCCAGATGTTGGGTAGTTAGCTCTAAATGAAATTGAAATTTTTACCGCATCCCAGTGCGCATATAGTGTAATATCACCAGGAGTTGATGTTGGATATGTTGTATGTCCTCTATCACCAGGTTTATATGATTCTTTTGTTCCTTCTGGAGCGCCTGGCCACATATATTCATCATATAAGTACCATGCTTTAAATGTATATCCAGTACGTGTAGGACGGAAAATAACTTTATTTTCTCCAACACGGAAGAACAAATATTTCATTAATTCTGGGTTTGTTGCAGGATCTTGTTGATCTGCTGGATATTCTTCTAATAATTTAAAATCTGTGGGATATGTACCACCATTTGTATCATAATAAACACGGTAGTAACCAACAATCCATTTTGCATATAAGACAACCGATGTTTCACCAACTGTATCAGTTTCAAAGTTCCAAGGATTAGTACTTTGAATATCTTTATACCAACCACCAAATTCATAACCGGGTCTAAGTGGAATTACATCTGGTTCTTGAATTTTTGAGTTTGGTTCAACATGAAACATTGAATCAACTTGGTTATCGTTAGCAAATGTATAAAACATTACAGTAACTGATGTGTCGTGTGTTTTTCTATCACGGCAACCAGAAAGGGCTAAAAATAAACTTGCAATTAATACAAATATCGTTAATCTTTTCATAGCTTATTTTGCCTCCTTTTCCTGTTTTTTATATTCCTTTTTCATTTCTTCAAACTCTTTCTTATTACAGAATACGTGATGACCTGGAGCTATTTCTTGTAAGAAAGGTTTGTCGAAACGATAATCATGCATTCTAGGATTATAATGAATTCTCTTGCGGTCTTTTTCATAATCAGGATCTGGTACAGGAATAGCTGATAATAATGATTTAGTATATGGATGCATTGGGTGTTTGAATAATTCTTCACTTGATGCCATTTCCATAATCTTACCATTAAACATAACTGCAATTCTATCACAGAAGAAACGTACTACTGATAAGTCGTGTGCAATAAATAAGATAGTTAAATCTAGCTTGTTTTTTAACTCTTGTAGTAAGTTAATTACTTGAGCTTGAATTGATACGTCAAGTGCTGAAATAGGTTCGTCAGCGATAATAAAGTTAGGTTGCATGATTAGCGCTCTAGCAACACCAATTCTTTGGCGTTGACCACCACTGAATTCGTGTGGATAACGCATCGCATGATCTCTTGATAATCCTACTAATTCTAATGCTTCTTTTACTTTTTCAGTAATTTCATCATCAGATAGTTCACCTTGAATAATTAATCCTTCACCAATAATTTCTTTAACCGTCATTCTTGGGTTAAGTGATGAAATTGGGTCTTGGAAAATCATTTGCATCTTTTGAGACATTAATAAAGCTTCTTTAGAGTTATTAATGCGTTTAGCATTAGCAATTTTTTCTTTTTCAACTTTAATTTCTTCTCTTGCTTTTTCTTTTAAGATTTTAATTTCTTCTTGATTCTTAACTTTAGTTTCAGGATCTTCTTCATGACGAGGAAGTTTTGCGATTGCTTCTTTAGCTTCTAATTTAGTTTTTAGAATTTCGGCTTTAATTTTAGCTTTTGATTCTTGTAATTTAGCTTTTAAATCGGCTAAATCTTTTTTAAATTGCTCTTGACATGGAACTTCTAATTTAGCCATATCTTCTTCATGAGCAACTTTTAGGTCATGAATTTGTTTATTTCTAATTTCTTTAAGTTCATGAATTTTAGCTTTTGCTTCTTCTTTAGAGATAATATCATTTTTTCCTTCTTCAATTAAAGGTAAGAAATGATTATCAAGAGCTTTTAAATTTTCAGCATATTCAACTTTTAATTCAGCAATTCTTTGAAGTTTATCTTCCTTAACTAAGGCAGCTGATTCCTTTAATCCTTCTAATTTGTTTTTATATTTCTTCTTTTCAATAGCGATTTCATCTTTATAAAGCTTTTCAACTTGGTTAATTCTTTGTTGTTTAATTTTATCGCTTTCTAAAATGAAATCATATTTAGCTGATTCAACGTCAAATTTATGAAGTTCATTTCGTTTAAACTTCTCGTTTTTATACGTGTCAAATGGTAATTCAATTTGAGCTTTATCTTTTAGATATTGTTCTTGAAGTAATTGTTCTTGATGTTTTAAATCAGCAATTTTGTGATCTCTTTCTTGATTAATCTCATATGCTTTTAATGCTCTAGGGTCATATTTTATAATATCTAATTTAAGTTTAGCTTTAATTTCTTTGATGCGGTCTAAATGTTCTTGAGTACCAGCACCAATTTGTAGTCCGTTTAATTTTACAGAACCACTAGTTGGTTCATATAACTTAATAATTGTTCGTCCTGTTGTTGTTTTACCACAACCAGATTCACCAACTAAACCAAATACTTCCCTTTTATAGATATCAAATGTAACATCGTCAACTGCAGGAACAATTAATTTTGATCTACCTACACCAACAGTAAAGTGTTTCTTTAAGTTTTTAACTTCTAAAATCTTAGTATTATAATCGATAATACGATTTTTCTTTTGTTGAGTTTTAGCCATTATTTAAACACCTTCCCTCTTTCTTTTTGTAAGCGGAAAACGGCATCAGGTGGAGTCACTTCTGGTGCATCTGGATGTAATAACCAAGTTGCAGCATAGTGAGTATCACTAACCTTGAAATATGGCGGTTCTTCTTCAAAATCAATTTCTAATGCATATTTATTTCTCGCAGCAAAAGCATCCCCTTTTGGAGGATAAATCATGTTAGGTGGAGTACCATCGATAGCTTCTAATTTTTCAGATGTAGCTAAGTTAGGCATTGATGAAAGTAGGGCCCATGTATATGGGTGTTTTGGATTATAGAAGATTTCTTCTGATGTTCCAATTTCAACAATCTTACCAGCATACATAACTGCAATTCTATCAGCTACGTTAGCTACTACTCCTAAGTCGTGAGTAATAAATATAATTGATAAATCACGCTCTTCTTTAAGTTTTTTAATTAATTCTAATATTTGTCCTTGAATTGTAACGTCTAACGCTGTAGTAGGTTCGTCACAAATTAAGATTTCCGCGTTATTTGCTAGAGCAATAGAAATAACAATACGTTGTCTCATCCCACCAGAGAATTGGAATGGATATTGGTTATATCTTTTCTCTGCAAAAGGAATACCAACTGATTCCATTAATTCAATTGCTCTTTTCTTAGCCATATCGCGTGGCATTTTTAATTTAAATCTTAATGCTTCAGTAATTTGATCTCCAACTCTCATAATTGGGTTAAGTGAACTCATTGGGTCTTGGAAGATCATTGCGATTTTATTCCCTCTAATCTCATGCATTAAGTTTTCAGGGATAGTTAAAATATCTCGACCTTGGAACATAATTGTACCATCTTCATAAATCGAGTTCCCTGCTAAAAGCCCCATAATTGCTTTTGAAGTAACACTCTTACCTGAACCTGATTCACCAACGATAGCTAGTGTTTCACCTTTATATAGGTCAAATGATACTCCTCTAATTGCTTTTAGGATTCCGTATTGAGTTTTAAATGAAATTCTTAAGTCTTTAACTTCAAGTAATTTTTCTTTTCTTTTAGTTTTCATTATTCAACACCTCTCAATGATGGGTTAAATGCATCACGTAACCCGTTACCAAATAAGTTAAACGAAATCATAAGTGTCGCAATGTATAACGATGGGAATAGAATTAAGTGTGGGAAGTCTTTCATGTTGTTTTGTCCTTGTTGAATTAACATACCAACACTTGTTGCGTTTGAGTATTTAATAATATTTAGGAAGGCATACGTTGATTCAGTAAATACGAATCTTGGAATCGATAACGCCATACCTGTAATAATTAACCCTAATGTGTTAGGGAAAATGTGTTTAAACATAATTCTTCTATCAGATGCCCCTAAGGTACGTGCAGCTAAAACATATTCACGGTTTTTGAATCTGTAAAACTGCATTCTTCCTGTACCATATGGCCCAATCCAACCTGTGGCAGTAAACGCAATAACTACTACCCACATGCTTGAACCGAATCTTAATGTAAGTAACATTAACACTGATAAGAATGGAATTGATGTAATAATTTCAACTAAACGGTCAAATAATAAGTCTAAAATTCCACCATAATAACCAACAACGGCACCAATAGTTAATCCGATTGTATAGTTAATAGCTAATACTGATACCGCCATAATTAATGAAATTCGTGCACCTTTCCAAACTTCTAAGAATAAGTCTTCACCATTGTGGTTTGTGCCCCACCAAAAATATGTATCTTCTGGAGTTTGGTCTAATGCTACTTTAAATTGGTCATATCTAACACGATATTCATAACTTATTTCACCAGTAATTGGGTGAATATTAGGAGAAATTTGGATAATGTCAATAATATAGTTTTTGCTTAAATATTCGTCAAATCTTTCTTGACCTAATGTTTTAGTAACTCCCGCCAATGGATCTTCACCAGGATGTGATGCTGACTGGAAATATGTTGCTGGCATGTATGATCTTTCAAAGTTTTTTAACTTATAATCATCTACTACAACAGTAAACTCAGTAACACCATCATATAAATAATCGTTAGTTGGATCATCATCTAACAATTCTTCAGGAAGTCCTGAGATAATAACATCTTTACCAAATTCTGATTTGGCCATGGCAATTAAAAATCTTCTACCACGAGTTACTTTTCTAGTCCCGTCAAAAATACCTAATTTTTCTAAAATTGGCATTTTCGGTGAAATATTATCTAATTTTTGAGCTTCAGATAGATTTTCTTGAGGTAAATTATAGACTTTCATATATGGTCCAAAGATTACGAAAAATAACACGATACAAATAATTACGAACGCTGTAAGTGACGCTCTATTTTTCTTAAATCTATTCCATGAGTCTTGATAATACCCAATTTCTTTAGTTTCAAAAGCTTGGTCTGTAATTCTTTCTCCAGCCGTACGAGAAAGGACTAATTTTGATTTGTCTATATTTTTCATGATTGTATCTTCCCGCTTCCCACTCTAACCCTAGGGTCAAAGAATGTTAAGGATATGTCTGATAAAATCGCTGCAATTAATCCAATAAATTGTGAGAATACTGTTGCCAACATAACCATATTATAGTCACGGCTATTAAACGCAGCTAAGAAAAGACCACCTGTACCGTTAACTCTAAAGATTTGTTCAACAATAACACTACCACTAATAACTCCAATAATACCAATAACCATTCCTGGTAAGAAAGGTGCTATCGCGTTTTTAAGTGCGTGTCTAAATACGGCTTGTCTTCTTGTTAAACCTTTAGATTGTGCTAACAGAATATAGTCTTGAGTTAATTGTTCGGTTAATTCTGCACGAATAGTTCTTGCAGCTCCCGGAATACTAACAATTGTAATTAAAATAATTGGCATGAAATAAGTTGTAATTCCGTACCATTGGCCTTTAATGGCTATCTCGGAGGCGTCGGCAATTTTATAGTCTGGTGCCCACCCAAGGTTATAATAGAATAAATATTGCGCAAATACATAAGTTACGAATGTTGGCACAGAAATAAAGACGATAATCCCAACCGAGATGAGATGGTCTATAAATTTATTCTTATAGAGGGCGGCTATGACCCCGATCACAATGGCTAGTGGAATCGAAATTAAATAAGGTACAATATTTACCTTAACTGTTGCTGGGACTCTGCCAAAGTATACTTTGGAAACGTCTCTACGGTAATCTTTCGAGAACCCAAACGATCCTGTAGTTACAATGTTTTTAATCCATAAACCAAATTGAACTGGGATTGGTTTATTCCATCCTTCTCTTTCAACTAGTTGTTGATAATGTAAATCATCCATACTAAGTTGAGGAATATGGTTATCTGGAATCAATTTAATAAATGTAAAGTATAAAAAGATTCCAATGAAGAACGTAATAATCATTAGTCCCATTCTTTTTAATAGATATTTTAACATAAATTTATCCTCTCCTAATGCTTGTAAAACATGTTGTTAACCAAAAATAAATAGCACAAAAATGCTAGTTATTTTTGGTTAACAAATGTATAAAAATGACACTACAAGCCCAAGTTGAAAAACCTGGGCTTGCTGCCATTTATTTAGTTATGTATCTTTTGATATCTAAACACTTACTCTAATTATTGGAAATCAGGGTCAGTATTTAAGAAACGATATCTGTTAGCTCCCCAACCAAATGCTGTTGAGTAAGCTGGCCATTCGATAGTTACTTTATCAGCATATAAAGTAGCATCTGCTGAACCACCAGTAGGAATGTGTGTAACGTGGTCGTAGAATACTCTTAACAATGCAGTTGCAATTGTCCAACCATCGTTAGTTCCACCTGGGAATCTTTCTTGAGCAGTACCATCATATGGAGTATCGTTAAATGAGAAATAGTATGTAGAGATGTCTTCTACTGTAACTTTTAATGTTCCAGCAGGTTTAACTACAACACCTTCATCGTTAACTTCTTCTTTTAACCAGTTTAACATTTGTAAGTGACCAGTTAAATCGTTCGCTAATAAGTGCTCTTCACCTAATTCTAATAAGTATTCGTAAGTTGCTTGTAATTCAACTTCGATAATTTCAGATACGTAAGGAGCTTCTACTTGTTCGCCTGTTACAGGATCAGTAGTCCATGGTTGAGATAAACCTAAGTCAGCTCCACCTAACATACCACCGTAGAATGAGATTGCTCCCATTTGCCACCAAACTCCGCGTGATCCACCGAATCCGATTCCACCTAAAGTTAAGTCGAAATCCCAAGCAGCTGTTGTTTGAGACCTTTGTTGGCTATCTAAGAATACGTGGTTAATACTTAATCTATCAACTCCGAATAAGTCTTCTAATACAGCTTTAACTCTAGCTCCGTTTGCTTTAGCAATGTCTGAGTCACTAGTGATTAATTTTAATACAACTGGACCAGTGTTTCCTTCAGCAATCCATGCATTGTATGCTTCATCAAATAATGCAAGAGCTTTAGTTGGTTGATATCCGTAAGTTTCTGGATTTATACCCATTGATTGTAATAACTCTAAGTATTGTGGAGTATCAGTGTAGAATCTGTCGTCTTGGATATACATCTTGATATCTGACGGAACAGGAATGAATGATGGAACGTTTGGAATATCGTAGTTAGCGTTATAGTCGATTCTATCGAATCCGTATAATAAAGCTTGACGGAATGTTTTGTTTAACATAATTGGATGTGGTTTGAATGTGCTGTCTGGGTTTCTAGAAGGTGCAGTGTTAATAGTTAAGAACATTGGATATCCAGTAAAGCTACGGTAGATATTTGTTCTTTCTGCGTATTCCTTATAAGTAACAGCGTTTAATCCAATAACGTCAATACGATCTTCTTTGAATAAGTTTAATGCTTCATCTGGTGATGCAACTAAGTTATATTCAATACTCTTATAGTTGATAGTTCCTTTTGCAACATAGTCATAGTTTTTGTTGAAGATAAGTTTTAAATCTTCTGACCATGATTTTAATACGTATGGTCCGTATGACATAAATGGAGATTCAGGAGTACCATAAGTTGATTGACCTTGTGCATTTAATGATTCAGCGTATTTTTCAGGGTGAATTAAGTTAACGTTACCAAATCCAATAGCAGTTGATTGAGTAACTGGTTCAAAGAATGTAACTTGGAATGAATGATCATCAATAATCTTTAATCCAACTTCTTCCCAAGTAACTGTAGCTGGTTCATAGATAATTTTACCTTCTTCATCTCTTATAGGTTGACCTGTATCTGGGTCAAGAACAGCCTTAGTTTGTGTGAAGAATTCATAAGCGTTAACAATTGGATAACCGTTCTCGTTTTCTTCTGTTTTGTACATGATGTTAGCACGGTAGTTGTTTTGTTCTTTGCTTAAGTATTGTTGGATAGTGTAGATGAATGTGTGAGCGTTAACAGGTGTACCATCTTGGAATACTAAGTCATCTCTTAATTTGTAAGTCCATTGATCAGATGTGTTAGTGTTTGCTGCAATACGGTCATAATTTCCGTTTTCATCTAACATTTGATCTCCATCTCTGTTTCTTGGATATTCAGCTGCTCCAACTAAAATATAGTGGTAGTCTAATGCTTCAACTGAGAATTCTCCAGCCTTAATCTTAGAGAAATCGCCAGGTGCATCAGCAACGCCTTTAGCAATTGCATTGTCCCAGTCTACTTCTGTAGAGAACATTGGAGTAACCATGTTAGAAATTAAGCTATCTTCTAAACTGTTTTCATAAGTTAATGGGTTAAGAATCATTCTCGCTTGTTTTGTAATTGATGAGCGGTATGTTTCTTCTGCTGACCAGTTTACTGCAACTGAGTCAGTTGGTTCCCAATATGCGTGTAAAGTAACACTCTTGTTAGCTACTAGAGGGAATTTAACTGCTTCTGGTTCTAACCAAGTTAAACCTCTCTTAGTAGTAAACCATCCACCAAATCTAAATCCTTCTCTAGTTGGTGCTGCAGGTTCAGCAACTTGTGCTCCAGGTTCTACTGTTTGAGAAGCTACTGTAGCTGCAGTTTTAGTATTAAATGACACTACTACTTGTCTTGTCCATTTTGCGAAAACTTTTACATCAGCAGTAATTGGTTTACTGAAATCAAATTCTGTAGATCCATTAGCTTCTGTAACCCAGCCTTCAAATGACCAAGAGCCTTCAGCGTCTGCTTCACGTGTAGGATCAGCAGGACGTTCAGCTAATTTTCCTTTTTCAACTTGTTGAGCTTCAACAGCGCTTCCACCTTGTGAGTCAAAAGTAACTGTGAATAAAGTTTTTTGACAAGAAGCTAAAAGGATAATTGCTAAGAACGCTAAAATAAATGTTGTAATTCTTTTCATTTTTTCCTCTCCTTTTTCTTAAAAC
>JGI24500J29687_10058776_pt1 | contig 12420 bp, 7 predicted proteins | sample BioPla2RNA1_FD_29687 | JGI IMG/M metagenome (IMG submission 29687) | reverse complement strand
CTACTTTCTTTGCTTTTAAAACATCTTTTATGACCGACCTTAAAGAATCTAAACTTATAATTTCTGTTACTTTATATTCCAAATCTGGGATAACTCTCTTGTTCAAATATTTTTCCGCGATAGAGGAAGATAGCTCTTTGATATCAACATTTTGGTTAAGTCTATTTGGAGACAATTCATCCAGTTTTTCTTCATCCATGTTTATTGTATGACTTTCGGAAAATAATTTTGAATACCTTGGAACGAGCGACTTCATTTCTAAAAAATCTAAATAATCGTTAAATCGACTAGATGGTTTATAATCTAACTTAAAGTAATCTAAAGAATAATTTATCTTAATATCTGTCTTTATCGTAGCAAGGTCTTTTGAGACTTTAATAATTTGCTTGTTTTCTCTAATAGTTTCTCCTAGTTTTCCGGGGATCTTTTCAGATAAACTTAATAATTTTTCAACACTATTATATTCTGCTAATATTTTCTTTGCTCTTATATCACCTATCCCAGGAGCGCCTGGAATATTATCTGAGGTATCCCCAGCCAAAGCTTTATAGTCTATAATTTGAGCTGGCGTAAAACCCTCTTCTTTTAGCTCTTTAATTGAATATTTTTTTGTTTGAGAAACTCCTTTTTGGGTTAATATAACTTCTGTTGAATTTGAAATCAACTGTAAAACATCTCTATCTCCACTTACTATTTTGGTATAAATTTCATATTTCTTTGATAAGGTACCTATTAAATCATCAGCTTCAAAACCTTCTTTTTCAATGGTCTTTATTCCAAGGGCATCAAGAATTTCTTTGATTAATGCAAATTGAGGAATTAAATCTTCTGGGGTCGGTTTTCTTGTACCTTTATATTCGGAATAAATCTCATTTCTAAATGAAGGTCCCTTAGCATCGAAAACTACACAAAGATGTGTAGGGTTCTCTTCTTCTAAAAGTTTATACAGCATGGTCAAAAATCCATAAATAGCGTTTGTGACAATCCCTTTCGTGTTTGTTAATTGGGGCAACGCATAAAAGGCTCTGTACATCAAACTGTGCCCATCAATTAAAATTAGTGTTTTCATTAATCTGTCCTCGTTATGTAACTACATAATTTCCTAACTTATTTCTAACTTCATATCGTTAAGTTTAATCCAACCTACCTTTCTCAACAAAACAGTCATACCAAAAGATATAAGTGCTGGCAATATGAAACATAGCAATATAATGCCTAACCACATTTGCCAAGCAGGTATAACACTTGTAGATGCATCAATAATCCCAATAACTCCTACCAAGCCACTTGTTCCCATGCCACCACCAGTTGCATTACACCTCAATTTAAAGACACAAGTAGCAAAAGGCCCCACAACCATACTAGAAACAATTTGTGGTATTAATATTTTGGGATTCTTCATAAGATTTGGTATTTGCAACATACTAGTACCTAAACCTTGAGCTATTAAGCCTCCCCAACCATTTTCTTTAAAACTCGATACCGCAAACCCTATCATATGGGCGCAACACCCCACACAGGCAGCCCCACCTGCAATTAACATAACATCTGAGTTCGGAGCATTCATCGCAATGGCTATCCATATTGCTGCTGAAGATGTGGGTAAAGTCAGCAATAACCCCATAGCTACTGAAATCAAAACACCCATAATAAAAGGAGCTGCTCCTGTTGTAAATTCAAGTGCTATTGCAATTAGTTCAACAAACTTAATGAAAGGCCAAGCCACATATGTTGATATCATAGCTGAAAAAATCATACCTAATGGAACTAATAAAATATCGACTTTTGTCTTACCTGATATAAAATTCCCTACTTCTGTTGCAATTAATGAACAAACATAAGCACCAATTGGGTTTCCTGGTGACTTTACAGAAACAATGCTTTGCTGTAAATTGACCCACCCTCCTTGCAGAAAGTTTAAAGCGAATGCTCCTATCATACCCGCAACTAATCCTGAAAAGACGGTTAATGAACTTCCTTTTAACGATTTCGCGATCCCAGCACCGATACCAGCACCCATCAGAAAAGAAGCTATAGTACCTATTGTTATTAATGCGTTTCCTAGCGTAATTGCTACAGGAGTTCCTGCTTTTAAAATCACATTTCCCAACTGTTTAATTATAGTCCCTGCAATTAATGTTACAAACAAGCCTTGAGCCATTCCGCTAAATGCAGAAATGAACCATCTATTACTAAGCTTTTTTATAAAAGAAATAGTTTTTGCTCTATTAAATTTATATTTGTTCTTGTGTTTTTCACTGTTTCCCTCTACTTGGCATGTATTGTTATGATATTCCTGTTCATTAAAAACTTGTATAGGAAATTCTTCATTTTTACATATGTCTTTTTCAATAATACTGGGAGTAACATCACTATCATTTGTCTCATTAATAACGGGTTGCTTATCATCCATAATTTTAGCTCCTATATGTATTAATCAATAATTGAATGGCTTGTGCTACTTGATTGTTTGGATTTTTTTTATATTTGTACGATATTTGCATTTCTTTTAAAAATGATTCTATAGTATAAATTTTAAATTTCTCAATTTTTTTTTCGTCAGTTAATATTTCAAGAGTTTTTAGGAACACATCAGCATCCTCTAAGGCTTTGTCCGACTTTAAAAAACCTTTCATCTCTTTGAAAAGCCTTCCTGTTAATGCTTTTTTATTACCTTTTTCGTTAAATAAATTTGATAATTCGATAAAAAACTCGGGGCTTTGCGATTCTATTAAGTTATAAATGTAACTACTGTTTACATTTGTGAAGTAATATTTTTCACCCCTCAACTTATCTAGGTATCTAATGGCATCATAGTATCCTAGTTTTAAGTTTTCTAGGATATTTTTATTTCTTAAATCAAGCGTATTCCCAAGAGACTTGCTTGGTGTTATATAATCAATCTTAATACTTTTATCTGCTACTTGATGTGCAGGCATTTTACTTAATGTGGAAATTACAATTATCCTTTTATACCCCCCCCTTCTAATTAGAGGGTTTACTGGACAATTATCATAAATCCCACCGTCAATAAAAGATCTCCCATCTATACGCGGCCTTCTAAATGCAGGATAGTATGCACTTGCTAATACATATTTTTTCAACATTCCTGTTGGCATTTGATCTTTAAAAATTTCAATTGGTAACCAATCTGAACTAATATCAACAGTAATAACACCAAAATCAATGGTGCTTTCCCTTATTTTATCTTCATCGATAAGTTGATTTACAATATCTTCTAAACGTTCTATCGATATACCTTTGTTAGATATGGCAGACTTAGCCAATCCAATAAAGTATGGGATTTCTTTAATTTGGATTTTTTCGTCATTAAAAATTGAGGCTATCTTTTCATCGTCAATCTCAAGTAAAGTCGAAGGAGTTACAGTTTTCCAAAAATCGTAACATTTTTCGAAGTCGCCTTGTGCTACCATTGCTCCATTCAACGCACCTATTGATGTTCCTGCAACACCAGAAAACTGAAAACCTCTTTCAAATAAGGCTTTTAATGCGCCTATATGAAAAGCACCTTTAGCTCCACCTCCCTCTAAAACCAACCCTAGCATAACATAGTTTAACTCCTATTTAAAAAAATGTAATTCTAAACTTCAAACTATGAAGCTGTCTAGGCAAAATTTTATATTTTGGTTTGAGACAAGCAAGCGCAGGGACATCTCCTCCAACCCCTCTTTGTTTACCATCTATGTATACTGTTAGATAATCAAGAGTCTTTAACTCGTGCAGATGTTTAGCATTATCTAACATTTCATGGGTATACGGATGCACTGTCATTTCAAAGGTTTTTTCTTTCGCTTCTACCTTCACTCCTTTATCGCCACCTACTCGTAGCCACCTAACTTCAGTATGCCCTCCATTTTCTTGCGGATATAAATAATCGTGTAGAAAATCTTCTGCTAAACCTTTATATTCTTTAACAATCGCTGCTGTATTTCTATCACAATAGTTTTCAAAGGGTCCTTTCCCAAAAAATGATACTCCATCAATCCCATCTCTTAGAGCAAACTTAAAGCCAAACCTCTCTAATTCCTTTGTTGAAACAACAGACATATCTATATCTATCGAATTATTGCTGTTAAAGTTATATAGAGTTCTAAGTGTTTTTAAATAAGGCATACGCCAATCAATAGCAATCGTCAGTTTTGAATCAGTGTAAAAAACATTAATTTTTCTTGCTCTAAGTTTTTTCATAGCTTTTTTAAATCTATTAACACCTAAAAACCAGCGTACTATTGCAAAATTCACTTGAGGAAGTCTATCATTATCGATTGTTGCGCGTACAAAATTAGGCTGTAATGGTTCTTTTAGTTTTTCTTCACCTCTAATGCTAACACTTAAAATACTACCAGTTTTTTTGTCAATTATTGCTTTACACTCACCAAATGCCACGACTATTTCTATATCGTTTTCACTGTATGTACAATCACTAGGAACTTCTGTTAATTCTAAATCACTTTTTTTAATATAACATTGCTCATATGCAACAACATGCCCTTTAGGAATACACTTATCTTCAACTCTATTTAGTAATGATACCACTAAAGAAATATCATCCCCTTCAATAACTTGATTATTAATTGGTAAATCGACATATCCAGTAGTTCCAGGCTTAACTGACGGCATTTTAAACACAGTAGAATCTACTAATTTCCCTTCAACAAATAATTCTAGTTGACAATCAAAGTTAGATAAATCTGTAAATAAATATCTATTTAAGAAAGCTATTTTATCATTAATCAGAGCAATGTCAACTTGTTGATACTGCTTCCTTACTTCATATAGTGAGGGATTAGGTGTGCGATCTGCTCGGAAAATCCCGTTAAAAGCAAAATTAGAATCATTAGGCTTGTCTCCAAAATCACCTCCATAACGCCATTCAACAACGCCATTATTTACAACCTTAATACTTTGATCTGCAAAATCCCAAATAAAACCTCCAGCTAACCTATCGTACTTTTTGAAATAATCCCAGTAATCAGCAAAATTACCCAAGCTATTACCCATAGCATGTGAATACTCACATTGTATAAAAGGTAAATCTACATACATACTTGGTTTAAGCGTCGTACCAAATGGGCTCCATAATGCTTGGCAATGATTTATTTTTTTATTCTCCGCTATTTTCGGCATTTTTTCTAGCTTTGCATACATCTCAGATAGTACATCGCTGCACTTCCCAGTTGTATCTGGCTCATAGTGTATAAACCTAGTACTATCAATCTCTAAGGCAGCCTCTTTCATCTTAAAAAAGGCTTTACCGAATCCAGCTTCATTTCCTAAAGACCAACTTATAATGCAAGGATGATTTTTATAACTATTCACCATGTTTCTAATACGATAACAGCATTCATCAGCCCATTTTTCACTATTGCGAGGCAACAAAAAAGCCAAACCATGTGTTTCCAAATTGTTTTCACACATTACTAAAATGCCATACTTATCGCATAAATCATAAAAACCTCGAGAGTTAGGATAATGAGCTGTTCTAATAGCTGTTATATTATTCGCCTTGCAAAGTTGAATATCTTTTTCTATCAAGTCTAATGGTACCGCATGACCGTATTCTGGGTGAAATTCATGCCTGTTAACTCCACAAAATTTAATAGGTTGTCCGTTGAGTTTAATAAATGGGCCCTTTCCATTTTCCATTGGCGTAATTTTAATTTCTCGAAATCCAAAATTAATTATTCTTCTATCTAGAAATGTATTTTCCGAATATAATTCCACTACAATATTGTATAAATTGGGAAATTCATGAGACCATAATTGAAAGCCTTCTATAAACTGTTCTAATTCGATATTAACAATTTCCGACTTACTTAGTGACTTTATAGTATCTGAACTTTTTTCTAATATAAACTTTCCAAATTGGTCGTATAACTTAAACGTAACTTTTAAATTGGCGATTTGTTCCCCATGATTTAGAATATTAATTTTGCCATTAATTGTTGCTTTTTTATAGTCATCATACAGCGTGCTTGTAAAAAACATGTCAGAAATTTCTGTTTGAGGTTTTAAAATTATATTTACATCCCTAAATATACCAGCCAGTCTCCACATATCTTGATCTTCTAGGTAACTACCTGTACAATATCTATACACCACTACTGCAAGCTTATTCTTACCAATCTTGACATGATTTGTTATATCATATTCCTGCGCATCAAAGGTATCTTCTGAATATCCAACAAACTCACCATTTACATAAACCTCTGCGCAACTGTTAACCCCACCAAAGTTTATAAAAACTTTATCGTCTGTTTCGGGAATAATAAACTCTTTTACATAACAACCTACAGAGTTTTTCTCTGATTTAATTTTAGGTATTGCAAAAAAATTAATAGATTCTATTGCATAAGGATAAACGAAATTAGTATAAATAGGTATATCATAACCTAATAACTGCCAATTCGAAGGTACATTAATCTTATCAAAATCTTCATTTGTATCCCTTTCATTTTCGAAACCCTTGGGTATAGATTGTGGATTCTCGCAGTATTTAAAAAGCCACTCCCCATTTAAGTTGATAACCTTTTTGTTATTGTTTTCATCATATGGAAAACCCGAAGCATATCTATCAATTGCATTAATGTTATAAACATGGGGTTGGCGCCAAAAGTCTTTCATAGTTATCTCCTCGCATCTAATCTCAATTAATTGTAATTATATCATAAAAAGCACATACGGTATAGTCAGCTTAAAGGTAAGACAGAATTTATTTACTAGTTATAACTATTCTTCATTATCTATGTTATATAATAAAAAATGCGAAGATTATATCGCTTCGCATTTTCGTCAGTTAGCTAAAGTATTATAATTCTCTTAAAAAGTCTTTAAATCTACGCATTGCTTCAACGGTATTTTCTCGGGTGTTGAACGAAGTCAAACGGAAAAAACCCTCTCCACACTTTCCAAACCCACTTCCAGGGGTACCCACAATTTGTGCCTTTTTAAGTAGTAGATCAAAAAACTCCCAACTGTCCATTCCGCATTTTAACCAAATATAAGGCGAGTTAATTCCTCCCGTGAACCAAACATTGCTCTCTTCTAATGTTTTTGCAATTATTTTTGCATTGTTCATATAATATTTGATATTTTCTTTACAAGCGGCAATCCCTTCTTTTGAAAAAACTGCTTCCGCACCCCTTTGCACTATATATGATGTTCCATTAAATTTAGTTGTCTGTCTTCTTAGCCACATTTTATTCAGTGAATAATTATTATCAATAATTATATCTTCTGGAACAATAGTATACCCACATCGTGTTCCTGTAAACCCTGCAGTTTTACTCAATGAACAAAACTCAACAGCACATCTATTTGCACCTTCAATTTCATATATTGATCGTGGCAACCCTTTATCGGAAACAAAAGCTTCATATGCACTATCAAAAAATATAATCATATTGTTTTTTAGCGCAAATTCAACCCAAATTTGAAGTTCTGCATGATTATAAACTGCTCCTGTTGGGTTATTAGGGGAGCATAGATAAACAATATCACCTTTGGTGTTTTTATCTGGTAAAGGTAAAAAACCATTTTCTTCATTTCCATTAATAAATAATATTTTTCTTCCAAACATTAAATTGCTATCTAAATAAACAGGGTATACTGGATCCGGAATAATAATGGTATTATCATTTGAAAACAACTCTGTAAAATTCGCAATATCGCTCTTTGCACCATCGCTAATAAAAATTTCATTGGTGTTTAGCCTAACTTTACAGTTTTCTTCGTAGTATTCTTTAATAACTTCTTGAAGGAACGCATAACCTTGCTCATCTCCATACCCCCTAAAGGTTGCTTTATTGCCCATTTCGGTCGAAGCTTTTACCAAAGCATCTACCACTGGTTGAACTAACGGTAATGTTACATCCCCAATTCCCATCCTAATAATTTCTTTTTCGGGAAAAGCGAGCTTATATTCACTTATTTTTCTTGCAATATCTGAAAATAAATAGTTTGTTTTTAGTTTGTTATAGTTTGAATTAATCTTAGCCATATTTTTCCTCTCTCATATTTTATCGTACATATAATATTCTTTGACATTCAGGACAATTTATTGTTACATCTGGCCTTAGTTTTCGCCCTACTTCTGCTTCAACATCCTTATTACATCCGCTACAATATCCTTCTACATACTCACAAATAAAGGGAGCGTTTTTAACATTTGTCTTGGTTTTCTTATAATTTTCAAGTTCTGCAGGAGACAGCTCCTTTTCAATTTCTGCCATTCTTTTTCTAATCGGGGCAATTCTTGAATCTCTCATAGTAGTTGCATACGCATCAAACTCATTCTTTTTTTGATTAAACATAACATAAGCTTGTTTCCATTTCGCTATAATAGCGTTGTGTTTCCTTGCTATATCTTCAAGCATTTCTATTTCTTTAATTTTATTTTCAAGTTTATAAGTGCTTTGATTAATTTCATTGATTTCTTTTTCGACTGGAGATAATTGATCTAGTGTTTCGCAACGACCAATTTCTTCTCGTAAAAAACTAATTTTTTCATTTAAATCCAATAACACATTTTTGAATGAATCATCTATCCCTTTTATTTCATTTAGTTTTTTTTCAGATTCTTTGCCTTTTTCATAGAGAAGATTAACCATTTCATATATTTTACGAACATCCTTCGACAGTTGGCTGAGTCTTATCTCTTCTTCTATAGACATTATTTTTTGATCCTCTGTTTGATACTCTAATAACTTTTCAATATTCATCCGTTTGTTTCTCCTTATGCTGGGCTATTACATTTAGTAGACATATAAACTGGACACTTGACATCCTTCTCATTTAATATTGTATATATTAGTTCTAAAAAATGCATTTCACTACTAAAATGACTAAGGGAAATTATAGCACATTTACTATCATTTGCCAATCTTAGTTGATGGTGTTTAAACTCGGAACTCACAAACACATCTATTCCAGCTTTAAATACTTTATCAAAAATCATATCGCTGGCGCCTGCTCCATTGACACAAGCAATTTTGTTAATAATTTTATTTGGATCTCCAACAAAAAAAACCGTACCATCGTTGAATCGCACCGAAATTTGTTGAGCTAGCTCTTTTAACGTTTTAGCATTTTTTAAAGTGCCTATTCTAGGCGAAGAAGGTTCTTTGATATCCAGCTTAATAATATTCTCGCAACCTAGCAATTCTGCAAATTTATCATTTAATCCACCGTCTGTAAAGTCAACATTAGTATGCGCAGCATATATTGAAATACTATTCTTTACACATATATCTAAAACCCGACCCAGCGGAGTGCGGCTGTCGATATTTTTTATAGGATAAAAGATTGTTGGGTGATGCTCTATTATTAAATTACACTTCTTTTTAACAGCTTCTAATGCTATTTCTGGAGTTAAGTCCAGTGTTATGAGAATACCTGTGACTTCTTCTTCAGGAGAACCATAAATCAACCCTATGTTATCGTAGATTCCTTCTTTCAAAAGAGCCGGAGGTGCAAACTCTTCTACTAATTTTATAATATCTGCTATTCGCTCTTTACCATAATTCATATCACGACCTCTCTAAGAAATCCCTTAACTTCTTGGAACGCGTAGGGTTTTTTAATCGCCTGAGAGCTTTCGCTTCGATTTGCCTTATCCGTTCTCTAGTAACATTAAAAACCTTACCCACTTCTTCTAAGGTTCGCGGGTTTTTATCTCTTAATCCAAACCTAAGAATCAAAACCATCGCTTCTCTGGGGCTCAACGTTTCAAGTACTTTATTTAGCTCTTCTTTTAACATATTTATTTCAGCTACTTCAATAGGCGATACAGCACTTGTATCTTCAATAAACTCGCCTAGATGACTATCGTCTTCTTCTCCTATCGGTGTTTCGAGAGATACTGGTTCTTGAGCAACCTGTTGAATCTCTATTACTTTACTTTCTGGGATTTGCATTTCCTCAGCAATTTCCGCAATAGTTGGTTCCCTACCGAGCTCTTGAAGCAAATTTCTTTGAATCTTTGATAATTTATTTATAGTCTCCACCATATGAACAGGAATTCTTATTGTTCTTGCTTGATCCGCAATAGATCTGGTTATCGCCTGTCTAATCCACCAAGTAGCATATGTAGAAAACTTAAATCCTTTTTCATGGTCAAACTTTTCAACTGCTTTTAGTAACCCAAGATTGCCTTCCTGTATTAAATCTAAAAATGACATACCTCTCCCAGTGTATCGTTTAGCTATGCTTACTACTAATCGTAAATTTGCTGTAATTAGTGCATCTCTTGCTTCCTGATCTCCTTCGGCAACTTTTCTTGCAATTGTTCTCTCTTCTTCAGGCGTTAATAGCGGAACCCTGCCTATGTCTTTTAGGTACATTTTCACACTGTCTCTAGCATTAATTTCTTTAGAAATTTTATCATACATAGCAGCTCTTTCTTCTGGATCATCGTCTGCTTCTATAATCTTAATTCCTTCAACTTCAATGGCAGCATATAGCACTTCCATATCATCTGCTGTAAAAACCTCTTTGCCTATTAATTCTTCAATCTGAGCTACCTCGACAGCCCCTTTTGTTTTAAACTTTTTAACAATCTTGGTTTTTACATTTTCAATTATTTGTTCCATATTTTTTGACATTTTATAACCCCCTACTTGTCTTATATTCCAAAACTTTTGTTAATTTCTCCTTATATAGATTCCTTTCCTCGTCATTATCAGTCTCAATAATTTTTCTGACTAGTAAATCGCTGAGGTTTTGTAAATAATCTAACATTAAGCTACGTATTGCGTCTTTATAAGTATCGATACCATATGCATTTTGCCAATCATCCTTTTTATCATATATTTTATTCAATTCATTTCTAATTTCATCTGCCTCTATTTCATTTGGCCAAATTTCTTTGAATATAACCCTATTATTATTTCTATATTCTTCTAGAAATCTGCCAGCAATAATTTTTTGTTCCTCAATCTTAAACATATCTGCACTGATAAACTCATCTATGCTTAAATCAAACTGGGCAAATAACCATGCTGCTATCACCAACCTACCTCTATCCACATCAAAATCGCTAACACTTTTTTTTCTATTCGCTATAAAAATATCTTTATTAATTTTAACCAAGTTGTTATCTTTACTTTCAGAAATCGCATTAATTATTATGTCTTTCGATACGCCTGATAATTGTGAAACATAATCTATGTAAGTACTTTGAGTTATGCTATCAAGCTTAACTAATATTGGAATGGTTTCTTTGACAAATTTAGGTTTCCCTTCTATTGTAGAAAAATCTAAACTATCTTTTAACTTGCGAATTTTAAATTGTGTAACCGGCTCTGCTTTTATGAGAAGTTGCTCAAAAGAACTCGCTCCATAATTTTTAACATAATCATCGGGATCCATATCATCAGGGATGCTAATAACTCTCACATCAACATCTTCCGACGACAATAAATCTAATGAGCGTAGTGTAGCATCTTGACCCGCGACGTCACCATCAAAACATACATAAACTTGTTTAACCACCTTGCTAATGGCGACACATTGATTTTGAGTAAGAGACGTTCCCATGGATGCTATTACATTTTTTATACCTACCTCATAAAGCGCCATGACATCCATATAGCCTTCAACTAGAATTAAGTATTTAACATCTTCTTCTTTTCGTAGATGTCTAATTGTATTCATGTTATATAAAGTTTGATTCTTAATAAATGCTAAGGTTTCTCTTGAGTTTTTATATTTAGGCTTCATATCGCTAGTCAAAGAGCGCCCACTAAAGCCGATAACCTTATCTTTGGCATCAATTATTGGGATAACTAATCGCTTAGCCTGAAAGTCACCTTTTTTATTCTCGTTAACAAGTGCCGCCTTTAAAATTACTTCTTCTTTAATACCCTTACTAATTAAGTGATTATATAAACTTTCATAGTCTAAAGAACATCCCACACCAAACGCTGCAATAACTTCATCACTAAATCCTCTGTTATACATATATTCCAATGCTGTTTTTGCAGCAGGTTTTTGTAAATTATCACGATAAAACCTAGCTGCGATTAAATTTGCATCATAAATATTCTCTAAGTCGCGCTTTCTCGCCGTTATCTCAGCACTCTCTTGCTTTTCTGGCATTTTAATCTTAAACTTGTTGGCAATGAACTCGACAGCATCTAAAAATTCAAGCTTTTCCTTTTCTTTTACAAACTCTATTACATCTCCTGCCTTACCACATCCAAAGCATTTATAATATTGGTGTTCTTCGTCAACCGTAAAAGATGGTGTTTTTTCTGTGTGGAACGGACACAAAGCTGAATATCTATTTCCTTTTTTAGTTAACGGTAAATATTGTTCAATCACTTGAACAATGTTTACAGAGTTTTTTAGTTCATCTATCCAATTACTAGAATACGTAGCCATTAAGTCCTCCGAAGAAAT
>JGI24500J29687_10024711_pt1 | contig 12456 bp, 10 predicted proteins | sample BioPla2RNA1_FD_29687 | JGI IMG/M metagenome (IMG submission 29687) | reverse complement strand
GCTTTTTGTTTTTGTAAGGAGCCTGTTATTTTATTTCTTTACAGCCTCTTTAGTAAAACTTATTATTTGTGTGAGTTAATCCATTCAACAATTTTAGCTTTTGGTCTATATCCTGAAGCTTGATCAACAATTTTACCATCTTTAAATAGGATTAAAGTTGGAACTCCTCTAACTTGGAAATCAATTGCTAATTGACGGAATTTGTCAATATCTACTTTGTAGATTTTAACATAATCTAATTCTTGAGCAATTTGGTCTAAAACCGGCATAACCATTTGGCATGGTCCACACCAAGTTGCAAAAAAGTCAACTAATACTAGTCCTTCGCCTACTACTTCTTGGAATTCTTGGCCTTGATATTCAGTCATCATAATAATTACCTCCTCAATTTCTTATTCATAATAATTATATATTATAAGTGTTTTTTTAACAATCATAATGCTTTATTTTAAGGTAATTATTGTTACCCCTAACATTCCTTCATTTTCCCCACCAGATCGATGTGATTTAATTAGATTAGAACTTTTAATATATTCACTAACTGCCTTTTTCACGGCTCCGGTTCCGTAGCCGTGAATAATTCTTAAAGATTTTAAGTTACTAAGTAGTAAATTATCAATAGCTTTATCTAAAAGTCCGTAAACCTCTTCGTATCTAACGCCTCTTAAATCAAGTTCAACACTAGCTTCTTTAGTTGGGACTTCGCCCTCTCTATTAACGGTTTTTCTTCGGTTAATTTTCTTCTCTGGTTTAGGTACCGGAGCTAGTAGTAAATCTGATTTTTTAAAGTTTAATGTAAATGGTCCTAAATCAATATAGTAATCATCACCATCAATTTCTTTAATATAACCACTTTGGCCATAAGATTGGATTGAAACGTAGTCTCCAACTTTAAAATTATAATCAGTTTTAACTATAGTTTTTTCTCTAGGTTTATTAATTATTTTTTTAACTTCAGCTTCTTCTTTAGCTGATAGTTCTTTTTTAGCTTTTAATTCTTTAATTAATTTTTGGACTTCTAAATGTTTTTCATTCCAAATCTTAGTTTCATTATCTCTAATTTCTTTTATAATACGATCTTGTTCCTGGTGATTTTTTAAAAGTAAATTATCATATTGCTTCATCTTTTCATCTAAAGCTAGTTGACTTTCTTCAAAATATTTTTTCTTATCTTCAAGTTTTTGTTCTTTAACCGCTAAGTTTTCAATAATTTTAGCGATATCACTTTGATGACCACTAACTCTTAGTTTAGCATTTTCAATAATTTCTTTATTTAAGCCTAATCTATTTGCGATTAATATCGCATTAGATGAGCCGGTAGTACCAATTTGCAAGTGGTACTTAGGCTCTAGGGTCACTGTATCAAATGCCACACTCGCTGTAACAATATCACTTGATTCAAAAGCGTAAACTTTTAACTCAGAATAGTGAGTAGTTATTACTAATCTTGGTTTATGTTTTCTTAAATAATCTAATATTGATATAGCTAGTGATGTTCCTTCAACCGGATCGGTTCCACTTCCTAATTCGTCAATTAAAATTAAATCATTTGGTGTTACATTATCAACAATCTTTTTAATTTTAGTCATATGACTAGAAAATGTAGAAAGTGATTGTTCAAGTGATTGCTCATCACCAATATCAGCATAAATATTTGAAAAAACTGCTACTTCTGATTTTTCACTAGCAGGAATTAATAATCCTGACTGAGCCATTAAAGTAAGTAAGCCAACTGTTTTTAAGGCAACTGTCTTACCACCAGTATTTGGACCAGTAATAATCATTGTTGGCGCTTTTTCATCTAAATAAAAGTTAATTGGCACAATTACTTTTGGTTCAATTAATGGGTGTCTCGCTTTTATTAGATTAATTAACCCATTTTGATTAATTTTAGGAATCACACCATTAATTTCTTTAGCATAATTAGCTTTGGCATATATTAAATCTAAAGTTAAGAAAATCTCTAAGTTGATTTTTAAGGTTTCTAAGTTTATCGCTAATTTATTCGATACATCAGCTAAAATTTTTAAGATTTCTTTTCTTTCCTCAACCTTTAAAAATTCTATTTCAGAAGTAATACTTCTTATTTCTTCTGGTTCCAAATAAACGGTTTGTCCACTACTTGAAATATCATGAACAACACCCTTAATTTTATTTTTAAATGACTGATTAATACATAAACAATATCTATCATTTCTAGTAACAATTACTCTTTCATTTAAAAAATCTGAGTATTTATTCATTAGTTTTTCCATTTTTTCATTAACGCTTGTTAATTTTGATTGGAGTGTTCTTCTAATCTTAAATAAATTATTACTAGCATTATCATAGATATTAGCGTCTGGATCAATCGTTTGACCAAGTAATTTTAATAAATCATCATGAAGATTAATATCAAAAAAGTATGATTCTAAGTATTTAGCCTCTACTTTTAACTTTTTAAGGTTTTGATTATATGATTTTAATCTTGTTTCTTCTTTTAAAAAAGTATGAATTAAAACTAATTCATTAGGTTGCAAAATCGAGCCAATTTCTAATCTTTTAAGTTGCTCATCGATATCATATTTTGAATCAAGGTTGATATTAGAAGCTCGATTTAAAGCCCCTAAGGCGTCATCTACTTCATGTAATAGCACCTTGATTACATCAGGGTTATTATAAATTTGCAAATCTAAAATAGTTTCTCTAACACGAGGTGAAACCGCGTGCTTTGAAACTAGCTTTAAGATCTTATCAAATTCTAAGGTTTTAGTTTGGTAAATCATAAAATTTTCCTCGCATTTTTTCGTATAATATGCTATAATTAATATAGAAAGCAGGGATATTTTGAAATACTTTTCGATTACGTTAAGTCAAGAAAATCTAAATAACCTACTCATAGCATACCAAGATTTTATTGTTGATAATAATATCGAACATGCTCTTTTTAAAGCGGTCCATCGCAATGTTGAAATCATTGCCTATAAGACGGGAACCGTTCTTTTAAAAGGGCCAGATGTCTCTGATGAAATCGTCTTAATTAAAGAGGGGTTAGGTCTTAAAGACTATGAAGCCATTGGTTCTGATGAAGTTGGTACTGGTGATGTCTTTGGACCAATTGTTGTTTGTAGTGCGTTAGTAACATTAGATGATATTTCATTTTTAGAATCACTAAACATTAGAGATTCTAAGAAAATGAGTGACCGTGAAATTATTAAATTAGGGCCAATTTTAGCAGAAAGATTAAGTCATTCGCTAATGATCTTACATCCAGCTAAATATAATGAAGTATCAAAACGACCAGGATTTAATTTAAATAAAATCAAGGCTTTACTTCATAATAAAGCGATTTTAAAAACTAGTATGAAATATGAATTACCAGTTCCGGTAATTTTAGATAAGTTCTGCTCAGAAAATAACTATTTTAATTATTTACGTGATGAGGAAATTGTTTATCGTGATATTAATTTCCATGAAAGAGCAGAAAATGTTCACTACAGTGTCGCTGCGGCGGCAATTATCGCAAGATATGCTTATATCGTAGCGCTTGTTAAGTATCGCCGTGAATTAGGAATAACCATTCCTAAGGGTGCCGGTCCTAAAGTTGATGAAGTATTAGAACAAATTATTACTTCTCACGGTATCAACACCTTAAAACAATACGCTAAACTAAACTATAAAAACGTAACTAGACTTTTAGACCGCGTTTAGTAAGTTCAATTTGAAACTCTTTTGGAGGCTCAACTGAAAAGTTGAGCTTTTCTTTTGTTATTGGATGATTAAATTCTAAAGCGTAAGCATGTAAATATGGACCAGTATTTCCGTATACTTTCTTAGGCCCGTATACCGGATCCCCTAAGATTGGATGATTAATTGATTTTAAATGAACTCTAATTTGGTGAGTTCTTCCGGTAATTAAATCTAATTTCAAATAAGCAAAACCGTTGTTTTGTGATAAAACTTCATATGTTGTCATTGCACTTCTTCCAGTGTTTGCTGTAGTCATCATTTGACGGTGTTTTTTATGCCTTATAATCGGTTTATCGATAATTCCAGTATATTCCTTAAACTCATGATAAACAATCGCTAAATAGTGTTTTTTAACTTGCCTGCGTTGAAACATTAACTTAAGTTTATTGTGAGCTTCATCATTTTTACCAATAATTAGTAATCCTGATGTGTCTTTATCAAGCCTGTGAACAATTCCTCTTCGTAATGGTTCATCTTCATTAGAAAGCAAATCAAATTCATGGATAAGTCCGCTTACCAATGTTACTCCTTCGTAGGTATTACTTGGATGAACAACTAAACCTTTTGGTTTATTAATAATTGCTAGATATTCATCTTCATAGACAATTTCTAAATTTAGATCAACTGGTTTTAATTCTACTTCTTTTTCTATCTTTGGAGTATTTAATGTAATAAAATCACCATTTTTTAAAAGATAGCTCGGTTTAACTAAGCTATCATTTACTAAAACATCACCTGATTTTATTAAATGTTGGATTTGATTCCGCGAAAATTCGGTATTTTCTTGTAAGAATTTATCAATTCTCGTCTGAATCTCTTCCCTTATTTTCCACTCCATCATAAACAGATTCGACCCTTTCTGTTTCTTTTTCTTTTTTATTTCTTTTTGGTTCTAAAAAGAATATATCAACCATAGTTAGTACAACTCCTACCGTTAATGCTAAATCAGCAATATTAAAATAAAAGTTTGCAAGTCCAACTATTTTTAAAATATAAGTTAAAAATGGAACATGAATAAAGTCAATAACATATGATAAAAATAATCTATCGATTGCGTTACCAAGCGTTCCGGCAATTAAAAATGCAACTGCAAGTGAATAAACTTTTTTCTTTTTAAAGTCACTTTTGGTAAAAAGATAACCAAAGATACCAAGCGCTACAATTGTAATTAAAAAGAAAAATATTTGCTTACCTTCTAACATTCCCCAAGCTGCACCTGGGTTTTCTACATACTTGAATTCAAGGACGTGGGAGATCCAAGTCACAGTTTCTTCTGCACCATTAAGACCATTACCTTCAAGCAAAAACTTAGCTAAATGCTTTAGCCCCTGATCAAGTCCTACTATTGCAGCGATAATAATTAATCCGATAATCATATAATTTCTCCTCTATGTTTAGTAAAAATAAACTTACGAAAATTTAAAATTTTCTTAATTGATAATTTTTTCTTGTAAAATTTCAACTGCCTCTTGGAAATTTTTAACCGGATAATACTGAAAGTTTTTTTCAATATTTTTAACCTCTTTATGATTTCCCAATGCGATAAAATACATATCTACTTTAGCGCGATTAGCAGTATGAATTTTCTGTGCTGCACCACCGATTTCACCGACTTCTCCAGCCAAATTTATGGTGCCAGTACCAGCAATTTTCAATTTTCCAAAGTTTAGATTTAGTAAACTTACATATATATTTAATGATTGTATCAAGCCCCCGCTAGGGCCTCCGGTATTGCTATCTAAGCCGGGAAGGCTAAATTTAGGGGTGCTTGAGGTAATCTCAATGTTTGGATAAAAGATAAAGTAATAGTCTCCCTTTTCAAATGTATGATTATAAGTAAATTCATTTTCATTTCTTTTTATAGTTAGACTTATTTCTTTTTTCCTAGTATTTTCTATCATTTCTTGATAGTTTTCCTCTGTTATAGGTTCGCCATTAACTTTAGTTATAATATCACCAATTCTTAAGTTTTTAACTTTAGTTGGACGATAATATAAAACTAGGCTATTAATTTCGTAATTAATTGAAATCGAATTATCAACTTTACTAGCTTCTTTATATGCGTTAATAATACTTGTATGATATGAGTACTTCTTAGAAACTTGTCCCATTCTAAACTCGTCCATATTAGATATAGATTTAGAAAACTTAGCCATTTCATCAACTTCGTTTTGATCATTTAATTCCAAAATAATTCGCATAATCGGGGTAATTCTTGGCGCATAAAGGACAGAAGTTGTATAGAAATTGGATGAATTTTCTACACCCTCAATTACAATATCACTTTCTACTTTCGTAATTACTCCTGGCATTACTACTTCAAAATTAGTAGGAACTGCTATCGCAAGCAATAAATAGAAAATGGCAAACGATAAACTGATTAATATTTTTTTGACTTTTGTCATAATTTCCTTAATTTGATTTTAGCTGATTTTGCCATTTTCATTGAAGCAAGATTAGATTCAGTTCCTTCATATTTGTTATCTTCATAGATAATTTCGGTAATTCCTGATTGAATAATTAACTTCATACATTCATGGCAAGGAAATAATGTTACGTATAAACGCGCTCCTTTTAATGATTGAGTCGCATTTAAAATCGCATTTGCTTCAGCATGGACTACATAAGGGTATTTAGTTTCAATAAAGTCCCCTTTATTACCCCATGGGTAATCATCGTCGCTACAACCTTTTGGCAAACCGTTATAACCAATTCCAATAATTCTTTTATCTTGGTTAACAATACACGCTCCAACTTGAGTATTCGGATCTTTTGAACGTCTTGCTGATAGCTTTGCTACTCCCATGAAATATTCATCCCAAGTGATATAGTCATTTCTTTTCATCTTTTACCACCTTGATTTTTAACTCATCTAATTGAATTTGATCAACACCTGAAGGTGATTGATTCATAATGTCACGAGCATTTTGATTTTTTGGAAACGCAATAACGTCTCTAATATTAGTCGTATTAGTTAATATCATAACAATTCTATCTAATCCTAAGGCTAGGCCACCATGAGGTGGTGTTCCGTATTTTAAAGCCTCAATAAAGAAGCCAAAACGATCTTTAATATCATCATCAGATAAACCTAAGGTTTCAAACATTAACCGTTGGACATCTTGATTATGGATTCTAATTGATCCGCCACCAATTTCATATCCATTTAACACTATATCATACGCTCTAGCTAACACTTCTTTTGGATTATTTTTCAAATCATCAACCTTTTGCGGTGCAGTAAATGGGTGGTGAGCGGCACCAAATCTTTTTTCTTCTTCATCATATTCAAGTAATGGCCAGTCAACAATCCATAAAAACTTAAATTGGTTTTCAGGAATTAAATCTAATTTCTTCGCCACTTCTAATCTAACAGCCCCAAGTGATTGACTGACATCTTCAAATTTACCAGGAACTAAGAATAAGATATCATCTTTAGCTAAGTTTAGTTTTGCCAGATCTTCATCAGTTAAATTTTTTCTTACACTTCCTGAATAATCACTTCCGTCAAATCTAATAAAAGTTAATGCTTCAGCGTGGTTTTTCTTAGCAATTTCAGTAAGCTCATCAATTACTTTACGAGTAATAGTTTTCGCATTTGAAAACTTAACACCTCTAACGTGTTCTTTTCCGTTAAATAGTGGAATATCTTCTCTAATTAAAAAGCTATAATCGCTAATTAAGTTTTCAAATCGCATATCTGGTTTATCACTACCATAATTTGAAATTGCGTCAATATATTTCATACGTAAAAACGGAGTTTTAATTTCTAAATTTAAAACATCCCTCATTAAATTAACAAATAATTTTTCTAAGTATCCAAAAATATCTTCTTCAGAAATAAATGAAGCTTCAATATCGACTTGAGTAAACTCAGGTTGGCGATCAGCTCTTAAGTCTTCATCACGGAAACATTTCGCAATTTGATAATATTTTTCAATTCCTGAAATCATTAAAAGTTGTTTATAAATTTGAGGTGATTGAGGTAGTGCGTAAAAATTACCAGGATTAACTCTTGAAGGAACTAAATAGTCTCTAGCACCCTCTGGTGTAGATTTTGATAAAATCGGTGTTTCCACCTCAATAAAGCCTAAATCCGATAAAGTATTTCTAATTGATTTAACTATTTCATTACGTTTTAATAAGTAATTTTGTTGAACCGGACGCCGTAAATCTAGATAACGGTATTTTAATCTAACGTCTTCAAGCGCGTCTGTTTCATCAGCGATAATAAGCGGTGTTGTATTAGCGGTTGATAATAGTTCAAGTTTCGTTAAATTAACTTCGATTTCTCCCGTTTTTAACTGTTTATTTGGGCTAACTCTTTTAATAACTTCGCCCTCAACTAAAATTACGTATTCACTACGTAGTTTAGTTGCTTCATTATAAAATGTATTTTCGGGATGAACTACTACTTGAGTAATGCCGTGCATATCGCGTAAATCAATAAAGATTAAGCCGCCTAAGTTTCTAACTCGGCTAACCCAACCTTTTAGTTTTACATTAGCACCAACATTTTTAATTGTAAGTTCACCATTATTGTGAGTATATAACATGTTATTTTCCTCCTAAGAGTTTAATTAACTCTTTTACTTTCATTGGTTTTTGTTCTTGTGTATTAGTATCTTTAACTGATACTAAATTGTTATTAACTTCATCTTCACCAATAAAGATTAAGTATTTTGGATTAGCTTTAATCGCTTTTTTCATTTTTGATTTTACAGATTTATTATCATAATCCATCTCAGCAATCACCATGTGATCTCTTAAGTCTTTTAAGACTTTAGAAGCAAATGTATTATATCCTTCATCAAAAGTAATAATATATGCGTCAAGCGCATATTCTAAATTAGGCATTGCCCCGCTTACTTCTAACGCTTCAACGAATCTCTCCATTCCAAATGAAAAACCAATACCGGTTAACTCAGGCCCACCTAAATCGGTAGATAAGTTATCATAAGCGCCGCCACCGCCTAAGGTGTTGGCATTTCCAAAATCTTTAATATTAGCGTGAATTTCAAAAACCGTTTCTGAGTAATAATCAATTCCTCTAACTAAGTTATGATCAATTTCATAGTTAATCTTATTTTCATCTAAAACTTTTAAGACGGTTTCAAAATGAACTTTTGAACTATCTGTTAAATAATCAATAGACTTCGGCGCATTTTTAACAACTTCTTTTGTCCCATCTATTTTACAATCTAAAATTCTAAGTGGGTTATTGTCTAATCTAGTTTGGCAATCATTACATAACCCTTCTTTATGTGATTCGAAATATTCTTTTAAAACTTTTTGATATTTTAGTCTTGATTGGTTATCTCCAAGTGAATTTAATTTGATTAAGACTCCGTCTAAACCAAACTCAGTAATAATATCACTAGCTAACATAATTACTTCAGCGTCAACATAAGGACTTTTTAAGCCAATAACTTCGACACCAAATTGGTAAAACTCTCTAAATCTTCCTTTTTGAGGGCGTTCATAACGATAATTCGGTCCAATATAAAAATATTTTAAAATATCATTTTGAGCGTAGTTTTTAGTTTCAATAACTGATCTCATAATTCCCGCTGTCGCCTCTGGACGCAGAGTAATATTTCTATTTCCTTTATCAACGAAGTTATATGTTTCTTTTTGAACCATATCAGAAAATTCACCTTCACGGTGAAAAACTTCTGAATATTCCATAATCGGAGTACGAATTTCTTTATAGTTATATTTTTTAAATATTTCTTTTAATTTATTTTGGACATATTCCCATTTAATTGAATCTTCAGGAAGTAAGTCATAAGTTCCTTTTATTTTATAATTCATTATAAATCCTCCGTATCATAAATAATTGTTACTGGTCCATCATTAATTGAATGTATTTTCATATCGGCACCAAATACTCCAGCTTCAACATGATGATTTTCTCTTAACAACGAGATAAATAACTCATATAAAGGAATTGCATGTTCTGGACGTGCCGCTTTAATAAATGAAGGCCTGTTGCCCCTTTTCATATCAGCATATAATGTAAATTGTGAAATAACTAAAATTTCACCCTCTACTTTTTTAATATCCAGGTTCATTTTACCTTCACTATCTTCAAATACTCTTAGTGTTGAGATTTTTTTAGCTAGTTTTTCAACTTCTAATTCTGTATCAGTATCGGTAATTCCAACGTAGATTAAAAAACCTTTATTAATTTTACCAACGACATTATTATCAATTGTGACACTAGCTTCTTTTACTCTTTGAACTACTAAACGCATTAATTAACCCCTCTTTTAACTGAGTAAACAGCTTCTACTTTTTTAATGTTAGTCATTAGTGAGACTAATGAATGTAAATCATCAACTAAAACCTTAATACTAACTTGGAAATCAAATTGAGTTGGAGTTTTAGCGTTAATTTCAGCAATTGACACACCTTGGGCGTTAATTACTGAAATAATATCAGTTAAAATATTAGGGCGTGCCGCACCTAATACTTTTAACCATGTCGCATATTTTCTATTAACATTATCAGCCCATTTAACTTCAATTAAGCGTTTAGGATCTAAACCATCACGATTTGGGCATTCGTTTGTATGAACGATAATTCCACTGTTTTTAGAAACAAAGCCAACAATTAAATCACGGTACACCGGATTACAACAATTAGCTAGTTTAATTTGTGGACTAGTTAAGCCCTCAACAAAAATACCAGTATCACTTTGAGTTGTGATTTGTTGAGTGGCTTTTTTCATTTGACGTTCTAATAACTTTTCTCTATCTATTTCTTTACCAGAAAGTTTAGCCACGACAGTTTTTGGTGAAATAATTCCTTTACCAACTTCTAAATATAATGCCGTTAAGTCATTTAGGCCTTGTTTTTGAAAATTTTCTTTAACAAAATCATCAGTTGGATAATCGATAGGAATTTTATTACATTCACGCTCAATTGCATCTTGACCTTGTTCAATTAACCGGTCGCGGTTAATTGTATTTAAATACGCTCTAATTTTGTTTCTAGCTGAGTTAGATTTAACAATCTTTAACCAGTCTTCACTAGGTTTAGAGTTTTTATTAGTTTTAATACTAACAATATCTCCGGTTTGTAACTCTCGATCAATTGGAGCGATTTTATTATTGATGGTTGCCCCAACCATTGTATGACCGACATCGGTATGAATTGAATATGCAAAATCAATCGGAGTTGATCCTCTTGGCAACTCTTTAACTTCACCGCGCGGAGTAAATACGTAAACGTTTGATGACAATATATCAGTTTTAACTGTTTCAACAAATGTAGTGGCATCTGCTGAATCAGCAGAGTCTGCAGTCATTTTCAATAAATCTGCATACCAACGCATTTTTTGAGCCATTTCAAATTGTTCTTTTTCATGAGAATATTGTTTGCTTTCTTTATATGCCCAGTGAGCGGCAATTCCTAATTCAGCAGTCTCATCCATTTCATGAGTTCTAATTTGAACTTCAAATAAAGCACCATCAGTTCCTAGTACAGTAGTATGAAGTGATTGGTACATGTTTGGTTTAGGCATAGCGATATAGTCTTTAAATCGTTTTGGAATTGGTGTAAAACTAGCATGAATTAACCCTAATGCATGGTAGCATTGCTCAACTCTGTCAACGATAATTCTAATGGCTAATAAGTCATATATATCTTCAAAATCTCGTCTTTGAAAAACCATCTTTTTATAAATGGAATGAATATTTTTAATTCGACCTTTAATATCAAAGTTAGTCATTCCGCTTTCAGCAAGAAGTCTTGAAATTTCTTCAATAATTTCATTAATCGCTTCTTCACGTTCAGACTTTTTTTCTTGAACTAATCCCGAAACGTAATAATACATTTCCGGATTGATTTGTTTTAACGATGTATCTTCAAGTTCGGCCTTAATTCTAAACATCCCTAGCCTATGGGCTAGCGGTGCATAAATTTCAAGTGTTTCTTCAGCCATTGCTTGTCGTCTATCTGGTCTTAGATATTCAAAAGTTCTTAAATTATGGAGACGGTCAGCAATTTTTATTAAAACAACTCTAATGTCATTTGCCATCGCAAGTAACATTTTTTGTTGGTTTTCAGCTTGACTTACATTAGTTTTAAATTGAAGTTTGCTTAATTTAGTAACTCCGTCAACTAAAGTTGATACTTCTTTAGAAAATTCTTTAGTAATATCATCAAACGTTAACTCTGTATCTTCAACAGTATCATGCAGCAAAGCTGCCGATAAAGTTACTGGTCCTGCATGCAGTTCAGCTAAAATGGTTGCTACTGCAACTGGATGAGTAATATATGGGTCTCCACCTTTTCTTAGTTGTCCTTCATGATATTTTTCAGCCCAAAAATAAGCCTTGCGAATCATTTCCACATCTTCTGGCCTTTTAATATAGGTTGTAAAAATTTTTTCTAATGCTTTTAACAGTGGTGGACTTTGGGTCATCAAATCACCCCTTTTAATATGACACCAGTGTAAATACAGGGATATCTTTTAGTAAATCTCTACCTTTTAATTCTTCAAGTTCAATTAAAAATGCAGCGCCAACAACACGGCCACCTAATTTTCTAACTAAATCAACTGTTGCTTTAACAGTTCCTCCAGTAGCTAATAAGTCATCAACAATTAAAACTCTTTGTCCTGGTTTTACTGCATCACTGTGAAGTGATAATTCATTTGAACCATACTCTAAATCGTAAGCTACTGTAATTGTTTCTCTAGGTAATTTACCTGGTTTTCTA
>JGI24500J29687_10002721_pt1 | contig 12465 bp, 19 predicted proteins | sample BioPla2RNA1_FD_29687 | JGI IMG/M metagenome (IMG submission 29687) | reverse complement strand
GTGTTAGATCTGCCATAATAGGACTAAGCCTCCTTTCTTTTGATAACTGTATTTGGGTAGTAGCACCAGGAAGAGACGATGGGCTTGCCTGGCTCGGGGATTGTTTTAACGCGACCTTCTAAGAATTTGCGACCATCTTTTGAAAGGACAAAGAGAGAGCCATTGACTACTTTCATAAAGAAGGGAGCATCTGGTGACGGTGGGTAGGAAACATCTCGTAGAACTATGAAGGTGTCGGAAATGTGAACCTTATAGAGACCGTCTCCTTGTGGAGTAATGTGTAAAGGACGATTAATGTAACAAACCATCGTGGTCACCTCCTAGTGATTGTCCACAAAGTGGACAGACTTTAAATTGAGATAGCTCTTGTTGGACTTCATTCAGAGAAGTCTTTAAGAGTGAAATAGCTGACTCCTTAGACGAAAGAACGGAGCGTCTAGACTCAAGAGAAGAAATAGAAGTCTTTAACTCGGAGATGTCTACTTTCTTCTTGTTGATTAGTGTTAGATCTAAGGAAGAAAGAGTCTCTGTTAAAGATTTTAGATCATTCTTAAGTGAAGAGAGGCGTTCTTTCTTAAGAAGAAGCTCCGCTCTCTGATTTAAAAGAAGACTTACTTTGGATTTAAAGTCGTCAAATGCTTTAATTCGTGTATCTAACCCGTCTAAAGATGTCTTAGCTATAGCTACGATTCCTCTTAGCCTAATTATTACTGACTTTAACTCTTGTAGTTTTGTATATTTATTTTCTATTGATATTACTTCTTGTTGTGTATTGTTTAAATTATTGACTTTACTATCTAACCCTAGAATATGATTAACTATAGTATCGATATCTTTATAGTTCTCTAGTAACTTGGTATCTCTTGTAATAATTTCATTTAGTCCGTCAATTCTACCTATAAGTTCGGTTACTTCTGTATTGGCCGATTTCAAGTCGGATCTCATTTTAGTGAACACCTCAGCCAGTTTAGAGGTGTCATTAGACATGGCAAGAAAGTTAAAGAGTTGAGTCGGATTCTTATCAAGAAGGAATGGATATTCCATCTGCTTAAGGAAATTAATCCGGACCTTGTCGTCATTAACATTAATCTCACGCATATTTAGAGCATCCGCTACTTCGTCGAGCTGGCCACGTCCAATTTTGTTAAAGGACTGCCCGTCGATTATGTATTCTCCCGCATTAGCGGATTTCTTAAAAATGACCTTCCGTCCATCTTCTGTTAGAACTGCAACTGCTGTATAGTCAGTTCCATTCCTGATAAAAGAATTACCTGGCTTATTGTAGACCAAAGCCTCAATGGCTCTTATTATAGCTGATTTCCCATTATTTGAAGGGCCGACAATTATGTTTAAGCCATTAGAAAACTTTAATCTCGCATTCTCTATTATTTGAAAATTCTTAATTTGAACAGATAAGTCACTCATAAATCCTCCTAATTACCTACTTAATCCTTTCTAAGAAAGTCCTCTCACAAAGAGGATCATTACAAGTAGGCATCTCATCTACTTTAATGTAGTCGGCTCCGCAGATCGTGCATTTGCTTAACTCGACTTCATCATCAGTTACTACCGTATTTTTGATTATATAATTTACTGTGTTTTGAAAGGCTTTCATTAGAACCTTTGGAGAGATAGCTACCTCATAAACACTTCCAGTTCGTGCTTTCCCTGCACAAACACAGTCGCAAATCATTTCAAGAACATCTATTAGATTAACGTCATCGGGAGCATAAGTGTTTAAATGATGCCTTTCCGTCATAGCATGGATCTTAAACCATTCCTGCATTACTTTTTCAGAATCATATGCTTTACTTAAGGCTCTAGTGAATACGGGTAAATAAAACCCTCCCTTAGTCCAGTCATGTGCAGAAAATTGATTCTTAATCGTTCTAGCTAGAAAAGCACCACAATCGTAGACCCCTTTTCTATGAATGAGTGTTTCTTGCTCAACAACTTTCTCAGATAGAATCTCGCCATCTTTAAGATTGTTCTTATCGCACTTGGTAGTCTTGTAAAGAGTTATCATGATTCTTCCTCCCCATCAGGGATGATTAGTTTAAGACCCCCTCGTGCTTCTACTAAATCTTTAACTTCTTGAATATGTTCACGAACTACATTATAGGCAGCAGGCTCACCACGAACTTTATATTCACCTGAGGGGAGAACTATAGTATAGTAGCCTGCTCCAGCAACAGAGTACATGTCTCGCTGTTTTCCTTCATATTCAATAGTTTGACCTTTTAGCCATTTTATGTAGGTGTAGATGTTGGAAATACCCTTACCAAAGATTATCGTCATTATCCCTTCTACGAAAGGCTTGGATATGCGAGATTTCTCACACCATAGAACAACATCAGCGCCTATTTTAATGTCTTCTGATTTACCTTCTATGGTTTCTTGTTTCTTGGTCAAGTAGGAAATTCTGCGCATAAGAACAGTGGCTGAGACAGCATGCTTGATCGCATAACCGCCAGAAGCTTCAACAGTAGTTCTAACAAATGAAATCTTTGTTCTCATTTGTTGTAGATAGATAAACGCAGTTTTATATCTATTCCCTAAAGCGAGATACTTCTGAGACCATCTAGACATGAGTTGAGCTTGCCACCCAGGGCGATTAGCTGTGATAGATACTCTATCCTTCTCTTTCTCTGCTACCATGTCGTCGGGAATCATAAAGGTTGAGGAGTCAACTACACACAACCCAAACCCTTCTGTTGGTATTAATGCGTCTACAATATTTTCACCATCACCAAAAGTGTCGGGCCAGAAAATATGGAACATACCATTTGGATTAGTTTCTGGATCAAATACCTGATCAGAAAGACCCATCCCATCTAACAGAGAAGGAGTAACACCTTTCTCATAATCGAGATAAAGAACTTTATATCCTTGTTTGATAAAGGATTTAGCTGTGTTTAGAAGAAGAGTTGACTTACCCGCCCCTGGTTCAGAGGCCACAGCAATAGACGCTCCAAGAGGGATACCTCCACCTAGTACAAGATCAAAGATTACTGACCCTGTAGAAACTCTCTGCGCCCCCGCATAAGTGGTCAATGACTTTGGCAACTTGCTATAAAGATCATTGATTGTTTTTGACATATTTAAATTTACCTCCTATTGATAACAAATAATAAATACTAAAACCATTCAGAATCTTCCTTGTCCCATATCTTATTGCGGATGAGATAGAACGGAAGCCATGTAAGACATGATAAAAATAAAAGCACCCCACTTAGAATGCAAACGACTAATAGAAAAGGATAGATTAGTACAGATAACATTATTTTAATAATGATTTCCATAGCTTTTCTATCCTGTTGTTCTAAATTCATAGCTCAAACTCCTTATTATCAAAGTATTTAATCTGCCTTGACATAAGATACGAACTAAGAAAGTCTGATTTCTCTAGCACATAAAGTCTTACTAAAAAGAGAAAAGCCTCTGCCTTATCTGCAGATATTCTCCCATTAGGGTTTAGAGTAAAACCATTGCTAGAGAATACTTCTAAGATCTCTTTACATAAAGTGACAGACTCTGACTTCTTATAAGACCTTTTTCCATGAATATGACCTAGATATGTCGGAGGGACCCCGTATAGTATTTCACAATTACCCATCAGTTTAAGAATTGAATGTAGATGTACATCCAACGCATAAAGACCTGAGGAGAAAGCTCCTAAGGCAGGAGGTGTCTCAGAGATTATTATACAATAGTCATCCCCAATTTGTCTATTGATTAACGATAAAATTCCTTGACACCGTTCCTGAGCATTTAGGAGTATATTGCGGTATGTCTTAGCACCAATCGGTGAACCATATGAATGAAGAGAAATAGTTCGAGTGAATAGGTCTAAGATAGCTATACCTGTGTTAGTAAACGATGGGTCCAGTCCAATTAAGAACCGAGCCATTAGTCTAACAAGTCTTCAGGATTATCAACCCTTGGAGCCTGAGAGGTAGCTGGCATTACAAACCCTTTTCGTGAAAGATAAGTAGATTCTTCCATTGTTCGAGCTACTGCCATATAAAGTCTATCTCTATTTTCCTTAAAGTAGTCAACCATACTTCGTGCAGTTTTAAAGGTTTTCCATTGTGGTGAAACTGAATTGTCTACCGTAAAGGTGAGCTTTTGATAAGTTTCATCCGTACACGAAATGATGACGTCGATATCCTGAATTCCTTTTCCTGAGAATAATACAGCATCCCCTAAGGCTGAGTAGGCATCTTCCCCTAAGCTTAGAGCTTGAACCGAAATGTTTTCAGATATGATTTTGCCCGTTCTATCTGTTTCATATACAATGATAGGTAATAGGTATCGTACTTTAGGTAGACCTTCTAATTCACAACACTTACCTTCAAAACAGACAAATGAGCCCATACCGTCCACATAATGGGTTTTGATGGGGAGTACCCCCTTAGAGATAAAGGCTACTCTTGTTTTAGCAGTCTTGGTTGCCTTAAATCTTGGAATAGGAACTGTCGGAACTTTGGTTCCAAATGGGACCGTTGCAAATGGATCCCTTTTCCCTGTTGGAGTGGAAAGATTAGTAACTCCTGTCGGAACAGGTGAAGGTGATGGGGCTGTTGGTACCACTGGAGGTGTTGGCGAAGGTGTAGCCACTGGTGGGGTCTCCTTAGCCGTTGATATACCCGCTAGTAAGTCACCAAACTCCTCATCTAATAAATCATCCTTGTCTTGCATTGATATTAAATCCTCCTTGCATTAAACATAAAGGGCACGAGTGATGAGTTCGCGCCCTTCTTTTTTAAGACTTACATTTTTATAAGTCTAAATCAAGATCATCACCTACAGCGACTTCAGTGTCATCTGCAGGGACGACAGCTTCATCTGAATCTGTTACATCTACAAAGCCTAAGGCAGTGCGGATGTCACGTTGAATAGCAGACGAGAGGTAAAGACGACCAGTAACTTTGAAATCCCCAACTTTCCCTGTAGTGATGACGGCATAGGTGCCAATACCAGCTAATGGAAGTTCGAGCTCTTTGTATTTACCACCGTAGTGGATTTCTGGTCTGCCTGCTTCATCATAATTCGCTAAGATTGTCTCGAATGGAGCTTTTGCCATAGCTTTAAAGATGTCCCAGGCTTTTTGCTTTGACACCTTGACTCCGAAATTCTCCGCTAAGACTGCTTGAAGTCTAACTTTGAAATCCTCGGTCTTGGTTCTGACTTTGATTACTTCAGCCATCGTTTGTTCCTCCTATATGATTGCTGTATTCTAACAGTCTAGTCCACATCTCCCAGCCTTGGGGAAGCCAGGAAATACTGAATCGACTGATAAAATCTAATTTGATTGTCTAGACCTATCTTATAATTAGATACGAATTTATCCACAGAACTGAGGAGTTCATACCCTTCCTCAATCTTGGCATTTAGTTCCACTGAGATAGTTCTAGGATAGTTATTACTACGAATTAACTTCTTAAATTGTAATCTGAGTATACTCAGTTTAACAACAGTGTTTGACATCCGAGAGATATGATTGGAGATTTCAAGCACATTAGAATAAGCTGTATAAAATGTTTTCTTAGTTAGCTTTTCGAATGGAACAACCACAGGGAGTGGATTCTCCTCCGCATAACTCTTAAAATCCTTGTAAGAGTCGTTGATCGTGTTGTACCATATTTGAATATCATCTGACAGCATATCTTCCTCCTATTAACATATACGAACTGGACTCCCCAGATCACTTTGATAAGTAATCTGAGATATTTATGGTTACCGAATGGATTATTTTTCCTAGAGTAGAATTACGAATTACCCCCGTTATATGTCGTTTTATACCAAACTGAGGGAAGTTAACAAACCCTGTTTTATAGTCTAAATGACAAGGTTTAATTTCCACTGAAAGATCTTCTATTTCTTCTACTCCCACCTGTTGAAGCTCTTTAAGTCGTTGTTCATAAAGAGACTCATCTTCAGGAATTATCTCATAAGTGGGGAGGCACAAGTCCTTAGTTCCACACTTTGCTACATATTTAATTACATTAATTAACATTAAATTCCTCCTTAGATTATTGACTAGGAAATCCTCTGTAGTGAAAACGGAGCCATCTATAGTCTTCTGCTGAAAGTTCTAAAGTTGATCGCTCTGTTATGTAAAAGGCTTTATAGTTCTTCGCATAGAGACGAAGAAGCCAATAGGCATTATCTCCAGAATCTTGAATTAAGTTATCAGAGTGACGATCTCTATGCCCATACCGTGGACATTCTGGAGGGATGCAATTTAAGTGAATAACACGAATTTCGTCGGATATCTTGTCCCAGTGATCAAGGGAGGTAACATCAAACTCTAAAGACTCATGACCCCACGCATGATTAGTATCCACACAAAGTTTTATGCGAGGATTGTTCATTTTCTTGCAAAGGGAATAAAGAAAGAGAACATCCCCTACTCGAGTTCCTCTGGAAGAGCCTACATCATTTTCAATACAGAGAACTAAATTAGAAGTGGAGTCTAAGAATTTAGTACAAAAGTCTATTAAAAGATCCATTCGAGTATGCTTAGATAAATCTGAATAGGATCCTGCGTGGAGAACTACGCAATAACCCTTGGAAGAATCAAACTTCTTTACTTGTTCATCTAGAGCAACTAGATACCTCATAGTAAGAAAAGTCGTTCTTGGATTATCAGAGATCGCATAGCAGCAAAGCGGAGCATGGAAAACCACACCTATATTGTTTGCCTTAGCTAAAGCTAATTTGTCCTGAATATCACCCGGGGCATAAGAGAGTTGGCCTCCTGGCATTAATTGTAGACAGTCCATATTATTCTGTTTAAGAAATTGAATAGAGTATTCTGTGATGTCTGTATGACAACCGTAACGAGCCATATAGTACCTCCTATTATTAAATACGAATAACTACCCTAGAGCTACTTTAGGGAAATTTCTGAGACAAAGGAAACAGTTCGGTCAAGCCACTCTTTATTTCTTAAAAGAAACCAAGGATGCATTAATGGAAGGATATTAATCTTTCGACCTTCTAAATCAACTATATAACGATTACCATATATGTCCTGAAGCTTGGGATGTCCGTTTCCCATTATTAAATGAAATGCATCCTCTCCGAGAGTTATTATTGTTTTTAAATTGGGCATATGCGAGATCTCATAATGGAACCACAAAGAACAGCGATCATAGGAAATGGGATCTCTGTCCGAGGTTTGACAATGGAACGCATAAGTGAGAGCACAATCCTGAAAAGTTATATCCATATGATGGAGTATTCTGGACAGAAGATTAAAAGATGCTCCCTTAAAGACAAGAGCTCCTCCCTCCTCTACTTGAAACTTACCTGGGTTGGAGTCTATAATTAAGAACTCGGAGGATTCATCTCCAATGATGGGGACCGGGTACTGTTCCCCTCTATTCTTACACATAGTGCAGCCTTTAATAGCTCTTCGTTCATATTCAAAAGGAGACATCTTTGGTGGACGTCTGCTATTTAAATGCTGAATGAATTCTATTATAATTTGCTTATCCATGGTTACCTTCTTAAATTAAACATAAATTCTATCATGCGTAAATCTCTATTTTTAATCGGGGAATCAATCATCTCATCTACAGCTTTCTTGGCCAAAGAACCTGAGATATTGTGGAATTGTTTTAAAAGTCTCTTATATTGAGGGGAAACATTCTGTTCATCAACAGATTTAGACCGAAGAATAAAGGTTAAAAATGATTGCTCTACTACCCCAGTTGGATAGGACTTACGGGATTCAAAGTATTTGTTAATAAACGGAATAATTGGTCCGACAGATGCTTGATAGAACTCATAGATGGAAGTTTCATTCTCTAGTTTGTAGGGCCATCTGCCAACTACCCAGTAGGTTTTGCAGCAATAATTAAACTCGTTGTCATCGTAAAGATCTACTGACTCTAGAATATTATTAGGAGGATCTCTCTCCCATTTAGAATAAACAAATATTAACTTGGACTTACGGTCTGAGAGATCATACTGATAAAGACCTTGAGTACAAATATACTCCCCTGTTTCTAAGATGCTCATTGCTCTTCGATTAGGGGTTCCTGTGTAAATGATTTTCTCTCCCATATCTAAAGAGGTTACATATCGCTTCACTTTAAAATCAGGAAAGAAGAATATAAGATCATCTACATTATTAACTTTAACTGTTTTATTAATAAGACTTATAGGATTCATAAATTACTCCAAGAAAGGCCACCAGGAGCCATTAAAAAATACTTTATTAACAAGGTTAAAAGGAACTAGTAGCTCAGTTTTATTCAAATCTAGTTCACAGTCAATAACAATGAAAGAGCCTATCACATTCTTAATGGTTGCTTGATAGTTTGCAGAGTAACGTTGTTGATCATCTTCTATCAAAGAAGAGAGGTTGCACTCCACCTCAAGACCTGCTCGTAGACCATAATTAAGAATGGATCTGTGTGGACATTCCAGCATATATGATCCTTTGAGGTCAATGAGCTCTATTAAAAACACAGCACCGACAACTGTACCTCCAGATTTCTTCACTAAATCGGCCATCGCTTTTGCAGAACCTCCAGTAGCTAAGAGGTCATCGACAATTAAAACCTGATCCCCTGGGTTGATGGAGCCAGCAGATATTTCTAAAGTGTTAGAGCCGTACTCTAAAGTATAAGAAACAGACATACCCGGACGAGGAAGTTTCCCTGGCTTTCTAGCTAAAACAACACCAGCGGAGTGAAAGAAAGCCAGGGTGGGCCCAAAAATGAATCCTCTAGAATCTGCACAAATAATTTTATTAAATGTGAAATCCTTCGATAGACTCACTAATCCTTTTATTGCTTCGTTTAATGCTTTAGGATCCTCTAAAAGAGTTGTTATATCCTTGAACTGAATCCCCTCTGTTGGGAAATTGGGGACGTTTGTGACCTTTGAGGCCAGAGATAAAATTGTATCCGTCATAAATCCTCCTACATTAATATGTCTAAATATTTATCTATATTAGGCCTATTGCCAAACTTAGACCTATAATAAGCTAACATCGGAGAGTTGTCACGCATCCAGCGTAACTGGTCCATCTTATCAGAATCTTCTGAGAGATATTCATCCATAGCCTCCTTTCCCCTGAAGGGTGGCATAAACTGACAAGAAATGGGAGTCATAGTAAATTTAACAATTCTCTTGCACCTTGATAAAAGAATTGGAGACACCTTATCATAAGTGGAAAGCAGAATGATTGGAAACCTAGCCTCTTCTACTAACTTTAGAAGAAGAAAGGAGGCAGACTGCGAAAGAAGACAAAGATCTTCTATTATTAAAGGGTAGTCTAAATGTTTGATCTCATAATAGTTAGCTACTAAGTCTCTGACTTCAGAAATGGAAGAAACGGAACGGATAGGGCCACTATACATTCTTTTGAAAATGACTACTGCATCATTCATAAGAATAATAGGAGAATTCCTCCTAATCCCCGTTACTACATTTCTAACTTCTGCTACATAGTCCATATTATATCTCCTTGTTGGTATTTAATGCTTCGCGCATTCTGATTAAAAATTCTTCTTTATTAAGAATAATACGATCATCTAAATAATAATCCGCATAAACCTTTCTTGAAAAGTCTCCTCGCCAAGAAAGCTTAGTTGAAGGAGCATCATCATTTATAGCTACAAAGTCTATCCCATATGCACGACAAGCATTTACAGCATTAACCAAAGGCTGACCTCCTCGACAAGTCCATAAAATTAATTCAGCTCCTAATTCCTGGAGCTCTAACACAAATTTAATATTAGGTAATATGGGAGATCCTACATCGGGAAACCCGTCCTCGAAAAGGAAACCATCAAAATCAACGGCGATAATCATGGTAAACTCCGACCAATGGCAGCATATCTATCTAAAGCATCCTGTTGAAGGTAGTTATTGAAGAAAATTACATGCCAAGAAATGAAAGGAGACGAAGTATTCCTATATGAGCCATTAAGAAATGACTCTTTATTTAGAGTTATCCGTTCCTTAGATTGTGAGCATAAGAATAATCGACAGACTCGTGGTCTGATTTTATAGATTAAGCAGGAGCCATCTTCTTGAGAGTTGAAAGGACACTTCATATGAATTTTCTTATTCACGGAAGCGCCCCATTGTTCCTTAATATGAGGATTTGAAAGAAGATACTTCCTTATCTTATGTATTTCATCATCAGAAATAAAGGCGAAATCAGTGCAACAGTCGCCACACTGAGAACACCTTCCTTTTTGATCAGTTCTATTGATAACCATATCAACTCCTTAGTCTACAGTAGTAGTCCCCACTTGAGATAGAAGGAACTCTTCCTCCATTACACATTGATCCATGGACTTATCAGTTCGCCAGCAGATTAACCGTGGATGGTTTAGGCAAAGTTTCCGTGCAGAGATTGAAGCCCCATCACATGAAGCAACTCTACCATACCACTCGTCCGCGAGAACCGGATTACCTTCAGGGTCAGTTACAGTCATTCTCTTCCGCATTTCCAGAGGAATATTGGAAACGTTCGCTATTACATGTTGAACAACTTTTCCATTTTTCTTCTTTAGGAAAGTAGAGAATTCAAGAGAACCAATTAAACCGTCCCAGCCTTTATCTTCAGAAGCTAATTGATATCCAGTAACAAAACAGTCAATAGAGTCATCAAGACCATTTCTCTTGGCCATTAAAGCCATTGAACGCTTAACTTTTACCCATCCATCTCTCTGACGGTTGCCTCTATTGTTATAGGTTGATCGTAGGTTCTTAAGGACAGCCCCCTCACCTCCTTTATCTATTATTTCTTCAAAGAATGCTCTTTTATTCTTGCGAGTTGCCCTGGGGACGTCTATTAATAAACCTGTTTCTTTAATCTTCTTAATTAAAGGACGATGTAGTCGAAGTCTATCAATTAAGGGTTTATCCAATAGCCATTCCCCGTCGAGATAAAGGACGTCAAAGGACTTGAAGACTAAAGGATCTTCTTTTTGGATTCTAAGAGAATCCTCTTTATTAAGAGCCATTATAGCTGACGTAGCTTGTAACTGAGTTAGAGTTTCCAAAGGAACTCCACTTGTCGTAAGTTTGGTACAGATATTTGGATTTGACGATATCACTTCACAATCAATAATAAAGTCGTGTCCAACTTTAGAAAGATCTACACCATCGAGAAGAATTTTCTCACCATAAGAAACTGGTAAGAAGTTCTCTACTGAGATATTCCTGGAGAATGCATCAAACTGACCATTAATAAACATGAGAATCATTCGATTTCCATCTAGTTTTTCTTCGGCGAACCATTCATTATTATCAGTGTCAAGAGCCGCTTTCTGCTCTTCCGGCTTAAGAACCTTAAATTGTTGACACAGCATAGGTTGCTCAAGCTGAATCATCATTTTAAGCGTTTCAGTAGCATAATCACCCATTTGAGATAGGTAGAAATCTCTAAGCGCATAGATAAAGTCATCTTTTGAGTGAGTTTTAGTGCCAGATGATGTGTTTTTAGTTGGTTTTACATCTAAACCAAGAGCCTCGGCTTGTTGCTTAAGCTGAGCTAACGTTCTAAGTGTTGGGATTGCCATGTTGTTTTATACCTCCTATTAACATATACGAATTACTTGAATATAAAGGGCTTGGGCATGCAAAAAGAGGAGGAAATTAACCTCCTCTTTAAGGTATTTAGATGTTGAAATTAAGCATCTTCGCCATCTGGGGACGCAGGTAAAGGAACTACTTCTCCGCTTTCTTCCGCTACAAGCGTTTTGATTGCTTCAAGCATTTCTTTTACATGTTTATCCCGAGAATTGCGATCTCCACAAAGACGTGATTCATTATTAATGAAAGCTGCTAATTTAGTCTCTTCATCATAAGGAACGATGCCTGACACATAGACAACAACTTCCGCATAGGCGGGTGAATAAACACGACCCCCTATTTTATAACGGACCCCTTTCTCAAAGCCAACCCCTAAAATTGATTGCCCGTTCTTACCTGACGCATAATCGCGAAGTATTGTGGTGATGTTGGTCTCATACGCATAAGACTTTGTAGACACCAAAATACGTGAGTCATCAGCAATAGCAAGCTTAAAACGAGCTTTACCATTACGACGATCCCTGATAAAGTCAGAGAACAAGTTTTGAACTTTAGATACTGTTAATGCCATGTTTGTATTCCTCCTTCTGTTATAATATACGAGTTTGTCTCGTGTACTTATTTTAGACCTCCAATGGGAAATCGTCTATACCCATTTCTTCTCGAGTTTCCATCACACCAGCTATCTGGTCAGCTAAAGCTACTATCATTACTTCAGGAGCTACAGAGCACATAGCAGAGTAAGCGTATTGAAGTTCTTTATCACCAAAACATGCCATGTGATGATAGATACAATATTGTTCCTGCTTAGTTAGTTTGATATATCTCTGAAGAAGGATCACTGACTTAGAACCATGACCTAGAGGTTCATTGTCAATAGGTTTATAGAAAGGCTCC
>JGI24500J29687_10010724_pt1 | contig 12494 bp, 13 predicted proteins | sample BioPla2RNA1_FD_29687 | JGI IMG/M metagenome (IMG submission 29687) | reverse complement strand
TTCCTGAATGCATTTCTTTCCGCAGCGGTTACTCTGCGATATAGCGTCCGTCCTTGAAGTATACGGGCTTGCCTTCCCGGGCGGAAACATAGATTGCCTCGAGAATCTCAGTTACAACGGCTGCTTGTTCCGGCAGCACCCGCGGTTCAATGTCGTTTAGGATGCTCTCAATCCACAGCCTTGCCTCACGGTCCCCTTCGGTTTCCCTGGTTCCATCGTAAAAGGCTACGCCGCCAGAATCCAGCTCTGGCTTTTTGGTGTAGAGCTTGCCGAACTCCTCACCGTTGATACGGAGCCCGTCCTCCATGTCCGCTCCGCCTTCCGTTCCGTGGAGAATTGTTCTGGCTTCACCTACAAACAGGGTGTTCAGTGCCCAGCTGGACTCCAGGATAATGGTTGCGCCGTCCTCCATCACAACAAAGCCAAAGGCAGAATCTTCCACCTGGAACTTCTCCGGATCCCATGGTCCCCAGGCATTAGCGGCATTCTTCCTCTTGTTCAGCTTGTGGTAGACAGTGCCGACAACATATTTCGGCCTGTAATTGTCCATCATCCACAATGTTAGATCAAGGGCGTGAGTGCCGATATCAATGAGGGGTCCCCCTCCTTGCTTCTCTGCATCAAGGAACACACCCCAGGTAGGTACTGCTCTGCGCCGCAGCGCCCTGGCCTTGGCCAGGTAAATCTCGCCTAAGTCTCCCCGCTCGCAGGCCTGCTTGAGATACTCACTGTCAGGGCGGTAGCGGCTCTGATAACCGATAGCCAGTTTCTTCCCGGTGCGCTTGGCCGCGGCCACCATCTCCCTTGCCTCTGCGGCAGTCTTGGCCATGGGCTTTTCGCACATTACATGACAGCCTGCTTCCATAGCGGCAATGCTTATTTCTGCATGGGAATTGTTGGGAGTGCAGACATGCACTGCATCAAGGTTTTCCTTTTCCAAGAGCTCACGATAATCCTCATAAACTCTGGCATCTGCCACACCGTACTTCTCAGCGGCCTCTTCCGCCCTGGAACGCACAATGTCACAGAAGGCAACCATTTCCACACTCTCGAGTTTTGCCAAACCGGGCATGTGCTTGCCGTTGGCAATGCCGCCACAACCAATAATTGCAACTTTCACCTTTTTGTCCACCGACAACGTCCTCCTTGTTCTTGTCTTCCTAACGCATCGGCCAAGGCCTCTTGGCACGAGGTTCTCGTATGATTTCAGCCAGCACTACAGCCTCTTCCCACCGAGTACTCTGAGCCAGTATCTGAGGTTCCGGAGCAAACTCGCGTTCATCGCTCACCCCTGGCCTGGCACTATCCTCCCAGTCATCCCAGGCGTCAACAGCCTCGGTGTGATGACGCTTAAGTTCACTTTCGCCAATTCTAGACATTAGCTGACTTGCATGCATGCTTTGCACATCAGCTGATCCCGGGACCTCCTCTGCCAGCATCTCGGCTAAAGTCACCGTATAGCTATCGCCGTCGTCCAAGGCAGGGGCTCTTGCCTGCCGGGCTTTCTCCTCAGCCATTTTTTTCATAATGCCGCTGAGGACCATGACTGCTACATAAAGCAGAAGCCCTATCAGTCCTTGCATTGCACTCACCTACCGTTTGGGTTCGCCTTCAGGGGCATTCGGGTCCCGATCTGGGCGGCGTCCGCCAATGCTCTCCCGCATGCTGGTGTCTGCCATAATATTTTGCATTTGATAGAAGTCCATGACACCCAAATTGCCTGCCCGCAGTGCATCGGCAATGGCCCTTGGAATCTCCGCTTCCGCCTGCACAACCTGGGCTCTCATTTCCTGGGTCTGGGCCCTCATTTCCTGCTCCCGTGCCTGGGCTGCAAAGCGCCTTTCAGCGGCTTTAGCCTGGGCAATGTTCTTATCAGCCTCAGCTTGGTCCATTTGCAGCTGGGCACCGATATTGCGGCCCACATCCACGTCGGCGATATCAATGGAGAGGATCTCGAAGGCTGTACCCGAGTCAAGGCCTTTATCCAGAACCAACTTGGAAATCGCATCAGGATTCTCCAGCACGTCGGCATGGCTTGAGCTCGAACCGACGGAAGTAACAATGCCTTCGCCAACCCTGGCGATAATAGTGGCTTCACCGGCTCCGCCCACCAAGCGATCAATGTTGGCCCTTACAGTCACGCGTGCCTTGACCTTAAGCTCAATACCGTCCTTGGCAACTGCGGAAATCAAGGGCGTTTCAATTACCTTGGGATTGACACTCATCTGAACAGCCTCTAGAACATTCCTTCCGGCCAGGTCAATGGCTGCCGCACGTTCAAAGGTGATGGGTATGTCAGCCCTGGTTGCTGCAATTAGGGCGTCGACTACGTTGTCTACATTGCCCCCAGCTAGATAGTGAGCTTCCAGTTTGTCTATGGAAGTGTCAACTCCACCCTTTTGCGCCTTGATAAACGGCAGAATGATCCGGCTGGGAGTAACCCGGCGCAGTCTCATACCAATCAGACTCATCAACGTTACCTTAACACCGGCGGCAATAGCTGAAATCCACAATCCTACTGGAACAAAACTAAACAGGATGATCAGAAAAATGATGAGCAAAATCGGGATGATCCCGGCGAAAATCCAAGTCATATCTTGACCTCCTCAATTTGTCACTCTTCGTTAATTTCCCTAACAACCACCCTAGTTCCTTCTGTTTCCACAACTTCGATTAAAGAATTTGCAACAATATATCCGCCGTCTGAAACCACATCATAGCGCTGCCCCTCGATCATTACCGTCCCTGCCGGACGCAGGGGAGTAACTGTCCGGCCCTGCTTGCCCACGAGATGGCTGAAGTCGGCAGGTGCACGATAGCCTTTCTCGGGTGACTCCTCGTGTGAGAGCACCAGGCGCTGCCAAAAGTTCGAACGCTGAATCCGGTTCCAGAGCAGAATCACCGCAACCACACTTACAGAAATAGCTATCGAAAGACTGACCAGAGCTGCCTGAACGTTGCCAAAAGCTAAAACAATGCTGATGAACACCGATGCAATGCCTAATATGCCTGCAATGCCGAACCCCGGTATTACTGCGACCTCCAGTACAAGCAGAATTAGGCCTGCTGCAAACAGCAAGATAGCCTCAAGTCCGGCCAGTCCTGTGATGTACCGTCCGCCGAAGAACAGAATCAGAGCCAAAATGCCTCCCGTCCCGGGCACACCCCAGCCAGGTGAGGTCAGTTCAAAGACTAGGCCGAGAAAACCCAAAGTCAAGAGAAGTGAACTTACGGTGGAATTGGTCAGGAAGCGTGCGATCTGCTCTGCCCAATGCGGTGTGAGCTCCACTACCTCGTAATTGTGATAGCCCAGCTCTGTCAGGAGCTCATGCCGGCTTTCCGCAACATAGTCCGCCATACCCCACTCCAAAGCATCGTGGGCTGACAGGGTCAGAATCTTCCCCTTTTCTGACAGGCCCTCCACTACGACGTCGGCATCAACCATGGCGCCTGCCAGCTGCCGATCCCGGCCCCAACGTTCCGCAGTTGTTTCAAATTCGGCCTTAAGGGCGGAAACCGTCTTTTCTTCCATCGGTCGCGGCTCTGCTGCACCGATACTGCTCCCCGGCGCCATTGCCAGGTTCGGAGCTGCCAGTGCAATCAAAGCACCTGCAGACCAGGCTCGCTCACTCACATAGGCTGCAACTGGGACTTTGGACCTCAGGATCAAATCCTTGATCTCTGTAGCGGCATCCACTCTGCCTCCGAAGGTGTTGATCTCCAACAGGACCAGACCGTTATTGCGTTCTGCCAGCTGGATCCCCCTGGCTACGAAGGCGGCCAGACCCGGTTCAATCTCCCCTGAGATTGGCAGAACATACACCAAAGGCGCGGCAGAAGCCGTTACGGTTACTCCCAGAATCAAGGCAAATGCCAACACCGCAGAGATTAGCTGCGTTTTTACCCGCATCATCACCATCATCCCCTCTGGAAAAAAGGCCCGATATCGTTTTGTGCGACATCGAGCCAAATTGACTTACCGGTACTTTCTCTTACGGGCTGCCTCGGATTTCTTTTTACGTCTTACGCTTGGTTTTTCATAATGCTCCCGTTTTCTAGCCTCAGATAAGACACCCGACATCCGGACATGCCTCTTAAAACGGCGCAACGCATTATCGAGGGACTCATTTTTTCCTACTTTAACTTCTGCCACCAGTATCCCTCCTTCCAATGCTGACTGCGTCCAGCTCATGATACGCCTTCTGCATAATATCACACTCATTATAATCGAATTTAGTTCCTTGGTCAATCACTAACCTGGGGGCCACTGCAACGAACGGCCGCCTAAAAGATGGAAGTGCAGGTGGAATACACTCTGTCCACCGTGGGCGCCGGTGTTTGCCACTACTCTAAACCCTTCGGCCAAGCCCTGTTGCTCGGCAAGGTCCTTGATGGCCAGCATCAGCTCTCCCATCAGCTCTTTGTCTTCCTCTTGTGCATCAGCAAGGCTGGCGATATGTTTCTTGGGAATCACCAGAATATGCGTTGGCGCTACGGGATTCAAATCATGAAAAGCCACCACATGTTCCGTTTCCAGCAGAAAATCAGTGGACAGTTCACCCCTCGCTATTTTGCAAAAAAGGCAATCACTTGACACAGTCAGTCACCCCTTTTTACCGAGTAAACGGCCTGTCACGCCGGCAGAATCAGCTTCCAGAACCTGGACCGGGACAATCTCGCCCACCAGGTCCCGATCGTCCTGCACCGGGAAGACTACCTTTACGTAATTATCTGTATGCCCGACAGCATGTCCTTCTTGCAGCTGTTCCACCAAGACATCGACGTTTTGGCCAATAAATGAACAATGGAAGCGTTCAGACATTGCTTCCCCTGCATGTATTAGACGCTTACTGCGATCTTCCTTCTCCCGTGACGGAATTTGCCCCGGAAATCTGGCAGCGGCTGTCCCTGCACGTTTCGAATACTGGAAGACATGGATCTTGCTGAACTCTGCCTGCCTTGCTACCTCCAGAGTCTCCAGGAAGTCTGCTTCAGTCTCACCTGGGAAGCCCACCATGATATCTGTGGTGATGGCAATCCCCGGCACTTTGGCCCGCAGCGTGTCCACAACATCCAAGAACTGCCGGCTGGTATAGCTGCGCTTCATCCGCTTCAGGACAGCGTCACTCCCGCTTTGCAGGGGAATATGCAAATGGCGGCAGACAGCCGGGTGCCCCGCTGCCAGCTCAATCAGCTCCTCAGTAACTTCGTGGGGATCAACGGAACTGATGCGTAAGCGCAGAAGTCCCTGTATATCAGCAATTTTTCCGGCGATGGCCGCCAATGTCAGAGGCGGAACAAGATCAGCGCCGTATAGACCAAGATGGATGCCGGTCAGCACAATTTCCTTGTAACCTAGTGAGATGATTTGTTCTGCCTGTTCAAGCACGCTCTCTGGCGCCCTGCTGCGCGACGGTCCCCTGGCAAAGGGCACCCGGCAGTAGGTGCAAAACTGATCACAGCCATCCTGGATCTTAAGTGTAGCCCGTGTCCGTCCGGAAAAGTCCAGTGACGGGAGATCCTCAAACTCGGAAACCTGAAAAATGTCGTCAACCAGAGACCGCTGCTCCCCCTGCCCTAACGCCTCAACCTGCTCTAAGATACGGCTGCGTCCGTCTGTACCCACGACCAGTGTGACTCCTTCCAAAGCAGCCACATCTTCAGGGGCGGTCTGGGCCAAACAGCCCATCACCACGACCTTGGCATTTGGATTTCGCTTATGGGCGCGCCGAATCATCTGGCGTGACTTGCGGTCACCCAGATTCGTCACGGTACAGGTATTGATCAAGTAAACATCGGCCACATCCTGGAAATCCACAACACGGTACCCGGCATCTAAGAACTGAGTCACAACTGAATCGGTATCGTATTGGTTCACCTTGCAGCCGAGGGTGGTCACAGCAAGTCTTTTTGCCTCGTGCATTATCCTAAATCTCCCCATTTATATCCAATGATGCTCAAGAGAACCAGGCCTGCCGTTTCGGTGCGGAGGATGCGCGGACCAAGCGTTACCGCCTGAGCCCCGGCCGACTGAAGAGTCTCGGCCTCCTCAGGGGAAAATCCCCCCTCAGGCCCCACGATCACTGACACCCTGGCAGGCTTACCCTGCAAGTCCTTAAGACCTTGATCTCTTTCCGCTTCATAGGCCAACACAACGAGCTCGCCTTCACTTTGGCGTTGCTGTACGTTTGCGGCAAGCTCTGCGAAGGAATGCAGCCTACTGACTTCCGGCACGCGGGTGCGTCCGCATTGCTTAGCTGCCTCCAGAGCAATGCGCTGCCAGCGCTCGCGCCTGGTTTTGGCCTTCTTCTCTTCAAGTTTAACAACTGTATACCGCGATGTGAAGGGGACAATTTCAGCTGCCCCTAATTCAACTGCTTTTTGTATAACAAGATCCATCTTGTCCCCTTTGGCCAAACCTTGCCAAAGGGTTATAACCAGAGGTGATTCCTGGTGTCCGGGCAGCCTCTCATCTACCGCTCCAACAACTTCGGGCCCAGTCTTCTTTATGCGTACCAGATAAACGCAACCCTCCGGATCAACGCATTCAATTCTGTCATCCACGTTCAGGCGCAGCACCCTGGTGATGTGATGGGCGTCATCACCTGAAATTACCACCTGGCCGTCCCTTGACGGTCCTGTTTGCAGAAAGAACCTAGCCAGCTGAATCACCTCGCTGGAACAGATACCCTACCCATTCCCCCATCATGATACGGCGCAGAAGGCGGAAACCAGCTTCATTGGCCAGAGACAGGATTTCTGCATCCTTGTCCTGAATCACACCGGCAGCAATAAAAAAACCTCTCGGGGCGAGTGCACGCTTTATTTCTGCCATCATTGGCCCAATGACATGGGCCACAATATTGGCAACCACCACCTCGGGAGTTCCCTTAAGGTCCCCTAAGCTGCCCTGGTTGATGGGAAAGTCGAGATTGTTTGTATCTCGATTCTCCCTTGCAACTCTCACCGCGACAGGATCAGTGTCTACTGCCTGAACATGAGCCCCCAGTTTAGCTGCGACAATGGCCAGGATGCCGGAGCCGGTCCCTATGTCCCAGAGCACCTTTCCATCAAGGTTGAGGTTTTGCAGAAACTCTATGCACATCGCTGTGGTGGGGTGGGTTCCACTGCCGAAGGCCATGCCCGGATCCAGCCGCACTACCGTGTCCGCTTCGCCGGCATCCGGTGCCCCGGTTTCCCAGGACGGCTGAATCCATACCCGGCCGACACGGACCGGGCGATAATAGGCCTTCCAGGCATCCGCCCAATCCGCTTCGTCCACTTCTCCCTGCTGCACCAGGACAGGTCCCGGATCGAAACCAAACTGGTCAAGCTCTAAGAGATCTCGCCGCAATTGCTCAAGCTCTTCGGGGCTTAATTCTCTTTCAGAGAAATAACAGGTGATTGTCACCTGTTCAGATATTTCTGTTTCAGGAAAATAGTCGCCCCAGCCCATTTTCGCGGCATGATTGATCAAACTGGAGTCTTCCTCAGCGAAGCTGTCTATTCCCCATCTGTCTAAAACTGCATAAGCGCCTTCCAAGGCTGATCTGTTAATTACGATCCGTACTTCCTGCCAAATGGCCATAGCCTAGTTCCTCCTAACGAAGGGCGTCTTTGACGCGCTCAAAAAAACCTTTACTCTCCTCGGGCAGATCTGCGCCCCCCGCCTTGGCAAACTCTCGCAGCAGCTCTTTCTGTCTGGGTGTGAGCTTTTCGGGGGTGACCACCCGGATTTTCACAAGTTGATCGCCCCTGCCCGGACCCCGCACATCTCTAATGCCCTTGTTGCGCAGGCGGAAAATCCTGCCTGACTGGGTTCCCTCGGGAATCCTAAGATTTACGCTGCCCTCGAGGGTCGGCACCTTGATCTCATCGCCTAAACTGGCCTGGACAAAGGAAATCGGAACCTCTACAACCACATTGCGGCCTTCGCGCCGGAAAACATCGTGGGGCTTGATACGGACCAAAATCAGCAGATCACCAGGCGGACCGCCCCTCTGCCCCGCTTCACCCCGGCCTCTCAGTCGGAGGCTTTGCCCATTGTCGATCCCTGCGGGGATTGTCACAGAGACAGTGGTCATCCTGCGCTCGGTACCGCTTCCGTGGCAAACGCTGCATGGGGTGTCAAAGGTCTTGCCTTCACCGCGGCAGCGGCTGCAGGTCCTGGTGCTGGTGAACTGGCCAAGGGGAGTCTGCTGTACATAACGCACCTGTCCGCTGCCGTGACAATCTGGGCAGGTTGTAATAGGCGTTCCCGGCTCTGCCTGGTTGCCGTGGCAGTGGCTGCAGATTTCAGTGCGGGGAACGGAAATCTCCTTTTCGGCGCCAAAAGCAGCCTCTTCGAACTCGATGGTCAGTTCATAACGCAAATCAGCACCCCTTTGGGGACGGTTGCTGGGCCTGCCAAAACCTCCCCCAAAGAACTCGCTGAAAATATCGCCTAAGTCATCAAAGCCGAAACCGCCGAAGTCAAACCCGCCCGGGGGGATATCGTCAAAAGCAGCATGGCCAAACTGATCGTACTGCTGCCTGCGTTCAGGGTCGCTGAGAACCGAGTAGGCTTCATTAATGGTTTTGAACCTTTCTTCAGCGCCCGGTTCTTTGTTCACGTCTGGGTGAAGTTCCCTGGCTAGTTTGCGATAGGCTCGCTTAATTTCATCGGCAGAAGCGCCTCGGGGCACCCCTAGAACATCATAATAGTCTTCCTTGGCCAAGTCTTACACCGCCTTTTCGCCGCTGACTCAAGATTCCTCCGTAAAGTCAGCGTCTACGATATCTTCGTCATTCCCCTGGGGTTCACCTGTTGCTTCCCCGGTTTGGGCCCCCGCAGCCTGGGTCTGCTGATAGAGTTTCTCTGAAATCCGGTGCAGCACCTCGTCGAGGGCTTTCATTTTTGCCTTGATCTCCTCTAGATCGTCCTTTTCCATGGCCGCCTTCAGTGCATCCTTGGCAGCTTCGATCTCGGCCTTCTGCTCCTCGCTTATCTTGTCGCCTAAATCTTTCACCGCACGATCTACAGCCCACAGGGAGTTGTCGGCCTGATTGCGCAGTTCAATTGCTTCACGCCGGGCCCTGTCTTCTTCGGCATGCTCTTCGGCTTCCTTGACGAGTTTGTCAATATCCGATTCAGTCAAACCGGTGGAGGAAGTAACAGTAATTTTCTGCTCACGGCCGGTTCCCCTGTCTTTAGCGGTGACATTCACAATTCCATTGCGGTCAATGTCAAAGGTTACCTCAATCTGGGGAACACCCCGTGGCGCCGGCGGAATCCCTGTCAGCTGAAAACGGCCTAGAGTTACGTTGTCGGCTGCCATAGGCCTTTCACCTTGCAGCACGTGGATATCAACGGCAGGCTGATTATCCGCAGCTGTAGTAAACACCTTGGTTTCCTTGCAGGGGATGGCAGTATTCCTCTTAATCAGCGTGGTCATCACGCCGCCTAAAGTCTCAATTCCCAGAGACAGGGGTGTCACGTCGACCAGGATCAGACCCTGGCCTTTTTCAAACTCGCCGGAGATAATTCCAGCCTGTACTGCCGCGCCAAGTGCGACGCACTCATCTGGGTTGATGCCTTTATAGGCTTCTTTGCCCATCATTTTTTCGATGGCTTCCTGTACAGCAGGAATTCGGGTCGAACCGCCGACCAGGATCACGCGATCCACATCTCCCGGCTGCAAACCTGCATCATTCAATGCCTGGCGAATAGGTTCCATAGTTTTGTCGACCAAATCCGCGGTGAGTTCATTGAACTTCGCGCGGGTCAAGTCGATGTCAAGATGAACCGGTCCGCTCGGAGTTGCGCTGATAAAGGGCAGATTGATATTGGTCTGCACTAGGCCCGACAGCTCTATTTTGGCCTTTTCAGCAGCCTCCCTCAGGCGCTGCATCGCCATCTTGTCCTTGCTCAAATCGATGCCGGTTTCCTTCTTAAACTCGCTGACTAAGTAATCTGTAATGCGCTGGTCAAAATCATCGCCGCCCAGGCGGTTGTTGCCGCTGGTGGCCTTAACCCCCACATAGCCTTCATCCAGTTCCAAAATGGAAACGTCAAAGGTTCCTCCGCCGAGGTCAAAGACAAGGACAGTCTGTTCCTGCTCCTTATCAAGACCGTAAGCCACTGCCGCTGCGGTGGGCTCGTTGATAATCCGTTCCACTTCTAGACCGGCGATTGTGCCGGCATCTTTAGTTGCCTGCCTCTGGGCATCGGTAAAATAGGCCGGGACTGTGATGACGGCTTTGCTTACAGGCTCGCCCAAATAGGCCTCAGCCTCTTCCTTTAGCTTCCGCAGAATCATCGATGAGATCTCCTGGGGCGTCATTTCTTTACCATCGATCTTTACCTTGTGGTCGGTGCCCATGTATCGTTTAATCGACGAGATCGTCCTTTCCGGGTTGGTTACAGCCTGCCTCTTCGCTGCTTGACCCACCAGGCGTTCACCGTCTTTGGTAAAGGCAACTACAGAAGGTGTGGTTCGGGAACCTTCAGCATTTGGAATGATGACAGGTTCTCCGCCTTCCATCACTGCCACAACTGAGTTGGTTGTTCCCAAGTCAATACCGATTATTTTTGACATTCAGCTTCCTCCTTCTTCGGTCCCACTAAGACCTTCGTGTATCTAAGTACTTTTTCATTGAATAAGTAACCGGTCTGAATCTCTTCGAGCACAAAGAGACCGTCGTCCCCTTCACTTGCCTCCATGGCCACTGCTTCATGCAAATCCGGATTGAACGGCTCGCCCTTAGCTGCGATCCGCTCCAGCCCATGCTGGGCCAAGGCAGCCATTAAACCCTGATAAACCATCTCCATGCCTTGGAAAAATCCATTGTGTTCCTGGTCAGCATGTTCAGTTGCCAGGGCCCGCTCGAAATTATCCAGAACCGGCAAGAGATCTTTTAGCAGATGCTCGTTGGCATTCTTTGTGACTTCTTCCATCTGGGTTTGGGTTCGACGGCGATAATTGTCAAAATCTGCCTTGAGACGAAGCAGCTGCTGGCCAAGCTGAGCTTTTTCCCGCTCCAGCTGTTCCAGTTCTTCGGCGCAGTCACACGTCGTCTCTTCCGACTCCTCCTCCAATTCCTCCATGTGTTCTTCCATAATGTCATCCTGTTCAGTCACCAAGGTACCCCCTTCTTCAGAAAAATGACCCTTGCCCCCAAGGGTCGCTTGAGATTTAAAGCTTTTCCTGCGTCAGCAAAGCGCTTAACGCATTAGAGACAACATCTACAGCAGCCATTACTCTAGCATAGTCCATGCGGGTCGGTCCAATGACGCCGATGGTGCCTACTACATCATTGCCCACATAATAAGTGCAGGTGACCAGGCTGCAGGCCTGCATCACGCTGGATACATTCTCTTCTCCAATGACCACGTGCACCCCGCTGGACTTCGTGGCGCTGCTCAAAAGGCTGAGCAGGTGGTCTTTCTGCTCTAACGTCTCAAAGAGGGCCTTAGCCCTTTCGAGATCACGAAATTCCGGCTGATTGAGTATGTTTACCGTACCGGATGCGTAGATTTTTTCTCCATTATCTTCAAGCAGACCTTGCAGAATCAGCTCCACAAGGGCTCTGCCGATTTCCCCATAATCCCGGATTACCTCAGTGAACACAGTGGGGCCCAGTTCCCGATAGGTGATGCCCTTTAATTTTTGGTTCAGCGTTGCTGATACCTCCGCCACCTTCTCCGGAGAGTAGTCCCTTTTCGTACGGATAATCCTGTTCTTAACAATGCCGGGATGCAATACTACTGTCACCAGAATGCTGTTGTCCTCCAGGGGAACAAGCTGCAAATACCTGACAGCAAGCTGATCTGTACTGGGAGCCACAATCAGTGAAACAGACTCGGTCAGAAAAGCCAGCAGGCGGGCGGCCTCATAGATACTGCGTTCAGGGCTCAACTTTTCACTGGATATCTCCTTCTGCAGCTGCTGCAGCTGCGGTCTGGGAAACACGTACGGTTCCATCAGGGCATCGACATAGAAGCGATATCCCTTATCTGAAGGAATCCGCCCTGCCGACACGTGGGGCTGCTGCAGATAGCCTGCTTCCTCAAGGTCGGCCATTTCATTGCGTATAGTGGCTGGAGAAACGCCCAAATCATGTTTCCGGGCGATTGTTCTCGAGCCCACTGGTTCAGCTGTTTCGATATAACTGTCGATAATCGCCCTCAGCACCATGCGCTTGCGTTCGTCCAACATGATTTCGCATTCCTCCTTTTAGCACTCACCACACGCGAGTGCTAACAGCTATTATCCATAAAATATCACTTCGGTCCCTCTTTGTCAAGGGGTGGAATGTCACCTCAGAAACGCTTGGGAGACCTGATTCTCAAGGAAAAGCCCACGGGCCGTAACGCGCAGTCTGCCCTCAGTGTACTTAACTAAACCCCTGTCAAGCAGGTCAGCTATGGCAGCCTGGTAGACATCCCAGAAACTGACCCCATAGCGGTGTCTGAACGAGGCTTCATCGACTCCCTCCAGCAGACGCATGCCCAC
>JGI24500J29687_10015678_pt1 | contig 12497 bp, 14 predicted proteins | sample BioPla2RNA1_FD_29687 | JGI IMG/M metagenome (IMG submission 29687) | reverse complement strand
ACCATCTTCTGCCCCAGGTAGCCGCTCAAGCCTGTACCGAACATAGTAAGCGCCAGACCGCTGACAACCTGGTTTGCGTGCAGGGTTACACTCAAAAAGGCATGAATCAAAGCCACCAAACCACCGCAAAATATCCCCATACCAAAGCCGAGCCAGTGATTACCAGTCTGTACAGTGACAATAAAACCTGTTACAGCACCTACCAGCATCATGCCTTCTACACCGAGATTCAAAACCCCCGCCCTCTCGCAAATGAGCTCTCCCAAAGAGGCATAGAGTATCGGTGTCCCGGCGGTAATCGCTGCCGCTAAAACTACTGTAACCAGGGAGAAGCTCATGCTTTAGCACCATCCTTCCTGATGAATCGAATCCGGTAGCGCGTCAAGATCTCTCCCCCAAGCACAAAGAAGAGAATCACACCCTGCAGCATGGTAACTGTTGTAGAGGGAAGGCCGGCTGCCTGCATGGTATATCCCCCGGAAATCAACCCCCCGAAAAGGAAGGCAACAACAACAATAGCCCATGGGTTCAATTTGGCCAGCCAGGCAATAATGATCGCTGTATAACCGTAACCAGGTGAGATGGTATGCTGAAGCTTGCGGAAAATCCCCGCCACCTCACAATAACCGGCCAGCCCACATAATCCCCCACTGATCATCATCACCAAGAGAATGTTCCTGACAACATTGATTCCAGCATAATCTGCTGCCCGCCTGCTTTCACCGGCAACGCGGATCTCATACCCCCAAACCGTATGCTGCATCACAAAATAGACGATCACCACCAACCCTAAAGCGATCAGGATACCTGCATGTATCCTGGTGTTCCCCAGGTGAGGCAGTATAGCACTCTGAGAAAAATCCGGAGTAATGGGGAAATTATAGCTCTGCGGATCCCGCCAGGGCCCATAAACCAGGTAGCCCACCCAGAAGATGGCCACATAGTTGAGCATCAGTGTTGTCAGGGTTTCATTTACCCCTTTCAACGCTCTGGGTATAGCGGGAAGCAGACCCCAGAGAGCTCCTCCGATGAAACCTGCCATGAACATGGCAGGCTGCAGTATGTAAGCAGGGGCATCGGGATAAGACAGAGCCACCCAACTGGCAGCGAACGCCCCCATGTACAACTGCCCCTCCCCCCCGATATTCCACAGAACCATGCGAAAGGCGATGGACACACCAAGCCCGGTGAGGATCAACGGTATTGCCGTCACAATAGATTCTGAAAGGCCATACCATGTTCCAAATGCCCCTTTAAAGAGCACCCCGTAGACCTCAAAGGGGTTATAGCCGGATATGAAGAGAAAAACCCCCTCTACAAGCAGGGCCAGCAGGATCGCCAGAAGAGGTATACTAAACGAGATCAAAGGAGTTGTATGCAGCTGCTTTTCTATTTTTATACCAAACCGCTCCCAGTTCATTCTGTGACTGCCTCCCTCCGGCCTCCAACCATCATCGTTCCCAGATCCTCGATATCTGCATCTTCTATAGGAACCACACCGACGATTTCACCATTATAAATAACAGCAATACGATCCGCAAGAGTTATAAGTTCATCAAGGTCCTCTGAAATGAGCAGCACCGCTGTCCCTTCATTACAGAGGTCAAGAAGCATTCTGTACACAGCTTCAGTTGCGCTGATATCAAGTCCCCGGGCCGGGTAAGAAGCGATCACCAGGCGCGGTTGTGACATGATCTCCCTGGCCAGCAAGAGACGCTGGAGGTTTCCCCCTGAAAGCATCCGCACCGGGTACTGTAAATCAGATACCTGAACATGAAACTGATCAACCATCTTCTCCGCTTTTTCATGGACAGCACGGTGGTTGAGCAAAATCCCCTTCCCAACAGGCGGTTTCCGGTAATCTTTTAAGATGGCATTATCATATACATCAAGTCCTGGTACAAGACCTGTTCCCAACCGGTCCTCGGGAATGCTGCTTACCCGAGCATCGATAAAATCCCGGGTGGATTTATGGGTAAGCTCAACATCATCCACCAGTATTTTCCCCCCACTGACCGGCCGCAGCCCGGTAAGGGCTTCGGTAAGCTCACGCTGGCCATTACCGGCTACACCGGCAATACCCAGGATCTCCCCGGCATGTACATCCATAGATACATTTTTGACTGCAAGTCGTCCGTGATCCCCAGGAACACACAAATCCTGAACAGTTAACACCGGCTGCTCACTCGTCTTTGCTCTGCCTGCAGTGGTAAAGAGGACATCCCTTTCCACCATCATCCTCGTCAATTCCTGTTCACTGGTATCCTTGACCGCAACAGTTCCGGCATTTCTGCCCTTTCTAAGCACAGTGATCCGGTCAGCGACCTCCATAACTTCCTGCAGCTTATGAGTTATTAATATAATAGACTTGCCTGTGGCCGCCATCTGGCGCAATGTCTGGAATAGATCCCTGGTTTCTTGGGGGGTCAGAACCGCTGTTGGCTCATCAAGGATCAACAGATCAGTACCCCTGTAAAGGAGTTTGAGTATCTCCACCCGCTGTTTTTCACCGATGGACAACTGCCACACCTTTGCATACGGGTCAACCTTCATACCAAACTGTTGAGCAATCCCTGACAGATGGCCTGCATAATCTTTTATCTTTAATGACAGCTTCCCGGAAATGGTACCCAGAATAACATTTTCTGTGACTGAAAATGAATCCACCAGCCGGAAATGCTGGTGCACCATACCGATCCCCAAATCAAGGGCCTGTCGCGGGGAGCCAATAACATTCATCCTTGCTCCCCGCAGCCAGATTTCCCCTGCATCGGGCTTATATAAACCACTCAAGATGCTCATCAGTGTACTCTTTCCTGCCCCGTTCTCTCCCAGGAGAGCATGAATCTCACCCTCTAAGAGCCGGAAATGGACACTGTCATTGGCCAGCACCCCAGGAAATTGTTTGGTAATGCCTCGCATCTCGATAACTGCCCTGGTCACAATACCCTCCTGTACTAAAATAGCTAATTATCAATAGTGCCTTCGACACCCTCGACAAACCAGTCAAAACCCAGCATCTCTTCATCACTCATCTTTTTGCCCTCAGGAACCTTGATATTGCCCTTCTGGTCCTTGATAGGGCCTGTAAAGACATCCCATTCACCAGAAGTGATCTTCCCTTTTTTGTCCTCTACCAATTTTTTGACATCATCCGGCACTAAAGAACTCATAGCTGCCAGGTCAACAACCTGATCAGCCATCGAACCCCAGTATGCTTCACTCTTCCAGGTTCCCTCTTTTACAGATTTGACAACCTCCACATAGTAGGGCCCCCAATTCCAGACCGGAGAGGTGAGATAGCCTTTCGGTGCAAATTTGGACATGTCGCAGTTATAGCCGATGCTGTAAACTCCCTTTTCCTCTGCTGCCTGGAGTGGGCCTGGTGAATCCTGGTGCTGAGCGATGACATCAGCATTTTGCTCCAGCAGGCTTTTTGCCGCATCCTTTTCCTTAGGTGGGTCAAGCCAGGTCTGGGTCCAGACGACTTTGACAACAGCATCCGGATTTACCTCCCGCACACCCAGAGTAAAGGCATTGATTCCTCTCACTACTTCCGGGATGGGGAAAGCTGCCACATAACCGATCACATTGGTTTTCGTCATCTTGCCTGCTGCAAGACCTGACAGATAACGCGGCTGGTAGATACGGCCAAAATAGTTCCCTGCATTACCTGCTGTTTTATAACCGGAGCAGTGCATAAATGTTACATCAGGGTACTTCTCGGCCACACTGATCGTGGGGTCCATAAAACCGAAACTGGTTGTAAAAATAATCTTGTTGCCTTGTTCAACCAATTGAGTGATCGCCTTTTCGGCGTCATTGTCACTGACACTTTCTAAAGTGGTGGTTTTCACATAAGGAAGTTCTTCCTCAAGGTATTTGCGTCCCTGGTCATGGGTGTAACTCCAACCGTGATCCCCGGCGGGGCCAACAAAAACAAACCCTACCTTCAATTTATCAGAATCATCTGTATCGGAATCAGATCCGCATCCCATGAGCCCGAAGGTAAGGACCATAACCAGAGCAATAATCAATACAGCAGATTTGCGTAGAGAGAACATAGCTTAACCTCCAGTTCAATATTTTCGTCTCGCCCAAACCCCAAAATACAATTATATTTATATCTATTTTTTACCTAATCCTTCACCCCCGATCTGATTGATCAGCATAACAAACTTACTTTCAATTAATTACAGCCAAAATCCTGCCTCTAGGTTAAAAAAAAGCGTTTTGATGTCGAATAAAAAAAGAAAAAGGCACTCAAGAGTGCCTTTGCTTAAAGACGCTGCAATTATTCCCTCTCGATTTCACTCCTCGCCAGTCCTTTCTTCAGATCATCGAAAGTGGCATACTCTGAAGCCGTTTCAACCTCTGTCTCCAGGGGTTTCATCTTCTTTTTAGCTCGATTCTGTTTCCTCTTCTTGGGCATAGGACTCCACTCCTTAATAATAGTTTGTAATATTATGAGTGGAAGAATGATATATTATACCCTCTTTTGGCAACAATCACCCACCAGGCGCCGGACCTCATCCTCTGTTACCCCGGTGATCTCTAAAAGCTTGCATCTCCCGGTGGCACCCCTGGCAATCTTTATCCTGCCTGAACCACAGCGCAAAACCTGCCCTAAAAATTTAGTAAGCCTTTTATTTGCCTCTCCATCCACAGGAGGAGCGGTTAACTTGATGCGCAGGCAATCTCCTCTAATACCTGTAATCTCATTCCTGGAGGCACGAGGCTGTACCCTTACCTGGATCCTGGCCCCTTCTGAAAATGATGTTACCCAAGACAGACCGATCACCTCTAAAAAATAATTCCCATCAGATACATCAGAAATGCTCTCAGAATTTCCAATAATATAATAGCTATAAATGGGGAGAAGTCCACATTCATAACTGCACCAGGAAGCAATCTCCTGCAAAATCCCAACAAAGGCTCTGTAGTATCATAGATAAACCTCAAGATAGGATGATAGGTGCGAGGGCGCATAAAAGATATGATAACCCTTGCCAGTATCAGCCAGATATAGATTCTAATTACTACGGAAATAAAATTCACAATAAAGTGGGCATTCATCGCAGTTCCCCTGAACGCTTGGTTGAAGCCTCAACAGCACTGATCAAAAGTCCCCTCAGGCCGCCATTCTCTAAAACATGAACCCCGCTGATCGTACTCCCTCCAGGGGAACATACGCGGTCTTTAAGTGAGGCGGGGTGCTCGGCTGTCGCCTGAATCATCCTGGCAGTTCCTATCATAGTTTGCACAGCCAACTGTAAGGCAACTTGACGTGAAAGCCCCATCTTTACTCCACCATCAGCCAGAGCCTCTAAAATAATAACCATATATGCGGGACCACACCCACTTATACCAGTCACAGCATCGAGCTCACTTTCCTGTACAGTGAGCACTTTACCCAGTGCTGAAAAAAGCGCCTCAGCAGTTTCCTGATCATCTTTACCTGCCTTGCTCCCTAAAGCCAGAGCTGTCATCCCCTCACCAATCAATGCCGGAACATTAGGCATCACTCGGATTACCGAAACCCCGGAGGGCAAATGTTTTTCGAATGTTGATATGCTGATGCCCGCAGCTACGGAAACCACAAGATGCTCCACAGTAATGGATGATGCAACTTCCTTGAGGGTGTTTTCCACCTGATCGGGCTTCACCGCAAAAATAATCACCTGGCTCCTTTGAACCACAGCACTGTTATCAGACGTTATATTGATAGAAGTAGATCTCTTTAATTCCTGAAGGGCATTATCTCTTAGATCACTTGCTATCATATCTTGTGGCTGCATTAGACCGGCTTTTAGAAAGCCCCGTATCATGGCGCTCCCCATGGCACCGGCACCGATCACGCCAACCCTTTTGTTGTTAAAATTCATAGCCCACCATCCCGATCAAACTTCGCTAAATACTGGTCCTGTGGGTTGCTCCCTGTTTTTTCCGAGTACACCGTCATATTGCTGGGTGCAAAAAGAAATGTGTCCTTACTAACTCTCTGCATATTCCCATTCAGGGCAAACACCGTCCCAGCCAAAAAATCAAGGATTCGCTGCCCTACCTCTTTTGTTGTTACACTTAAATTGACAACTACCGGCTTCCTGCTTTTCAGGTGGTTTGCTACATTTTCTGCTTCATCAAAACTGCCAGGTGTCACTACAATAATTTTTACCTCGGGGGAACTGTGCAGACTTAAAACAGGTGCACGAGCCCGCCTCCTTGGTTCATCCTCATACACCTCTTCAAAGCTTTCCAATTCTTCTTCCTGATCTGAATAACCTAAAAAGTTTACTATTTTATCAAACCAGCCGCCAGCCAAGGACAGCTCACCCCCATTTATTTATCAGAATCGCCAAAAATGGCACTTCCCACCCTGACCAGTGTCGCTCCCTCTTCAACCGCAATTTCGTAATCATTGGTCATCCCCATAGAAAGGTGATGCAGATCAAGTTTTGGCCTTGTCTGAGCCATTTTATCCCGGAGAAGGCGAAGCCCTCTAAATACAGGACGCACCCTTTCCGGGTCTTCCTCATAAGGTGCTATTGTCATTAAACCACATACATTGACTCCCCGCAAGTCCTGAACAGCATCAAGAAAGGCAGGAAGTTCTTCAGAAGAAAGGCCGTACTTTGTCTCCTCCCCTGATACATTAACCTGCACCAAAACCTGCCATGGATACCCCTGTTCTTCGCTCAACCGATCGAGCAGTCGGGCCAATGGCAACCTGTCAAGGGAGTGAATCATTTCCACCTTTCCCACCAGGTATTTAGCCTTATTTCGCTGCAAGTGCCCGATCAGGTGCCACTGTACGTCTTCACTGATCTTTTCGTACTTGACTAAAAAATCCTGTACCCTGTTTTCACCAAAGTCGTGTAAGCCACAATCCAGAGCCTGTTTAATCTTGTCAACTGCTGCCATCTTGGTTACAGCAACAAGCTTTACTTCAGATGAACTGCGGCCCGAACAGCGGCACGCCTGCATAATTCTCTCATTAACTCTGGCAATACGTTCTGTTAGAATACTGGACAACTATCTTCCTCCTCTTTCCCATTCGGCAAAAAAAGGCCGATTCCTTCCTTTTATTATCCATCTTTCTTGATCAACTTGGCCAGCCCCGGGTTTTTCACCACTTCCGCCCCAGGGGAGATTCCTTGAACTGCTGCTTGGCCATTTTGAGCAGCAACTACATCCACCTTTTTAAACACGGGGCCCAGAACAGACATAACATATACCCCACTTTGATTATTCTCACTGATCAGTGCAGACTCAGGAATAATAATCCCCTCCCCCTTCTTGCATCTCACCTCTAACTCCAGGAGATGCTGACAGGGAAATGGGCGCATCCTCTCCAGCTCTATAAAGGCGTACTTGTTTTCTTCTTTGTTGATAAGGGATAAGACCCTGCCTTCACCCTTACCTTCCTTCTCCCAGGTCAACTGCAGTCGTTCACCGTTTTTTACTTGAGGGCAGTTAAGCGAATCAAACCGGATGATAAGATATGGGTTTACTAAATTATCGATGATCTTGCAAACGGGATCTCCCCTGTTAAACTCTTCTTTTTGCGAGACCTCATCATCCGGCTTGCTTTCCTTGGTGAGATTTTGAAATAATACACTGGGATCACTGCTCTCCCAGGAGAGGCGGTCATAGACACCCTCCCATCCATCAAGGTGATAGCAGACAATACCTGTGGAAGGACTGTTAATCTCCATGCTGCCCTTTTTGCCATCGGGGCCTGTCAGGGGTTCCATACGCGCAACAACTGTGCCGATGGAAACACGCATACCCTCTGTGACCAGGGGTTCCAGTTTCCCGCTCACCGGGGCACTGATCACCTCTTCCTGGAACAAAAGAGCGCCCCTGGCATCGGTTGTTATTACCAATTCCCCCATTTGAGCATCTGCAGTCCTGATGGCATGGAATACACAGAAATTAAATGCCTGCAGCCCTAGCCAGAGAACAACGAGAAAAATAACAAAAAACAGGATCAGCCTGCCGGCCAGGCTCTTTACCTTATTCTGAAAATCTTTTTTATGTTTCCGGTTCCGTCTCGATGTTGGTTTCGCCACCTAGAGCACCTCGTAACCGGCATCCTCAATGGCTTTTTTAAACTCCTGCAGGCCAACTTCGATAGGGTTATACTTGACTTTGACAATGCCCTGCTCCAGGTTTATCTGTACATCCTTAACCCCCTCCAGGTTCTTGAGAGCATCTTCCACCGCCTTTTGGCAGTGCTTGCAGCTCATACCCGCTACCTTGAGGGTCACCTCCCTTGGTTGGTCAAGTCCCCCTCCACAGTGACAGCCCATCTCCTTCACCTCACTCTTATTGAACTAGGACCGCTGCCATTCTTCCGGTTGCTCCTTTACTGCCGCGGTGAGAAAAGAAGATATCCTGGCGGCAGATGGTACATAGTTTGCTTATACAGATGTTCTCCTTTATGACTCCCGCATCCTGCAAAACCAGGGAATTTGCCTGTGATATATTGAAATGCCACCTGTCGGTATCCTTTTTGGCCAATAATCCTTGCCACAGGCCAGGAAAGGCTTCTTTCACTGCAGCACAAACACTCTCCCCTACCTCATAGCAGCAGAAACCCGCAGCTGGAGAAAGCGCAGTCCGGCAGTCCCGCGGCCTGCTGCCATAGAGATGTGCCATCACCTGCAGACAATTGGCAGCCACCCGTGTCACAGTGCCCCGCCATCCAGCATGAGCGACGGCAATTACCCGTTGTAACGGGTCATAGATGTAAACCGCCTGGCAGTCAGCACATAAAATCGTCAAAGCAACATCCTGGAGATGGGTAACCATGGCATCTGCCATACTGCCTTTTTTCGCTACAACATCTCTTTCGCTCTCAATCGCCAGGACGCGGTCACCGTGAACCTGGTCCACAGTAACAAATCTTTCATCATTTATCCCCAGGGTCTGAGCAGCCAGCCTTCTATTTACGGTTACAGCATCGGTTTGATCCCCAGTATGATAACCCAGGTTCAGAGAGGAATAGCATCCCCTGCTGACCCCGCCAAGGCGTGTTGTAAAAAATGCCCGTGCCCCCCCTTTGCCATGAAAAGGCAGGTACAGATAAGGCAGTTTCCCCTGCTGCTGTCTCAAAATAAACTCCATATAATCGCTCCAAACTAAAATAGAAGTCAGAGACCTCTCACATGCCTCTTGTTTGAACATTTTTTTCTAATCGGTATCTGACATCCGGTTCTCCGACTTCCATTTAACAACGTCAATAAGCCGCTGGTTCCTGGAGCCGCGGAAAGGCACACTTAAATCCCTCTCTGAAGCAAGATAGGGACCATCCACCAGCAGATCTGTATTCTCCAACAGCCTTTTTATATGTATATCTTTTATTGACATCTCCAGGAGTTCTTCAAAAGTATACCCCGTATAGGTCACAATATCCAAACCCAGTGATTTGACCCTTTTTGCCAGTGAAGCAAATTCTTTAGCCTGTGAAAAGGGTTCTCCCCCGGAGAAAGTAACTCCGCTCAACAATCGAGTATCACTGATCAATGAAACAAGATCATCTTCACTTATCTCTTTTCCTCCCCCAAAATCCCAGGTTTCAGGATTATGGCAGCCCTCACAGCGATGAGGGCATCCCTGAGCATAAACCACAAACCTGATTCCCGGCCCATCCACAACACTTTCCTTCGTATAACCCGCAATCCGCAGTTTCAACCTCATCATTCCTTTTGTTATCCCCTTCCAGGGTGACAGGGGATCGATTCTTGCCGTCTATTTACAGGCAACAGACCAATTTCTTTTCCCAACGACTAACGACCAACCTGAAAAACAGAAGCCGGAGACATCTATTTCCACTTCCAACCTCCCACTTCCCACATCTCATTTTGTCAGGCTTGTTATATTGCTTTTTTACTGTTATCAGTGACACACCCACCGCTCTAAGAGGTGGCTTTCGAACCGTCCCCTGTCACCTCCGGGGACTGCCCCTAATGCACACGTCTAATTGCTTATTATTTGATATGCCATGCTTTCATAGCCAAAAACATCCACAGCTTTTACGCATATTCTCCTGGTTCCCACTACCTTTGGAACAAGCAAACTGGCTCTTGGGTTAATACGCAGGTTACCTGCGCGCTGCCCGCGGCAGTTCTGCCACCTGCTGTGAAAAACCTTTCCATCATAATCGGGATCCACCATCCAAAACTCGATCAGGGCCAGGGGATCAGCAGCAATCAACTCCTGCATCTGCTCTCTCACCTTAACAGGTAGAGGCTGATACCCCTGGGAAGGAATGAGATAATCGCTGAGCTCCACTATTATCTCATCCATCTCTCCAGAACTCTTGACGACAGATTCCTTGAGCAGCAATTGCCCAATTGAAGAAAAGGGGTGACTATCTATTGACTGGCTGAAAAACGGCTTGCTCTGTTGAGCGAGAAGGCGTTGATAGACAATCATAAAGGCCAATTTACTTGCATCAGCCATGATCCAACGCCTTCCGAGCTTCTCGGCAACAGTGCCGGTGGTCCCGGTGCCGCAAAAGAAATCTGCTACCAGGTCATCCCTATTGGAATGCCCGCGGATGATCCTTTTCAACAGCCCCTCGGGTTTTTGAGTGTTAAACTTCAAGTTCTCATAGGCTGTGGGACTGAGAATTTTTTGCACATCCTTGCCTGCCCACCAGTCATCCAGTCCTGCCCCTTCTTTTCTCAGTTCGTATTGATCCCCTTTAACTGCTGTAAGCCCTCTCTCCAGCGTACCCTTTGTATAGGGTCGGTACTGCCTGTTGAATGTCCAGGTAGAAGCCTTACTGTACCATAAAAGCAGGTCATGCTTCTTTGGGTAGGTTTTCCTCGGTGCACCCCCACCTCCGTAACACCAGGCGATCTGATTGCGGAAGTTCTCTCTGCCATAGATGTCATCCATGAGGACCTTAACATAATGCACAGCATGCCAGTCCAGGTGTACTATGATCGAACCACTCTCAGATAAGAGTTCCCTCATCAAAAACAGCCTGGGATAGAGCATACAGAGATAGCCTGCCATCCCCTCCTCCCAGGTATCTGTAAAGGCCTGCTGCTCCAGGACAAAAGTACCACTGTTTCCAGGAAGGGTACATCTGGTCAGGTAGTTCGCCCTGCTGGCAAAGGGTGGATCGATATAGATCAGATCAATCTTCCCCTTCAATGATGGAAGACCTGTAGCCGCGTCACCCACCAGCAGCGCCCCTATAAGGGGCAGGTTATCCCCATAAAGAAGGCGGTTGCTCCACTTTTCAGCCGGAACTGCACTGCTGTCCATCATCGGCAGCACATACTCATTTACCTGCAGTGCCCTGTCCTGGGAAGATTCCACCCGCTCCAAGATGTTTTCAGCTTCTTTTCTCCCCGCGATGGCAATTTCGGGTAGCCTGGCAATTAAGGAATCAGACATTACTGATCTCGACATTCCTATTTGCTGTGCGGCAGCCTGTCCCGCAGCTCTGCCACCTTGCCATCGTTGAAGCGGTCCACTGTGCTCAGATACCCTGTGATCCTCCGCACACGGCGGATGTTTGTAGATCCGCAGCGCGGGCATTCCGGATCATTGAATACCCCCAGCAAACTGCAGCCACAGCAGAAGTCCACCGGGTAGTTGATCCCCGCATATCCCATATCACAGTCAGCCATATGCCTGATCAGAGCCTCTACCGCCTGTGGGTTATGCTGTGGTGGTGAAGGGAGTTCCACATAGCTGATATGCCCGGCATTGAAGTACTTATGGTACTGCCCCTCCAGCCTGATTTTGTCATACATGCTGATCGGGTAGTGAACAGGAATGTGGAATGAGTTGGTATAATACTCCCGGTCTGTAACACCTGGTATCAGCTCGAACTCCTTGCGGTCCAGTGTTACAAACCTTCCACAGAGCCCCTCTGCAGGTGTGGCCAAAAATGTATAGTTTAGATCAAAGCGCTCACAAGCATCCTCAACCTTCTCACTGATGTGCTGCATGATCTCCAACCCCAGGGCCTGGGATTCCTCACTCTGCCCGTGGTGATAACCGGTCAAAGCAATCAGAGCCTCAGCCAGCCCGATCATCCCTACAGAAAGTGTGCCATTGACAATAGCCGGTTCAATGGAATCTTCGGGTTTTAAATCCTCTGAACCCATATAAAGACCCTGCCCCATGACAAAGGGAATATCCTTTACCCGCAGCCTGCACTGCACATTGAACCTGTGATAGAGCTGGTTGATGGTCAGTTCTGTAAGCTCATCCAGCAGGCTGTAAAATCTCTTTATATTGCGCTCCGCTTTGATCGCCAGCCGCGGCAGATTGATCGTTGTAAAGGAGAGGTTTCCTCTCCTGGTGGTAACTGCAGGGCCGCGCCGGTTGGCCATCACCCGGGTGCGGCACCCCATGTAAGCCACCTGATCACCATATTTCTTATTGAAGGATGAATCCATAAAGCTGAAGGTGGGGTTCAGCCTCTTGCTGGCAACCCTCACCGCCAGCTGGAAGAGGTCATAGTTGGG
>JGI24500J29687_10025985_pt1 | contig 12513 bp, 9 predicted proteins | sample BioPla2RNA1_FD_29687 | JGI IMG/M metagenome (IMG submission 29687) | reverse complement strand
ATTTCTTCAATACGGTTGAGCATCCAATAAGTAAGACCAAGAATGTCATAGCCGACATGAGCTTGTTTATTTTCTGTATTAAACTGAATTAAGGGCTTAGGTAGATCGCTCATGTAAGGCGCAGGGATTGCTCCACCGATAACGCTTAAAAAATCCTCTTCCTCTGGCGTCCAATAAGCACACGGTGCTTCGGTACTTGCTTGGGTGAAAACAGGATTTGGAGGGAAGCTTATAGAGCTGGCTTGCCCTACCAGTTGCATGGAGAGCATTTCTTTCTGATAGGATAAATTAAAGGCAACACCAAAGCGTTCTTCTAGTATTGTGGAAAGCCAGGAAAGGGCGGTGGGGGTTAGTTGCATAATTAGCCTTTGTTTCTATCTGGAGTTGCATAAATAGTTAGCATTAACTCCGTATTATCAATTATTTTATAAATAGGTTTTTTACCAGATAACTTTTCACTTTCTAGCAATATTATAGGCACACCTTCACCGCGTCTATCCATGATAAGACTTCTATCGCCAGAATAAGTTGCTAGATTTATTTTACAGCGAGCGAGTAAACTAGTTAGAAGTTCGTTTCTCGCCGATTGTCTTAAAGGAAGAGACTCCACAGTCATCGTGTTAGGAATAGTTCCAGGTGAAAAGAGCTCTAATCTATCTGCAAACATATGTAACCTGATTTTAGAACCATAAATGGAATAATCTCTATGTGCTACAGCATTAACTAAGGCTTCAAAAACAGCTTTCATGGAGTACTGTGGTAGATCTTTCCTGCCAGCTTCTTTGGTGGCCGCTACTCGCATGTTTTTTTCAACAAACTGATAGGCTTTAAAAATTTGTTCATCCAATGGCCCATAAATATCTTGTGCATCAAGCTGATAAGAAGAGTTGCGTTCTGTACCTCGATAAGCTACTGCTTGAATATAGGCGTTAGAAAGTATCTCTTGTGGCTCCTGTGTAGCCATCAATATACCACTAATACTAGGGCGAATATTTTCATCTTCATCTAGGGTGAGCAACTTCAGTTTTAAAAGAAATTCTACATCTTCTTTAGGAGATAAATTTGTTCTAAATTTCTGCCAAAGCTGTTTATCCAAAACTTCTGCAGTTTCAGTATTTACCGATTGTTCGTCAAATCGAATAATTCTTGCCTGACTACGCTGTTGAGCTAAACGAAAAAGCACCTCGGGGGTCATCTCTCGCTTAGAGCTACCCATCCTCATAAAATAACCGTTAGGACTTTTGTGCACAAAGAGGCTTCTAGGCACATCTACACGGATTAGGTACTTGTCTTCGCCTGTAGAAGAGTCAATTAGCACTTGGATACGGCAAAACAACTGCGGTTCTATTAAATCGTTACAAATATTACGCAGCCACGTTTCCACAACTTCAAGTTTGTCTTTGGGAATACCTGTAATGCTTTTAGTTTTATCGTCCATTCCAAACAAAAAAACACCATTACCTGCATTTGCCATAGCAGCAAGCTCATCGGCCATGCTATGCCTAAGCGGCTCAGCAACTTGATCTCCCTTGTAGCGCAAGTCTTTAGTCTCGATCGCGGAATCTTCTGCAAGTTTGGCTCGTTGAATTAACTCGTCTTTTGTTATGCTCATGATTATCTCGATATAATGCGCTGATAGCGACTTTCAAAGGCTTTTTCTCCGCCTTCCATAATGAGGCACACCTGTTTTCGGATCTTATCTTCTGATAGACCACCTTGTTCTAGTAATTGTGTTAATCCGTTTTTTACACCAAAGACATGAATTAATTCTGCATCACCATTTACAACAATGTTGGGGTTGTGAGTTGCGATAATCAGCTGGCGTTGGTTTTTATTGTGGTGAATTTGATTTACAACTAAATCTGTAATTAAAGCATTATCTAAATCATCTTCAGGTTGGTCGATGATTAAAGGCTCCTCACCATAGCTTAGTAAAAAAGCCAAAATGGCCGCTGCCTTTTGACCTGCTGAACCTCGCTCAAGATCCTCAAATTTATTTGACTTTTCGTCTTTAGAATATTCAACCTTCAGCAAATCTTCTGGCCACCAGAGGCTAAGTTTATCAAACACCGCAGGATTATTTTCATTAATATTCTTTAAACGACTCATAAATTTACCGTGGTACTCTTGATTTTCCCCTGTTGCTACTTTAAAAGTGATAGTTTTTATTTCATCAATTAATCCAAGTAGAGCATTTTCTTCAATCTTTGATAATTGCCACTTGCTTAGCTTATTTAAGATGCCCTGATTGGCTTCACTATCTAATATTGAACTTTCAAATGAATTGCCTTCCAAACCCAGTATGCTTCGATAATCTTCTTCTAGCGTTGAAACATCACCATAGGCAACCAGCTTCATGCGCACATATTTATTTTTTGAAATCACGCTATCAATAAACTTTTGTCTTTTATCCTTCAATTCGCGGCGCATAGCTATAATTTCTTTAAATAAATCTTCTATTCGCTTTTCATTATTTTTAAACTCTAGGCGATAATTATTAATTTGTTTAAGCTCGTTGGTTAAACGATTTCTTTTTTCTACCCAATCAGTGTAAACGCTTAAACTCAGCTGATTCTTTCTTTCTTCATACTCTGTTACCAGCTTTTCATAGCGTTGAGAATTAACTAATTTTTTCTTGGCCCATTCACTAGAATTTATTGCAATTTTAAACTCATCATTAATTTTTCTAAGATCCCCTGCTTTTTGCAACAGTCCATCAACTACTTCTTGAATCTTTTGCTGTGTTGTCTTATAAATCTCTTTTAACTGAGAATTTTCTATTTTACTAAAGTCAAACAAATGATCTGAAAAATCAGGCAAAGATATAACATTTTTAAGCTCTTCTATATGCTGTGCAAAACTTTCCAATTTATTTTCTTCTGGAAGTGAATTTTCTTGTTGACGAAAAGTTTGGTAGGCCTTTAAGATTTCACCATGCCCTTTTTCTTCGTACTGGCTCAAATCATTTTTCACATCTTGTAATTGAATCTTTAGATTTTCTTCATTTAACAAAAGCGACCCAAGATTGCGTTGCCGTTGTAGAAGACTATATACCTGTTCTTGCAAGTCTTGCATACGCAAATTCCACTCTGATTTTTTAACAAGACTTGAACGATCAATGATTTCCAACAAGGCGTGCGGGTGACTTGACATTTCATTAATTTGTTTTTGACTATATATTTGACAAGGAAAACGCTCTTGTAGGTCACCTTCTTCACATTTTTCCCAAACTCCATTTTGAAGCTTTTCTAAAACATTACCGCTTCCGTCAAAACGCCAGCGTAAACGATAGTCTTCATTACGGCGACTTAACTCTAATAAAATTTCTGTTTTGTCGAGCATTACACCTTTTTCGCGCTCATGCTTTTTGAAGTCTGTCAAAGCACTATATAGCCTAGGTGCTTGTTTTTCCAATTGCAGATCTTTGCGCATAGCAATGCGTATAGATTCTATAGCGGTAGATTTTCCTGCGCCACGACCACCAATAAGTGCATTAAAAAGCGGGTGAAAATCTAAGCTTAAAGGTTTTTCCAAAGGTCGTCCGCAATGATTCATCATACTAATACTTAGTTTTTTAAGATAAATATTGGGGTATCTATTGGGGTCTTCTTCTTGATTTAAAACTGAAAATCCATGATCAAACAAAGCAAGTTTTAAACCATCAATAGTTAAAGGCAGACTCATTTTTAACCAGCTAAAGTGCTTGCCTATATCCTCATGTTTATGAGCATCTGAACCAGATAGTTTTGCAAGTTTATCGATTTCTTTTTTAAGCTCTGCGTTAGCTGCGTCAAAAGCATGTAAGTTACAAAATTCTGCGGCTTCTATATTCTTCAAACTATTTTTAATTTCAGGGTTTATAGAGTCCTTGCCATGCAATAAACCTTTTGCGCCATCAATATGCGCTGGAATAGGAATGCCACCTATTTCTATTATTTTATTAACTGTTTCGGCAAAGCTTGTCTTAGTGCTAGTTTCTTTATCATCGCCAAAATTATCCTGAATGCCGCAAGAACCTAAAAAACTTGTAATATTTGCAGAAGTTCGGCTGGGGTCAAAGATGGCTAATAAATGCACACGAGCAGCACTATCAGCTACGGTTAATTCAACGCCTGAAAAAATTCTTAGTTCTTTGAACCAATCAGGCTTTTCTTCGCTATCATTTAAAAGCTGATAAGCCTCTTTTAACTTATCTATCCATGCACCAGAATTGTGATCTGTAACAGCAACACAATCCAAGCCCGCTTCCATAGCACTTTGCAACCATTGTTCGGGAGTGATTTGCATATAATTTTCATCACCTCGACCAAAGTCATTGGAGGCAGGTGTATGAGTGTGGAAATCAAACTTCCACCATCTACTACCCTGAAAAGAATATTGCATTTTGAACTCCTAAAATTATTTTTGATTTATTTTAGCTAATATATTCATAACTAAGGTTGTTTCTATTACTGTTTTAATTGCATTGTGTAAAGTGGTTAATGAATAGTTTTAACTGTTGCATTTGTTAAAGAAAAGATATTCTATTCGTTTTTTCCCAACTATTATAATTTACAATTCAATGTTTTTCATTTGTCAAAGATAAAATTCACAATCCTTTCTGCTGCTTTTTGCGTTGCTTTTTCGATGTCTTCTTTTGCCCAAGTATCCTTTGGATAATTTGTCAAACTTGAAGCTATTCCGAAGCTACTATCTTTATAACCTTTTTTTCTATTAATTGAACTTTGTTTTTTTGTCCTAAACCACTCGTTTGAAAGTGACTTGTTTATTTTTTCTTCAAGTAATATTTTGTTTCCAAGCTTATTTACTAAACTTTCAAAGTCTTCTGGCTTCTCAATATTTGCATCTTTTTGTATCGTTGTTATGTTGCGACCACTATCTGGCATTATATGTTCAACATTAACATTTTCAGAAAAGTCAAACCCAATTCTTTTGTTTTTAGCGTAGATGTATTCGTTTAGGAAAACAAGAAAATTTTTCTTCCCATCGTATTCAGTTATTCTATCCAAAATATCTTCAAATTTCCAATTCTTGTTAATATGCTCATTGAAATTGTTTTTTATCGTGTCAATTGGAATTGTTTTATCTACAAGCCTTATATTTTCACCGAACAAAAATGTTTTGAATTTAGAATTTGAATAGCCTGTATCGCTTAATTCCAATAGAGTGAATAATCTTAATAAAGTCTCAGACAAATCAAAAATTTCTTCTTCTGTGATGCTTTCTGCTTCAAAGCGGTACAAATAACTTGATAAGAATAACCGCACATTTTCATTACACTTCAAGAGTAGTTTAACGATAGGATAATCTTTGATTTTATCCCAAATTTTAGTGATTTTGCTAAGTTTCTCACAAAGCTCTAATGGATCATTCAATAATTCTTTATTAATTTCTGTGTAATATCGTCTTAAGCCAGGAGTAGTTACATCTACATACTCTTTTCCTTCTTCTTTGTTTATACTAATGTATTCCCTATCACTGGCACGCTTGATATACATTAATTGTCGTAACACCCCATCAATATCAATGATTTTTTTACTGCTCAATTCATTTGCTAATTTATTAATATTTTCCCATTGCTCATTAAACAAATCTTTATTTTCCCCAGCATTTGAATATAGCTGAGCAGAAATAATATCAGCATCTGAAAGAGGCATACCTGTGGAATTTAGAGAATTAAACATTGTAATTGCTTGCTCGATTTGCCAACTACGAATTTCAATTATCTGACATTTCTCTAAAAACATTTTCGCAAATTGGTTTAGTTGAGTTTCTGATTTTTCTCCCAACTTATTATAAAAATATTTGAAGTTGCGAAAATGATTCGTGTATTTATTATCCATTTGTTTGCGAGGAATTTTTGAGACATTATTTTTAGATGTTTCAAAATCTATCGATTCAATAATTATTTTTACTTCGTCGCGATACAATTCATTTATTGATTTGTTTTCTAAAATTAATTTGATTTTTGTTTTTGTATGATTTTTAATCATTGAAGGAATATCTTCGTCTTCAACTTTATACAAAATTTTCATGATTTTATTTCTATTGGCTACAAGTCCTGCTTCTAGAGCCTCAGAATCTTCATCATTGGAAATTTCTGGAATAGTTTTATTTAATTGCATTAATAATGATTTTAGCAATAACAAAAAAGTTGTTGTGCGTTGTTGTCCATCAATTAAACTAAATTCACTTGTTTCTGAGCAATCTACGATGATTGTGCCAAAAAAATATGGGTCACTTGCACCAGAAGCAATAAAAGTGTCAATGTCTTGCCATAATTTATCACATTGAGTGATATCCCAAGAGTAACCCCTTTGGTACTCAGGAATTACAAATTTTTCTTCTTTATCAAGTTTCAGATATTCGCTAATTAACTTTAATTTTGGTTCAATATCTTTTGCCATTACCTTTCCTTTATAATTGCTGTTATATTGTCTGTTTTTTGGTCTTTTACGACTTGCTTAGTCATGAAAGACCTTTGATTTGTTTAGTGTTCATTTTCTAAATTTTCCCTTAATAATAGCGAGTATTTTAATAAAGAAATGCATAAGCGAAAATAGTGCAATTGGATAATCTTTATTTGAAAATTCTGCAAAAACGACATTTTTGTTTTTATACTCATTCCGCCATTCTTTAAAATTTTTAGCCCATTTATAGGCCCCTTCTTTTTTGTATAAGTATAAGGAGTTTACGAAATCATCTAAAACTTTTGAAAAAATTACTGGATTCTCTGCACTAGTTTCCTTTACTTCTAAATCATCTTCATTCAAAACTAAATTTTTATATGCCAACCATGCGAGATCAACACCTGCGGGTTTTGCAGCACCAATCCAACTCCAACTTCTTGGATTTATTTCAATAATATAATTTGTTTTTGTTTTTTCATCTTCCATCAATTCAAACTCTGCAATTCCAGTATAATTTAACTCTTTGCAAACATTGACTACAAGTTCTCTAGCCCAAATAGGTACAGATTCAACCTGACCAACAATACAATCACCAAATTGCGCTGGATATCCTCGGACTTTCTTTCCATAGAAAATACCTTTTACAATTCCATTTTTTGCAAACACTCCTATAGTTCGCATTGCGCTAGAATCACCTTGAACTAGATCTTGTGCATACAAAGGAATTGAGTATTGTTTTGCTAGATTGAATAGCTCTACACATTTTTCTTTTGTATTACAAATATTGAACCTTAATTTATCTGCAATTTTTGCTTTTTCGGCGCCTTCATCATTATTATCTGATTTGCGTCTAGCTTTAGCTTTTATGGCTATAGGAAAAAGTAGTTTATCAATATCTTCTTCTTTATTAATATCATATACATTTGGCGCGAGAATGCCTCGAGAAATACACCAATTAGCAAATTCATATTTATTAAGTAATAATTGAGTTGTTTTAAAATCTGGAGCGGAAACAATACAATACTTAGAAAGTTTTTCTTTGTTTTTTGAAATAGCCTCTACCCAATGGTCATTGGTTGGCAATAATAATGGTTTACTCTTTAATTTTATTGCTAATCTTATTAATTCTTCAATAAATTTACCTTCATTAATTAGAGGGTCATAAACTTTAATATATTTCGAATACTTAGAAAATGCTCCAACACTTCTATGTGTATCTAAAGCATACACTGGTATACTCTGACTTCCAATGGATTGAATAAGAGCTAAGCCATTGTAGTGACAGTTAAAAACAAAAACGGGATTTAATTTTTTTTTCATACTATTCTCCAAATAACATTTAAAATCACGAAATCAAGATTTTATTTCCTAGGCCGCTCAAATAAAGCAATATATTTTAGTTATAAAATCGATTGATCTAGCAGAGAAAAATCATAATTCATTAATTATTCTCTATACTTAACGACCCTTGCAGGGTTACCAACCGCAATAGCATATTCTGGAATATCTTTTGTAACGACTGCCCCAGCGCCTATTACAGCACCATTGCCGATAGTCACGCCTTTTAATATCGTAACATTAGCCGCTATCCAAACATCGCTTCCAATCTTAATGTCTGCTTTAATGTGCGGCTGTGAATTCATTGGGCTTCCAAGAACCATACCATGATCGCGACCCCATATTACAGTTTTTGGCCCAACCATAACGTTATCGCCAAAACTAATATTTCCTAATAAATGACAGTAAGCATTAAGATAAAAGTTGTTACCTATTATTATTTTGGGGTCACCTGATAATCTACAATATGGTTCGATTATGGCTTTCCCTAAAAAATCACAGCCTGAAAACACCGTATTGTTATATATCTTCACATCTTTTCGCTTTAAAATAAGCTTTTTAATTAGTGTAACTATCGAATTTTTAAACGTTTTAGACATGCTTTTATACTCCTCTGATCAATAAATTATGCTATAGAAAAAAGATTTCATATCCCACAGTTCTAACACAGCCAAAATTCTTTTATAGCCCTTCCAAATGTTATGCTTAAAATGCTTCCAATAACTTTTACGCGCAATTAAGTTTCCTATTTTGTGTAACATATAAACAAAATGTGTAACTGGCTTTTTAAACTGATGATTCCTTTTTGGCTTTTGGCCTATTGCACATTCGTACATTGATTTATGTAAACTTACGCCGCTTATTTTCCCAGTTCTATACCACATCATTGAGCACAAATTTACTTTCATTAATTTAAACTTTTGATCTCTTTCATCATATTTAAATTCAGGTTCACAAATGCCAGAAGCAACTAATGTAACAAACAACTCACGCCCTTGAATTTAAACCGTTTCGTGCGCTTGATTAGAGGCACTACAAAAAATACCGTAGTTATCTGGGTATTGTGTTAACTTTTTTCCTGTTCATTCATTTTGTACCACTCCATCTTGAGAAAGATAACAAGTGTAAGCATATATATTTGTATCATCACCTATCACAAACTCGGATGCTATAAACTCAACACTGTTTTCAAGTAAGTTCGATAAAAGTTGTTTATTTTTTAGGAATTCTTTTTCGTTTTCTAAATATAGATTACGAAATACTTCCTAAACAATATCAACACGAGTTGACGATTTAATCAAAATAGGGAACATCAACTTTTTAATTGCTTCTAGGTCTTCTACTATTTTATCTGGAAAGTTTTAGGGTAAAACACGCCTTTTTTTTCACACATTGCGTATTGATAGTATTTATCAAAGGACTGCATTATTGTGTTTGAATTTAAAGGCAAATAACAGAAGCCTTTTTTTTATTCCCTAATATGATAGATGTTTTCAACCTGTAAATCGTCTGTTGGGAAAGGAACAATATAGTCAAACTTTTTGCTTAATTCTTTAAGCTCTTTCAATAGGCTCTCAGGTGTTTTATCTATTGTTGCTAGGTAATTTTTTTTATTGCTATAGCCTGCCAAGGATCGTCCGCTATGGAACAAAGCAATATTCTCAACGCCTTCCTCATGAAGTTCCTTAATTATGGAATACCCATTAATATAACCGCCAAGAACTAATGCTGTTGGTTTCACCCAAGTTTCCTCTTGATCTTAACTTTTATCTTCGTTATATATTCTCTAATCCCAACTTGCCTCATTTGAAATAATCTTATTTGGTTTCGCCAGATAAAATAAACCTGTTTTGCATGTAGTTTATGAAGAATGTTATATATAGGCAAAGGGAGCTTGTAAATTAATGACAAAAATTTAGTCCACGTGTTAAATAGTAAATTAATCAAGAAACCAACTGACTTAATTTCTGCTAAGTTATCGTCCTGTACAACAAACTCTGTTTTAAACTTACTACTATTAACATCGAATAATAAAACTTTTGAAACCCTATTTGCCAGTCGCCACTTTTTGTATGTAAGTTCATATACCTTATGGTATTGTCTTGTAACATATTTAATCTGTTTCTTCTCTTCTTCTGAAGGGTAAGCGATTTGTGTTGGCGGAGTAATATAAAAATTAGGAAACAAAAAATTACCTAACCCCATATAAGCTTTTTTCCCTCTATAGTTGATAATACCTTGGACTCTATGGCAGTGCATACCTATTATAGCCGCCACTCGCTCATCTTTTAGCAGCTTTTTAGCTAACTTAATATCATTAGCTGGTGGAAGCCATACATGTTCCATTCCCCAATGAAAATATAGAATCGCACGTTGATTTTTATTAAGCTTGTCCAAATCAGAAACAATATTCTCATATTGAAGTGGGTTAACCCCTGCTTTATGTTTTTCAGCTACTTCAATTTGGTTTAAATATGGCTTTCCAAATTCACAATAGCCAAGTAAAACAAGACTGTCTGTGAGTTCAATTGCCTTTTTAGCTTCAGCCAAGTTGGCTCCTGCGCCAAAACTCTTAATGTCAACCTTTTTTAAATTTGCTATGGTGTCTATAATCCCTTGCAAACCTTTATCTTGAATATGATTATGTGCCAGATTCACAATATTTATTTTCATCTGTTTAAGTTGATACAATGCAGCAGATTCAGTATATAGCGTACACTTATCCTCAATATAATTTGAATCACTCACTGCTTGCTCAAGGTTTATAACTCTAATATTAGATTCTTTATAGAGCTTGCTTTGAATTATATTTTCACAATTTTTTCTTAGTAAATCCCCTCCTAAAAAGAGATCTCCAGCAAAAAACACCCTCATATCGTAACTCGTTGAAGAACTGGAGGTAGTAAAAGCTTTTTTATAAAATTATATACTTTCTTTAAGAATTTTTTCATCGTAACTCCTGAATGATAAGATATACACTTATTGTTATTGACTTAGAATAAAGTTTTTAAATAAAAATATGCACTTAAACCATTTTCGCTATAACCCTTTTTAAGCAGCATTTTGATTCTCTTTAAAAGCATTTTTAATTGTTGCTACAGAAGAAGACTTTTAAGTTTTAAATCTCTGTAAAAGCGGTCGGTTAGATTATTTCCAGCAGTATTTCCTAATCATGTCTTCTTCTTTTGTTTCGAATTTTCGTTTATCTTCTTTGATTACTTTTTTGAGAATCCATCCTGCATCTTTACCTGCCTCTTGTACGGGATCATCTTTTCCTAATTTTTCATGTTTTTTCCATAATTTATACATCGGCGTATTATCCCAATAATAATTTTCTCCACCCATTAAATCGCGTAGAGAAAACCACTCGTTTTTTCTGTTTTTACACCAACAATAAACTGCACCTTGAAGGAAGTTAATAATATCCTTTTCTTCTTCAGGACTTATTCCAGATACATTGCGTACCTCATTATTACCAGCAATAATCATTTATTTCTCCTATTCGTTGATTATTCAAAAGTTATTTGCACCTAAAAGGTCTTGTTTTCAGTTTATGGAATGGCAGGTTTGAAGTCAGAAATATTTTTCATCAGTATAATACAAAACTCATCAATACTGTTTAATTTATACTTCCTCATCAAATCTCTTTCTAAAAGAATCCTCTATTATCTGAATTATTTTATCTGATGGCTTAGTAGTTTCAAAATAAGACATTAAATTATTTTTGTAGTAAAGTTCATGCTGTTTTGTTATTTTCAAGTTATCAGTTAAAAGATTATTTATAAAGTCTTGAATTTCACAAAATTTAAAAGCAATCCTACATGCCTTTAAAGCATCTAAACCAAATTGATTATAATAGGGCTTTTTTTTATTTGAAAGTAAATACAAAACAGGCTTTCTAAAATACATATATTCATTTAAAAATGAGCCACTGTCGTGAATCATAGCATCTGAATAATGAAACAGATCTATATAGTATCCTTCTTCTAATTGCGTATACTCTTGATTTTTCCAGAAATTATAATACTCGTTCGTTTTTTCTTCCCCCCATACCGTATTTGAGGATAGTTTTGATTTTAATCCCGGGTGTGGCTTAAATGCCCAGACGATTTTATCTTGATATTTAATTGCCAATTCTTTAAAGAGTTCTGCATATTCTAAAAAATTTGACATTTTTTTTCGCCCATCTTCTAGTATAGTATGGTGAGGGGCCCAAATAATTCTTTTTCTAAAATCTTTATTCTTCCATGGGTTTTCAAAAGTATTATTTTCTAGTTTTTCAAAATATTCTTCCATAAAAGTATAACCAACCAACTCAACGTTTTTTCCTTTAGTTTGGCATGTTTTTTTATAATCATTGTAAGAAGCTTCATTTGAGGTAAATATTTTCCACATCGCATTATGAAAAGGTTGATCATACTGTATAAAATCTTTTGCGTTTGTATCCCCCTCGTGATGATATGGGAAATAGCAAGATAAGTAATTTAAGTATGCATCTTCATAATAATTAGTTAATGTTAGTTTATGTGGATTTAGAAAAAAAAGAATATCTGGGCTTAATTCTTTTATAGTTAACCATTTTTTAGTTTTTTCATTATAAGCGGAAATAACATTATAGTTTCTTTCTATTAAAAAACTACATAATTTATTCATTGTCTTAAACATATAATCTTCACCTCTAGAAACAATAGGAGCAACTAAGATTACTGGTTCAAAATATTTTTGTCTTAATAATTTTTTATATAAAAAATCAATTTTCCATACA
>JGI24500J29687_10022822_pt1 | contig 12590 bp, 6 predicted proteins | sample BioPla2RNA1_FD_29687 | JGI IMG/M metagenome (IMG submission 29687) | reverse complement strand
CCGACGATTTTTAAGTATAATATACCGTAACCACTTTGTCAACTGTTTTTCGCTCAAATGTGGCCCCCTCTAAGCGATAAGCTTATCAGAAAGTTTTCCCAACTTGTGTTTTAACACATAGTTTAACAGGGCGTTTCAAAACGACATTAGCCATAAGAGACACAGGTCACATGAAACGCCCTGTACTAGTTAAAATTTGTTAGCTACTTCCTGATAATCGACTATTCGACGGAGATTACAACGCCGGAGCCGACTGTACGTCCGCCTTCGCGGATAGCGAAACGGAGTCCGTTTTCAATAGCGATTGGTGTAATCAGCTCAACATCCATCTCGACGTTATCGCCAGGCATGCACATCTCGACGCCTTCGGGCAGATTGATGACACCGGTAACGTCTGTTGTGCGGAAGAAAAACTGTGGACGATAGTTGGAGAAGAACGGGGTGTGACGTCCGCCCTCGTCGTGTGTCAGCACGTAGACCTGTCCACGGAACTTTGTTAGGGGCTTGATTGAGCCGGGTTTTGCCAATACTTGGCCGCGCTCGATCTCGTCTTTTGCAACGCCTCTGAGCAGAGTACCGACATTGTCTCCAGCCTCAGCAAAATCAAGAAGCTTGCGGAACATTTCGATTCCGGTAACAACTGTCTTTCTCGGAGCGTCCATTAGACCAACGATTTCAACTTCGTCGGACATCTTAACCTGGCCGCGTTCAACTCTTCCGGTTGCAACTGTTCCGCGTCCGGTGATTGAGAATACGTCCTCAACAGGCATAAGGAATGGCAGGTCGGACTTACGCTCAGGTGTGGGGATGTAGCTGTCAACAGCCTCCATGAGCTCAAGGATCGGAGCATACTCAGGTGCGTTGATATCTGTAGACTCGCATTCGAGTGCTACAAGAGCGGATCCCTTGATAATCGGAATGTCGTCGCCGGGGAAGTCATACTCGGAGAGCAGGTCGCGAACTTCCATCTCGACGAGCTCGAGGAGCTCTTCGTCGTCAACCTGGTCTGTTTTGTTCATGAAGACCACTATATAAGGAACTCCTACCTGACGTGCAAGTAGAATATGCTCGCGGGTCTGTGGCATTGGTCCATCGGCTGAGGAGACAACCAGGATAGCTCCGTCCATCTGTGCTGCACCAGTGATCATGTTCTTAACATAGTCAGCATGGCCAGGGCAGTCGACGTGTGCGTAGTGACGGTTATCTGTCTCATACTCAACGTGTGAAGTGTTGATTGTGATTCCACGCGCCTTCTCTTCAGGTGCCTTATCGATGGCATCATATGCCATGAAGTCAGCATGGCCGCCAAAACCGAGTGTCTTTGTAATTGCTGCGGTAAGTGTTGTCTTACCGTGGTCAACGTGGCCGATTGTTCCAATATTTATATGGGGTTTAGTTCTCTCAAACTTTTGCTTTGCCATGATTGGTAAACCTCCTTATACCAATTAACATTCATAATCATTTCGAGCATGCAAATATTGTACAGTAAACATTGATAATTTGCAATAGGAATTTACTATTGCAGAGCCTTTAGAGCTCTTTTTGTGCGTATAATCCGCCGATTTAATGGCCAGTCACTATACTTTCCTGAATGTTCTTGGGCAATTGCTCATAGTGACTTGGCTCCATGGAGTACTGACCGCGTCCCTGTGTTCTGGACCGAAGATCTGTGGCGTATCCAAACATTTCGCTTAGAGGTACTGATGCCTCAATCTTCTGTGCACCCGGTAGGGCAGTCATTCCGTTCACCTGGCCGCGTCTCGAGTTGATGTCTCCGATTACGTCTCCCATGTAGGTCTCGGGGACTGTTACGACAACCCGCATTATCGGCTCAAGCAGCACCGGATCTGCCTTCTTGCAGGCCTCCTTGAAGGCCATTGATGCGGCAATCCTAAATGCCATCTCAGATGAGTCCACCTCGTGGTAGGAGCCGTCGTATAAGGTAACTTTAACGTCTACGACATTGTATCCGGCCAGGATACCTGAGAGCATTGCCCCCTGGATTCCCTGATCAACTGCCGAGATATATTCCTTAGGAATAGCTCCTCCAACGATCTTGCTGACGAACTCGTATCCCTTGCCGGTCTCATTAGGCTCAACCAGTATCTTAACATGACCGTACTGGCCCTTACCTCCGGACTGTCTGACGTACCTGTGGTCGACATCGGCAGATTTTCTTATAGTCTCCTTGTAGGCGACCTGCGGTCTGCCGACATTTGCTTCCACCTTGAACTCTCTAAGAAGCCTGTCTACGATTATTTCCAGATGAAGTTCACCCATTCCGGCGATAATCGTTTGACCTGTCTCCTCGTCGGTGTATGCCTTAAAGGTCGGGTCTTCTTCTGCAAGCTTCGAGAGAGCTAATGACATCTTCTCCTGACCTGCTTTGGTCTTAGGCTCTATGGCCACTCTAATAACGGGTTCGGGGAACTCCATCGATTCAAGTATAATCTGATTGTCTGCGTCGCAGAGAGTATCTCCTGTTGTCGTATTTTTCAATCCGACTGCCGCCACGATCTCTCCCGCATAAGCGGTTTCGACATCCTCACGGTGGTTTGCGTGCATTCTGAGCAGGCGGCCAATACGCTCTCTTGAACCCTTTGTTGAGTTGTATACACTAGAACCTGCCGTGATCATGCCCGAGTAGATGCGTATAAAGCTGAGCCTTCCTACATACGGATCGGTTGCAACTTTAAACGCCAGAGCCGAAAAAGGCGCATTGTCGTCGGACGGACGGGTATCTTCCTCGCCTGTCTTCGGGTTAGTGCCGCGAATGTCTTCAACATCTGTTGGGGCGGGCATGTACTCTACTATGGCGTCCAGAAGGTTCTGAACTCCCTTATTGCGGTATGCAGTTCCACAGAGCACGGGAACAATTTTGTTCTCGAGGGTCGCTCTGCGAATAACCTTCTTAATCTCGGATGCAGTAAGCTCCTCACCCATAAGGTACTTATCGGTAAGATCCTCATCTAGTTCGGAGACTGCTTCAATTAGCTTCTCTCTCCACTCCTCGGTGAGGTCTATCATGTCCTCCGGAACCTCTTCTTCGTGGATCTCCATTCCGAGGTTATCATATGTGATATAAGCCTTTTTACCGATAAGGTCTATCACACCCTTGAATGAGTCCTCACTACCTATGGGGATTTGAACGGGAACCGCATTCGCATGGAGCCTATCACGCATCATTTCGACTACATTATAGAAGTCGGCACCTACAATATCCATTTTGTTTACAAAGGCCATTCTGGGAACACTGTAGTGGTCCGCCTGACGCCATACCGTTTCGGACTGCGGTTCTACGCCTCCCTTTGCACAGAAAACAGTCACCGCCCCGTCAAGAACACGCAGTGATCTCTCCACTTCAACAGTGAAGTCCACATGTCCCGGTGTGTCGATGATGTTGATTCTGTGTTCCTTCCAAAAACAGGTGGTTGCAGCGGAAGTTATTGTTATTCCGCGCTCCTGTTCCTGCTCCATCCAGTCCATGGTAGCTGTACCCTCGTGGGTCTCACCCAACTTGTAATTCTTCCCAGTGTAGAAAAGAATTCTCTCTGTAGTTGTGGTTTTACCTGCGTCAATATGGGCCATGATACCTATGTTTCTGGTTAGATTTAGTGGGAAATCCCTGGGCATCCATTTACTCCTTTCAGGCGACTGACAAAACCGCCAATCGCTGAACCATGTCTCATTGTTAAAATCTTACCAACGATAGTGTGCAAATGCCTTGTTAGCTTCCGCCATACGATGCGTTTCTTCGCGTCTCTTGACTGAGTTACCAAGGTTGTTTGTTGCATCCAAAATCTCGTTGGCTAAACGTTCTCTCATAGTCTTCTCACTTCTCTGGCGAGCATACATAGTCAGCCAGCGAAGCCCTAATGTCTGACGGCGTTCAGGCCGCACTTCAACGGGCACCTGATAGGTGGATCCACCGACACGGCGTGATTTGACCTCAAGGACAGGCATAATATTCTCAAGAGCTTGTTCAAAAGTCTCCAATGGATCCTTGCCTGCTTTTTCCCTGACTATGTCAAATGCACCGTATACGATCTTCTGTGCTACGCCTTTTTTGCCGTCTAGCATAATGCTGTTAACTAGCTTTGTAACAAGCTTTGAGTTGTAGATCGGGTCCGGAAGTACATCTCGTTTAGGAACAAATCCTCTTCTGGGCACTTACCTTCCCTCCTTCATTAGAAAATGATTTCAACGGTACTCGAAAGTGTTAACATCTTTCGTAAAGCTTGCCCCGAGGATTATACACATCAATTATATATATAAACCGTCAGGGCAAAACCATTTGGTTTTGCATCACGATATTATTGCTACTACTTTCCTACTTCGGGCGCTTTGCTCCGTATTTGCTACGCGCCTGTCTGCGGTCGGTTACACCCTGTGTATCCAATGTTCCGCGGACGATGTGGTAACGGGTACCGGGAAGGTCTTTAATACGACCGCCTCTAATCATTACCACGGAGTGCTCCTGCAGGTTGTGCCCTTCACCAGGAATGTATGCTGTGACCTCAATACCATTCGATAGCCTTACACGCGCAACTTTTCTAAGTGCTGAGTTGGGCTTCTTTGGTGTCAGAGTTCTAACGGATGTGCATACACCGCGCTTTTGGGGAGAAGGATAATCGGTCTGTTTATTGCGAATTGTGTTTACACCCTTCTGCAGCGCAGGTGCAGATGATTTGTAGGTCACCTTTTTTCTTCCCTTGCGAACGAGCTGGTTAAATGTTGGCATTATTTTCCTCCTTTCCTTTGTGATGGCCGCCTATTATTCGGCAAGCTCTAATTATAACATTCGGTAAATCTAAAGTCAACCGAAAGTCTTTCTAATTGTAAATTTCCGCTGTTGGCAGACCAAGCTCTACTATACCGGAGCGGTCATCCTCTTGCTCGTAATCATCAGCATCAAAGTCGATATCTGTTTCGAAAACATCGTCCAGTTCGACCTCAGTATCGGGTCTCTCAACTTCCATTGTGAAGTTTCTATACATCTCCATACCGGAGCCCGCAGGTATGAGTTTACCAATAATAACATTTTCCTTCAGTCCTACCAGGCGGTCAACCTTTCCTTTGATTGCTGCATCGGTGAGAACTCTTGTCGTCTCCTGGAAGGATGCTGCCGACAGGAATGAGTCGGTAGATAGGGATGCTTTGGTTATACCCATCAGCACAGGTGTTGCTGTGGCGAGCTTTAGATCTACCTCTCCATTATCTATGCGCTCCTGGATACTGGCGTTCTCGTCCTCGAATTCGAACACGTCCACAAAGGAACCAATTAGGAGATCTGTGTCACCGGGATCGTCAACCTTAACTCTACGCATCATCTGACGGACTATGACTTCGATATGGCGATCGTTGATATCGACGCCCTGCTGGCGGTAAACACGCTGAACCTCCCGAATGAGGTAGTTGTGTACCGCAGAGTCCCCCTTGATCCGGAGGATATCGTGTGGATTGAGAGCTCCTTCGGTCAGCTCCTCGCCTTCCTCTACAATTTGACCTTCGCGGACCTTCATTGTAGAGCCGAAGGGTATCCTGATGCTTACTGATTCACCTGTTTCAGGATCTGTTATTGAAAGACTGCGATGTCCTGCACGTTTGGGTTCCTCTCTACGCACAATACCGCCCATCTCGGCCATAACTGCCAATTTCTTTGGCTTACGTGCTTCGAAAAGCTCCTCAACACGTGGGAGACCCTGAGTGATATCGTCTCCTGCGACACCGCCGGTGTGGAACGTACGCATCGTCAGCTGGGTTCCCGGCTCACCTATCGACTGAGCAGCGATGATTCCGACTGCCTCGCCAACATTTACCGGTGAGTTGGTTGCAAGGTTGGATCCGTAGCATCTGGCACATACTCCATGTCTTGCACGACACTTGAGGACCGAGCGTATTCTCGCTTCCTTTACACCTGCTTTGAGAACTCTTCTGACGTCCTCTTCGCTTATAAGCTGCCCAGCAGGCACAAGCTCGTTGCCCTCGCTGTCAATAATGCTATCAGCAGCATATCTGCCGCGCAATCTGTCGCCTAAGTGTTCAATAACTTGGTTTCCGTCTGTTATATCGCGGACCCAGATGCCATCCTCTGTCCCACAGTCCTCCTCACGGATAATAACATCCTGTGATACGTCAACCAGCCTACGAGTGAGGTAACCGGAGTCAGCCGTACGTAGTGCTGTATCGGCAAGGCCCTTTCTCGCGCCACGGGAGGAAATGAAGTACTCGAGCACAGACAGACCTTCGCGGAAGTTTGAACGTATAGGAATCTCTATAGTCTTACCGGATGTGTCCGCCATTAAACCACGCATACCTGCGAGCTGACGAATCTGGTTCATAGATCCACGCGCTCCGGAGTTTGCCATCATATAGATCGGGTTAAAAGGATCCAAGCTATCCTGCAGTGCTCTCGTAACATCCTTAGTTGTCTGATCCCAGGACTCGATTATCAGACGGCGGCGTTCCTCGGCCGTAATGAACCCCATCTTGTAGTTTTGCTCAATTTCATCTATTTTCTCTTCAGTTTCTGCAATCAGAACCTTTTTCTCATCGGGCACTGCCATGTCCGTAATGGAGACGGTAATCGCACCAATAGTTGAGTAATGGAATCCTAAGTCCTTGATTTTGTCAAGCAAAACTGCGGTCTCGGTAAATCCGTGCTTTTCGATGCAGGATTCAATAATCTTTCCGAGTTCGCCTCTCTTACATACAAATGATACTTCCAGATCGAACATTGTCTCGGGGTCTGATCTATCTACAAATCCCAGGTCCTGCGGGATTGCTTCGTTAAAGATAATACGCCCTACAGTAGCATTAACGACCTTGCTTCTGATAACCCCGTCGACTTCCCTCTTCATAAGGACCTTGATCGGTGAATGGATCTCAACATCACCTGTCTGGTATGCAATCAGTGCCTCTTCAGGGCTCGAAAAAGCTTTTCCAGCTCCAAGCCCTTCCCGCTCGATAGTCAGGTAATATGCTCCAAGAACCATGTCCTGAGTAGGAACGGTTACCGGACGTCCATCCTGCGGACGAAGTAGGTTATTTGCCGACAGCATGAGGAAACGGGCCTCTGCCTGCGCCTCCGCAGATAGCGGGACGTGAACTGCCATCTGGTCGCCGTCAAAGTCGGCGTTGTATGCGGTACAAACAAGCGGATGGAGCTTAAGCGCTCTTCCCTCAACCAGTACCGGTTCAAATGCTTGAATACCGAGTCTATGAAGTGTTGGTGCACGGTTGAGAAGCACAGGATGCTCCGAAATGATCTCGTCTAAAGCGTCCCACACTTCGTTGCGAGTCCTTTCAACCATCTTCTTTGCACTCTTGATATTGTTGGCAAGCCCATCCTCAACAAGTTTTTTCATTACAAAGGGCTTAAACAGCTCAATCGCCATTTCTTTGGGCAGACCGCACTGATATATCTTCAGCTCGGGTCCAACAACGATAACACTTCTGCCTGAGTAGTCAACGCGTTTTCCAAGAAGGTTTTGACGGAAGCGGCCCTGCTTACCCTTGAGCATGTCAGATAGGGATTTCAGAGGTCTGTTGTTCGGACCGGTCACAGCTCTTCCTCTGCGACCGTTGTCTATCAGTGAGTCAACGGATTCCTGCAGCATGCGCTTTTCGTTTCGAACGATTATGTCGGGCGCTCCGAGCTGCAGCAGCCTCTTCAGGCGGTTATTTCTGTTGATAACACGTCTGTAGAGATCATTCAGGTCCGACGTAGCAAAGCGACCACCATCAAGCTGTACCATTGGTCGAAGCTCCGGGGGTATTACCGGAATCGTATCCATTATCATCCACTCGGGGCGGTTGCCCGACTGGCGGAATGCTTCGCATACCTCCAGGCGCTTGATTATACGCATCTTCTTCTGACCGGTGGCATCTTTCAGCTCGGCGCGAAGCTCGGCCGACATCGCATCCACGTCAATTTCACTCAGCAGTTCTTTTATAGCTTCGGCACCCATACCTGCTCTGAAGTCGTCCTCGTACTTCTCCAGCATGTCGCGGTACTCAGTCTCAGTTAGAATCTGCTTTTTCATCAAAGGGGTGTCGCCTGCATCAATTACTATATAGCTTGCAAAGTAAAGCACTTTTTCCAGCAGACGGGGGGACATATCCAGAATTAGGCCAAGCCTTGAGGGGATCCCCTTGAAGTACCAAATGTGACTTACAGGCGCTGCTAGATCGATGTGTCCCATGCGCTCGCGGCGAACTTTGGACTTAGTGACCTCAACACCGCACCTGTCGCATATTTTCCCTTTATATCTAATCTTCTTATATTTTCCGCAGTGGCATTCCCAGTCCTTTGTGGGTCCAAATATCTTCTCACAGAAAAGACCGTCGCGTTCGGGCTTAAGGGTGCGGTAATTTATCGTCTCTGGCTTTTTTACCTCGCCGTGCGACCAGTTATGAATCATTTCGGGGGAGGCCAGGCCAATTCTTATAGCTTCAAAATCTGTATAGCTCATAGACGGCTCCTTTCATCAACGGTCATTGTACTCATTGTCATCTTCGCTGTATCCAGAATCCTCGGTGGAACTGTCGGAGTCATAGTCATAATCGGATGAGTTGCCATATGATTGGTCATGGTTGCCGACCAACGATTCCTCATCCTCTATAGCATAGCCCGAGGCCGATAGCTCTTCATCAGATACGTATGAGTCCTCATTTTCGACCTTTGCAAAGCTGTCGTCCTCATCATCGTCTCTAAGTTCGACTTCCTTCATGTACTTGTCAAGCACACGTACATCCAGTCCTAGTGACTGCAGCTCCTTGATAAGGACACGGAAGGACTCCGGTACTCCAGGCTTTGGAATATTGAGGCCCTTCACAATTGCCTCGTAGGTTTTGACACGTCCGACAATATCGTCCGACTTTACAGTGAGCATCTCCTGGAGTGTGTATGAAGCACCGTATGCCTCAAGAGCCCAAACCTCCATCTCACCGAAGCGCTGTCCACCGAACTGGGCTTTTCCTCCCAGAGGCTGCTGCGTGACCAGTGAATAGGGTCCGGTTGAGCGTGCATGTATTTTATCATCGACCAGGTGGTGGAGCTTAAGGAAGTAGGAATATCCTACTGCCACAGGGTTATCGAACATCTCTCCTGTTCTGCCATCATACAGAACACTCTTTCCGTCTCTTCTCAGTCCGGCAAGCTCAAGAGTATTTTCGATATCCTCCTCATTTGCACCGTCAAATACAGGTGTTGCAACCTTCCATCCCAATGCATGCGCTGCATAACCGAGATGGACCTCGAGTACCTGTCCGATATTCATTCGAGAGGGCACACCGAGAGGGTTCAGGACGATGTCAAGCGGAGTTCCGTCAGGCATAAACGGCATATCCTCAAGAGGTAGTATTCTCGATACAACACCCTTGTTACCATGTCTACCTGCCATCTTATCTCCGACCGACACCTTACGCTTCTGTGCGATATAGCAGCGAACTACCATGTTAACACCCGGGTTGAGTTCGTCGCCGTTCTCACGGGTAAACACTTTAACATCTACAATAATTCCACTTTCGCCGTGGGGGACTCTCAGCGAAGTATCTCTTACTTCTCTGGCCTTCTCTCCGAATATTGCACGGAGCAGGCGCTCCTCCGCAGTAAGCTCGGTCTCTCCCTTTGGGGTAACCTTACCGACCAATATATCTCCGGGATAGACCTCCGCACCAATTCTGATTATGCCCCGTTCGTCGAGGTTCTTTAGTGCATCTTCACCGACGTTGGGTATATCGCGCGTGATCTCCTCCGGTCCGAGTTTCGTGTCCCGGGCTTCGGTTTCATATTCTACTATGTGTATTGAAGTAAACACATCGTCGTGGACAAGACGTTCACTTATCAGTATGGCGTCTTCGTAGTTGTAGCCCTCCCAAGTCATAAACCCAACAAGCACATTCTTGCCAAGGGAGATCTCGCCTTCATAGGTAGAGGGGCCGTCCGCCAGGATATCGCCCTTGCTAAACCGCTCGCCTGCGTCCACAAGTGGTCTCTGGTTTATGCAGGTTCCCTGGTTCGAACGTATGAATTTAGTTAGCTTATGCGTCTGTGTCTCACCTGAGTCATAACGAACTACAATCTCGTCCGCCGAAACTCTCTCAACTACACCATCCTCGAGTGCAAGTACGCAGACTCCCGAATCTATCGCAGCCTTATACTCGATACCGGTAGCCACAATGGGCGCCTCAGGTTGAAGCAGAGGCACAGCCTGTTTCTGCATGTTCGAACCCATCAGAGCACGGTTTGCGTCATCATTTTCGAGGAAGGGGATCATAGCGGTAGCAACCGATACCATCATTTTTGGAGACACGTCAACATAGTCGACCCTCTCCGGCTCTACCTCGATAAACTCGTCTTTATACCGGCAGGAAACACGGGCGTTAACAAAGCGCCCTTCCTCATCTATAGGTTCACTTGCCTGTGCGATAATATAGTCGTCCTCTACATCGGCAGTCATGTACACAACTTCATCTGTCACCTTACTTGTTTCAGGATCGATTCTCTGGAATGGCGTCTCAATAAACCCATACTCATTGATCCTGGCATAGGTGGATAGATAGGATATAAGTCCGATATTCGGTCCTTCAGGGGTCTCGATTGGGCACATACGGCCGTAATGGCTATAGTGCACGTCACGCACCTCGAAGTTTGCCCTGTCTCGGCTTAGTCCTCCTGGACCTAGGGCCGACATACGGCGTTTGTGAGTCAACTCTGCAAGGGGGTTACTCTGATCCATGAACTGTGATAGCGGTGATGAACCAAAGAACTCCTTGATTGCAGCGGTAACAGGTCTAATATTAATTAATGATTGGGGAGTAACTATATCGAGATCCTGGATTGTCATCCTCTCCCGGATCACTCTCTCCATTCTTGAAAATCCAATACGGAACTGGTTCTGGAGAAGTTCCCCTACCGAACGAAGGCGTCGGTTTCCGAGATGGTCTATGTCATCGACAGAGCCGACATGATTGGGCAAATTGAAGAGATAGTTTATTGCAGCATAGATGTCTTCCTCAACGATATGCTTTGGAACAAGTGCATTTACATTGTCTCTTATTGCCTCTTTGAGCTCTTCACCTTCGTAATTGTTTATAAGCTCTACAAGGACAGAGAATCTGACTTTCTCCTTTATGCCGACATCCTGGGGATCAAAGTCCACATAGGATTTCAAGTCGACCATGTTGTTGGAGAGAACCTTAGATACCGTTCCGTTATCCGACTTTATCCAAGCATAGGATATCCCGCGATTCTCCAGCTCTATGGCTTCCTGACGGGACAGCACTTCTCCCTCTTCCGCCAGTATTTCACCAGTCAGAGGGTCGACAACGACCTGTGCGAGTGTCTTTCCCGCAATCCTTGGAGCGAGGGCCAATTTCTTGTTGAACTTGTACCTTCCCACATTAGATAGGTCGTATCTCCGGGGGTCGAAAAACATCGTATTGATCAACGACTTGGCCGAATCAACCGTTGGGGGCTCTCCCGGTCGCAGTCTGCGATACAACTCGAAGAGGGCCTCTTCCTCAGTCTTGGATGTGTCTTTATCTAGAGTTGCGAGTAGATATTTGTTCTCACCCAACACCTCCTTCATCTGGGCATCGGTGGCTAGACCGACAGCTCTTACAAGGGAGGTAACAGGGAGTTTACGGTTTTTATCTATTCGAACATATACAACATTATTGAGGTCTGTCTCAAACTCAAGCCAGGCACCTCTATATGGAATTATTGTACCTGCAAAAAGATCTATATCACTCTTATCGTCCTGTTTACTGAAGTAAACACCGGGCGAACGTACTATCTGGGAGATTATGACCCTCTCGGCACCATTGATAATAAATGTTCCGCTCTTGGTCATCTTGGGGAAATCACCCATAAAGAGCTCCTGCTCTTTAATTTCCTCCGTCTCTTTGTTGCGGAGCCGTACACGGACCTTTAGCGGGGCAGCATAGGTAGCGTCACGCTCCTTGCATTCCTCCACCGAGTACTTTGGATTCTCTTCAAGTACATAGTCGATAAATCTCAGCTCAAGATTTCCCGTGTAATCGGTAATGACGCCCACATCTTGGAAAACCTCCATTAGTCCGACGTCAAGAAACCATTGAAACGACTTCTTCTGTACCTCAATCAGGTCGGGCATCTCAATGACATCGCCGAGCCTTTGATAGCTCTTCCTGATCGTCCTGCCAAAGCGTAAATCGGTGAGATGAGGAAGCTTTACATCCGGCATTAAATCACTCCATTCCAAACTCTTCAGTAGTATTCCGGCCGTATCGGTTGATCCTTAAGCACGCACCGGCATCCCGAACGCGCGTATAAATACAAAACAAACTGCACCATTTGGAACACCCGAGTCCGTTGTTACTTATTTTTCTTTTCCTCTTGTAGATTGATTTCAGCGGTGGTATAATAGCCTTTACATAGTGGAAAATTGTAACGTCTGGCGAGAATGGTGCAATATAGAATTGTAACACAGAATGTTGGCAGTGTCAACATTTTTATTTGCGTTTTTCTCACGTTTTTTCTTGGCAAATCGTAAGAGCCGCAAGACTCGAAAAACGAACTTCTCAAGTTACAGTAAAAACCATGT
>JGI24500J29687_10020612_pt1 | contig 12609 bp, 12 predicted proteins | sample BioPla2RNA1_FD_29687 | JGI IMG/M metagenome (IMG submission 29687) | reverse complement strand
CCATTTGCTATATTGTTTCATTTTCTGTTTCACTGCGTTCGGGTTCGATGATGTCCATGAACTCTTTGCCGGTGATGGTTTCTTTTTCGAGCAGGTATTCGGCGAGGCGGTCCAGGAGCGGACGGTGTTCGGCCAAGATGCCGTAGGCGGTGTCGTAGGCTTTTTGCACGAGGGCTTTTACCTGGTCGTCGACATCTTTAAGCGTTTCCTGGGAGGCGTTGGTTACGGTGCCGCCCTGCAGATACGGATTGGTTTGCTCTTCGATGGCCATCATGCCGAAGTCGTCGCTCATGCCGTATTGGGTGATCATGGCGCGGGCAACGCGGGTCATCTGCTGGATATCGTTGGCGGCGCCGGTGGTGATGTCCCCGAACACGAGGGCTTCTGCGGCGCGGCCGCCGGCGTAGGTGGCCAGCTTTCGGAATGCGTCGTTTTTGGATACGAGGCTTTTTTCTTCTTCATCTACCTGCATGGTGTAGCCGAGCGCGCCCGATGTGCGGGGCACGATGGTGATTTTATGCACGGGGGCCGATCCGGTTTGTTTGGCCGCCACCAGTGCATGGCCGATCTCATGATAGGCGATGATGCGCTTTTCTTCGTCGGACAAAATGGCGTTTTTGCGCTGCTGGCCGGCGATGACGACTTCGATGGATTCTTCCAGGTCGGCCTGGCTTACTTTGTTGCGGTTCATGCGGACGGCGCGCAGGGCGCCTTCGTTGACAATATTGGCAATGTCGGCACCGGATGCGCCGGCAGTGGCGCGGCCCAGCAGATCGTAGTCGATTCCTTCTTCCATCTGATAGCCTTTGGCGTGAACGCGAAAGATCGCGACGCGGCCGTTTAGGTCGGGCAGTTCCACGGGCACCTGGCGGTCAAAACGACCGGGGCGCAATAAAGCCGGGTCGAGAGTTTCGGGCCGGTTGGTAGCTGCTAAGATCACAACGCCGTTATTGGCTTCGAATCCGTCCATTTCAGCCAAAAGCTGGTTCAGCGTTTGTTCGCGTTCGTCGTTTCCGATCACGCCGCCGTCCCGTTTTTTCCCGATGGTGTCGATCTCGTCGATAAAGACGATACACGGCGCTTTTTTATTGGCCTGGTCGAACAGTTCACGCACGCGCGCGGCACCGCGGCCCACAAACATTTCCACAAATTCCGAGCCGGAGATGGAGAAAAACGGTACATGCGCCTCGCCTGCAACGGCTTTGGCCAGAAGGGTCTTTCCGGTTCCGGGCGGTCCGACGAGCAGTATGCCTTTGGGACAACGCGCGCCCACGGCTTCATAGCGCTGCGGCCGCGCCAGATAGTCGACAATTTCCAATAGCGATTCCTTAGCTTCGTCCTGTCCGGCAACATCGGCAAAACTCTTTTTGTCGGAATCGTCGGGCACATACATTTTGCCGGTCTGTCCGCCGCCGAAGGAGAGTCCGCCGCCGCCCATCTTCCCGGCCATATTACGGGCAATCATCCGCCCGATGATGATGAAAAACAGAATCGGGATCCCGTATGACAACAGCAGGGTCAAAAACACATTCGGCGTTTCCTGGATTTCCGCCGCAAAGGGAATGTCCGCTTGCTGCAGTCGCTCGGCCAGTCCCGGGTCTTCTACGACACCGGTTTTGTACAGGCGGGTTTCTTCGCCTTCGCCGATACGGTACACGATCTGATTGGGCTGCAGGTCGACCGCCGCTACTTCTCCTTTTTCCACATGGGAAAGAAATTCCGAGTAGGAGGTGAGTTCGACCGGCGGTTCAAACATGCGGGGAAACACAAACCAGTTCAGCAGCAAGACCACCAAAAGTGCCAGTCCGTAATAATAGATAAAGTTTCTGCGGTCCTGCGGGTCGCGCGGATTGGACGGGCCCTTTCTGTTTTTGTCTTTATCGGGGGGCATTTTCTATCGTTCTTTCTAATTTCTTTGAAAATTCAATAAACATTTCCATTCCATCACACATGGTCTGGATCTGTTTGTCGGTCATCTGATTCAGATGCGGTTCCAGTGCGCGTTTTGCGTTATTTGTAATACCGTTGGCCAGTTTTTGGCCTTCGTCGGACAGACGCACCTCCAGCGCGCGGCGGTCTTTCGCCGAACGGTCGCGCTGAATGAGATTGCGGTCTTCCAGTATGCGGCACATGCGGCTCAGGTTTCCAACATCCAGTCCCAGGGTTTCGGCTATTTCTGTCTGGCTGGCCCCTTTCATTTCGTCAATCTGCAGAAGCAGGCGCACCAGGGGCAATGAAAGGTCGACGGTTTCTTTTAATTTGCGGATCAGCACATCGCGATCCAGTTGAATGGAGTGAAAAATCTCCCAAACTTCAATGACTCTTTTACCGGTATTCATATCTTCTTCACCTCTATTTTTCTATATATCCGTAATTGTAAAGTACAATGGTGTGAATGTCAATCTTTTTTCAATTATGTTTTTATTGTGTAGAATCACAGGATTGCCGCAAAAAAAGAGAAAGGCGCAAACGACGTTGCGCTGGAGACGATAGATTGGAACCGAACGTTCAGAGGCCCTCCGATTGCACCTTGTGTTTACAATTCGTCTACAAACCGCTGATAGATTTTCATGGTATCGGCCTGGATGTCTTCCATCTCGGGGTGAAACTGTATGGCAAAGATTCCTTCGCCTTCTACGGCTTCGGGGAGGCCGTCGTAGGTTTCGGCGGTGACGGTCAGTTCTTCGGCTACGTCTCTTATCCCCTGATGATGAAAGGAGTTGACGATGAGTCCGTCGGGATACAGTTCTTTCATGCGTCCGCCGGTGGTCCGCACGCGGTGAAAAGGAAAACGGCGGGGATAGTCGCCCCCGTGGGTTACCTGTGTGCTCCAGTCCGGCAGATGCTGATGCAGGGTTCCGCCTAAGACGACATTGATCAGATGCATGCCGCGGCAGATGCCCAGCACGGGTTTTTTGGCTTTTCGCGCTGCATGAAACAGCGCGATCTCCGATGCGTCGCGCTTGAAATGAAAGCGTTCGGATTCCTTGTGCGGGTCCTCGTCGTACAAAAAGCTGGATACATCGGCGCCGCCCATTAAAAGCAGCCCGTCCATCTGTTCGACATAGGGGGTGAGATCGGCTCCGCGGTCCCGAATCGGCACCAAAAAGGGAACCGCACCTGCGCGGGCGATATGCACGGCAAACATTTCGTTGATTTCATGGACCGGTCGCTCCAGCCGGATATCCGGCCAGCAGGCAATGGCTACACGTTTCATAGTGCCTCCAGAAAGTTTTCAAAATACGGGCGGTAATACGGTTGATCCGACAGGCGTTCAATATGAAACTGCGTGCCCCAGAGCTTGGCGCCGTGACGGCCTTCTATGGCTTCAATCAGTCCGTCCTGGCTTTTGGCCGTGTCGATCAGGGTGGGTGCCAGCTCTTTGATCGCCTGATGATGCAATGAGTTCACGACAAACTGCGCACCCAGACAGGCGTGTATAAATGAGCCGGGCCGCGTGTACACATAGTGCAGGATGCCGTCGGGATCGCCTTTGCGATCGTGGGGGCCGGCACCTTCTACCTGCAGCGCCAGGTCCTGCCACAGACTGCCGCCTTCCAGCACATTCATAATCTGCATGCCGCGGCACACGCCTAAAATCGGCAGATTGCGCTTTCTGGCGGCCCGGTACAGGGCAATGTCCATATCGTCGGACCGCCCGGGTGCCATGTTTGTTTCGGCCAGCGGATTTTCCCCGAACAAAAAGGGCGACACATCTTCTCCGCCCGGCAGGATCAGTGCGTCCATGCCGTCCAGATAGGCATCCGCCCAGTGCGTTTCAGCAATATTGGGAATGAGAAACGGAGTCGCACCGGCACGGGTCACCATATTGATATAGGCATGGTCGATATAATTCAAAGAAGCCACATCGGTATCCAAAGCCGCTGTGGCGATTGCAATCTTTTTGTTTGCCATCGGTTCTGCTCGCAAGACGCCTTACATCGCGTTCAGTTCGTCTGCGACAAAGTCTTTGATGGACTTTTCGTCGATGGTGGGTTCTTTGGTGTCATCCCAGATATCGGCGCGGATCTTGAAGAAGTTCACATACAGCGTATCGCCTTTTGCGAACGAGGTTTCTGTGGTGCCGGGATAAAAGACGACGTTTTTATCGCCTTCTGTTTGTACGGCTTGTTCGAGTTCGCGTGCCGACAGGCGTTTCACCGGTCCCAGCATGCTGTCGGGGATAAGCTTGTCTTCCATCATCCACATATTGTTGTTCCAGAAGCGGGATTCTTTTTTCGTGGGATTGTTCATGCGCTCGCGATTGCAGATGGCGGACAGGACTTTTCGTACCGATTCGGCATTGAAATCGTCGTCATACTGCGCGGTCATGGCGGGGCTGGTGGCAAGCTCGGTCAGAAAGGTGTCGCCGATCTTTTCCTTGTCCGACAAGCACGCCCAGATATAAAGCATGCTCTCCAAAACATTGGTGTCAATACTGATTTTCATGCAGATTCCTTCTTTCTTTTTATGGTTTCACAAAGTCTGTATACCCTGCCGTACCTGTAAAAAAGCGCTTCACGCCGTATGCTTATGGCAGGTCAAAATATTCTTCCAGCGTTTGTCCGGAATTGTATATGCGGGCGGCCATTTCTTCGCCTACATAGCGAAAATGCCAGGGTTCGTACATATAGCCCGTGCTGTCTTCTTTTCCTTCGGGATAGCGCAGAATAAAGCCGAAGCGGTAGGAATTGTCCGCCAGCCAGATGCCTTCTTCGGTATCCTTGAAGCTTTCCACAATATTGTGTGCGGGATTGTCGTTGATGATGTCGATTGCAAGGCCGGTCTGGTGTTCGGAATGCCCGGCGGGCGCCACGCTCCGGCGGGTTTCTTCTTCCCCGTAGGCTTCGATATTGCGTTCGATCACGCCCAGCTGATAGTCGTAGCTGCGATAACCCGAGCCGATGTCCACAAACATGCCTTCGGCTTCCATGACATCTTTCATGCGTTCAAACTGGATCATCACCTCGGTTTTGATACCGGGGTCGTACGTTTCGGGCAGGCCGTATTCCTTGTTGGCAATCAGTATGCCTTCCACCACTTTAAACTGATCGTCGACGGAGGCATCTTCCAGTATATGCGCCGGCAAATAGCCCATGACCTCGCCAAAGCTGACCTTGGTGAACCCGCCGGCTGTGCCGTAGGTTTCCACATAGTCGCCGATGCGCACCTGTTTGATTTCCTCGTCGGAACCCGGTTCCGGTGCGATCTGTGTCGTCTCTGTCAGGCGCGAAAAGCCCTGCAGCTTCGTTTCAAAGGCGGTTTCGTCGGGCAGATTGGCCGCGGCATCTTCGGTTGCATCTTCTGTGTCTTCGGTTTCTGTCTGTTCAGATGCTTCGGTTTCGTCGTCCGCCGGTTCGGTTTTATCTTCCGTGGATTCCGCGGATTCGTCTGTTGCGGGTCCCTCCTCTGTCATCGCGGGTTCTGTAACCGCGGTGGGTGAATTGCGTAGGATCTGCCGCAGTGAACAGGCCCCCAACCCGATCACTAACAGCAATAGAATCACCAGGAGGCGTTTCCTGCCCCGCTGTTTTTTTACCTGTCGCCGACGTTCCCGGCGCTGTCTGCTTTCCATTTTTTCCTCTTTCCCCTTAGTCCGTTGCGTCTGCACCTTTACTATAGCTCATGTCTTCCATACCGGCTGTATACTGCAGACTGCCGTCTTTCAGAATCCACAGGGCTTCTGTGCCCTCGATGGATTCCACCAAAGCTCTCCCCTCTTCATATTCCAGTAAAAAGACCGCGGTCGACAAAAAGTCTGCCAGACCGGAGTCTTCTGTCACAATACTCACCGCCCGAAAACGGTCGGCGGGATACCGGGTATCCGGGTCGATCAGATGATGATAGACCTGTCCGTCCACGGTATAAAAACGCTGATAGTCACCGGATGTGACCACGCTTTGATCCGCCACAAAAACGACTTCGGCGTTTTCTTCCGATGATTTTCCCATCAGATAGTCCGGATTCTGTATGCCGATGCCCCAGCGGTCTCTTTCATCGGCAGGTTTTCCGATCGTGCGCACATTGCCGCCGGAGTTGATAATGCCTGCGGTTAAGCCGGCTTCTTTCAGCGCCTGCGCTCCCATTTCGGTTGCGTAGCCCTTGGCGACGGCGCCCAGGTCCAGGCGGATGTCTTTGTCGTCGATATAGACCGTACCTGCGGCTTTGTCCACGATAATGTGTTCCATCCCGCTGTGTGCGGCCGCTGCCTGCAGTTCTTCGTCGGACGGCACCTGCGGGTTTTCCGTGTCCTCCCGGTACAGATGCCATACTTCATACAATGCGCCGTTGGATATGTCGGTTTTGGCAGAGATCGTCTCGTAGCGTTCTTTTGTGCGTTCGATCAGGTCGATAATGGACGGATTGACCGTAACCGGGGCTACGCCAGCATTTTCATTGATCGTATATACATTGTTTACGCCTTCGTAGGCATGGTATTTGTCAAAATCCTGATGCAGCGCGGTGAACTGCTCTTTCAGCATCTGAAGATAGGTGTTGAATTCTTCTTCGGTTTCGGTATAGGCCACCAATTGTACGACGGTGTCAAAGGTGTCATAGAAGGTGCCGGTATACCGGGTTTGTTCTTCGGGTGCCTGTGTATCTCCCTGCGGTTGTGTGCACGCGCTTAAAAGCAATAGGAGCACAAGGCCGAATACCCATTTTTTTCTCACTCGTTTTCCCCTTATAATAACCGCTGTAAAAGCGGCTGTATCAGTCCCATGATGGCGCCTAAAAGCGCGCCTAAATTCGTAATGGCCTTCAGTTCCCGATCGGCCACATCGACGATGACTTCTTCCAGCATTTTTACATCAAAACGCTTGATCTGTTCTTCCACCAGTTTGTCAACCCCGAAGCGCGCCACGCCGTCTTTTACCATGCCCGGCAGTGCTTTTCGCAACAGATCGGCCGCCTTTTGGGCAAGCCGTTGTGGCGCATCGTCTCCGAAGGATTTTAACACGTCTGCGGTCTTTGTTTCAAATAATAATTGCAGCAGGGGTTCTGTCATGGCTGCGGCCTGCGCTTCGGTGCGTTTTTGCAGGCTGTCCGCCAGCATCCCGGAGACCAGCCCGGCCGCTGTATCCGACAGGGTGTCTGCGTGTGTATGCAGCACCTTGCAAAGCCTGTCGTTTACCCCCTCTTTGTGAATCAGAAGTACCAGGCCTTCCAGTCCTTCTCTGGCCCACGCGGCGGTTTTTTCTTTGGTGACCGGCCTGAGCAGATCCGTAACATTTGTGTGCAGCAGGGTATCCACTGCACCGCGCAGGTTTTCTTTCAGCAAAACTGTGCTTTCCTCGGACTCCAGATACGCGATATAGGCTTCCGCGACCCGGCTTCCGATCCCTTCCGGGCGCAAAAAGACGCGCAGCGGGCGGGCCATGTGCTGTTCGGCCGTATCCTGTGCGGCAGCCCGGACGGTCGCTGTCATGCGGGCGGAGAGCAGCAGGCGTTTTAGCTGGACAACCAGTTCTTCTTCTCTTTCATTATACTGCGCAAGCAGGCCGAGTAAAAGCGGTTCGGGCAAGGCTTCTTCCAGCGTTTGCCCTTCTTTTTCGGCAAAAAGCGCAAGCAAAGCGTCCGCGGCCGTTGTATCCAGCGTACCCTCGGCCACGGTGCGGGTAAACAACGCCTTCAGCCGGTCGATCACAGGCTCTGCCCAGCGTTCGTTATGCATTTTGCCGGCCAGATACGTTTCTACCCGGCTTTTCGCCGTTTGGGCATCCGCCCAGCCGAACCAGCGGTTTTTCACCAGAAAGCGGCCCAGCAAAGGGGCTACAGAGGCCGGTGTGATTTCCAGACGCTGTGCCAATACCTCGCCGATGGCGGTGTCTTTGTCTGCTTCGCGTGTCAGAAAATTCCGTATGGCCGTTTCCATGCGGCCCGGTACATTGGAGCTTTCCAGATGCGTAAGCACGGCTTCTTCTGTCAGCAGATACGCCTTTACCGCCTGTCCCGTACGCGCTGCCAGCCGGTCTCTCTCCTTGGGGATCAGCCCGGGCGTAAAGGGCAGCGGTTTGCCGAACAGGTATTTGGTTTCCAGCGGCCGAAACAGCATCCGTATGGCTAAATAATTGGTAATATATCCGATCACGGCCCCCACGAGGACCGGTACAAGCAAAGTAATCGTAGTGTTTCCTCCCCTGTATTGTGATTGTACAGAATCTCCCACCGCATTTTCCGGGCGCCTAACCCGCAAAAAGAGCCGGCGACTCCCCTACTTTTTCGCGATGCAAAGGGTGGCTACCGCCTGTGCGGCGATGCCTTCTTTTCTGCCCGTAAAGCCGAGCCATTCGGTTGTGGTCGCCTTAATCCCGATCTGCTCCGGCCCTATTTTCAGCGTTCGGGCGATATTCTCCCGCATAGCGGGGATATGCGGCAGCATTTTAGGTGCCTGTGCAATAATCACGCTGTCGATATTTCCGATTTCCATTTGTCTTTCTTCTATTATATTCGCAACCCGCGCCAGGAGGGTCAGGCTGCTGATGTCTTTGTATGCCGGATCCGTGTCGGGAAAAAAGGTCCCGATATCCGCTTCTCCGGCTGCCCCTAAAAGCGCATCCATGATCGCATGCACGAGTACATCGGCATCGGAATGGCCCAGGAGACCTTTGTCATGCGGAATATCCACTCCGCCGATGATCAGTTTTCGCTGGTCTGTCAGTGCATGCACATCGTATCCGATCCCGATTCTCACGCTTCTTCCTCCCCGGCAATGCCTTCGCCAAAGCGCAGATCGGCTCTGGTGGTTATTTTGATATTGGTTTCCGAGCCCGGCAAAAGCTGTACCCGCACGCCTTGTTTTTCTACTATCGAACAATCGTCGGTACCGGCGATGCCCTCTTTTTCCGCTTTTTCATAGGCGTGCAAGAGCACCCTCGTCTGAAACCCCTGCGGGGTCTGTACGCGGTACAGGGAGCTGCGGTCGGGTGTGGTCAGGACAGACAGGTCTTCTCTTACAATTTTCACCGTGTCTGTCATCGGTACGGCTACGGCGGCAGCGGGATGTATAAGCACGGCTTTCGCGACCCGGCGGATTTCCTCCGGTCTTACAAAGGGCCGTGCACCGTCGTGGGTGAGCACGATATCGGATGCGGCAGACAGGGCCGCCAGACCGTTTTTTACCGAATGATGCCTTTGTGCGCCGCCGTACACGAAATGCACCGGATATGAAAACCCGATCTGTGTGACCAGCGCCTGTGCGAAGGCTTCTTCTGCCGGACGTACCACAAGAATCAGTTCATCCACCCAGGACAAACCGGAAAATTTGCGCAGCGTGCGCGAAAGCACCGCTTCCCCTGCAATTTCTAAATGCAGTTTTCCTTCTGTCCCCATCCGCGTACCCGATCCCGCCGCGGAAATAATCACAGAAACAAATTTGTCTTGTATCATAAAATGTCCTCATTGCATGAAAAAGGGGCGCTTGCCCCTTTTTTATGCTTATTTCGGTTTTGCAAAGATCATTTTTCCGGCCGATGTCTGCAGGATCGAAGTAACCAGTACCTCGATCGTATTGCCGATATGCCTTTTTCCGTTTTCCACTACAATCATGGTGCCGTCATCCAGATAGGCCAGACCCTGATTATGTTCCTTGCCGTCTTTGATTACGGTGATCGTCATTTCCTCTCCGGGGATCACCACCGGTTTCATGGCATTTGCCAATTCGTTTATGTTCAGCACCCGGATACCCTGGACGCTGGCCAGCTTATTCAGATTGTAGTCCGTTGTAACCACGGAACCGCCGGTTTCTTTTGCCATGCGGATCAGCTTGCTGTCGACTTCTGTCACATCGTCGTAGTCCAGATCGGATATGGAAAAGTGAATGCGCTCATTTTGCTTGATCTGATTGATGATATCCAGCCCGCGGCGGCCTTTCTGGCGCCTGAGCGTATCCGATGAGTCGGCAATATGCTGCAGTTCCACCAATACGAATACCGGAACGACAATTTCTCCTTCGATAAAGCCCGCATCAAAGATCTCCGCGATCCGCCCGTCGATAATCACTGAAGTATCCAGAATTTTCGGCACGCTATCTGTTTTGTGCCTTCTGTCTTTGTTTGATGGCAGACGCAGGCGCTGCATTGTACCCTGCAGTTCGTCGCGCTTGGTGGTGGCCAAAGCCACGCCCAGATACGCCAGCAGCAGATAGACCGCGGCGGTCAGCACCAATTTCAATATACTGCCCACTACGGGTACCCCTTCGAGCACCAGCCCGATCGGCTGAGTGATCAGTGACGCCAGGATCAGGCCGATAATCAGGCCCAGTCCGCTTAAAAGAATCTGCGTTGTGGGCACCGCCTGCAGTTCGCGTTCCACCGCCTGCACAATACGGGTCAGCGTTCGCATGATCGGCTCCGATAAAATAAAAAATATAATTCCGAATAAAATGAAGCTGCCGATATATGCCGCTACTTCCGCTGCGCCGGTGATGGAAATCAGGTGAAACTGGTTTGCCATATACACGACGAGTATGCCCAATGTGCTACCGATCAGTGTGATGGCGTATTTCATTATTTTTCGCACCATAGAATCCACTCCCAACTAAGTAAATTAATTAATCTACCCGGTCTGCCGACAAAGCCGGTTTACGCTTTGTCTGCAAACTGAATCGATCCGTTTCTATCATACGAGGCAATTGTCAGCCAATTATGTGCTGACAATGGTTGCCTCAATTTTTTGGTCAATCGCATCGGAATCGGTGTCTTTTACGATGACCATTTCCGATATGAGTATGTTTTTTGCATTGGTGAGCATTTTCTTCTCACCCATGGACAGCCCCTTCTCGCGATTCAGGAGGGTTAAGTCCCGTACCACATTGGCTACCTCAAAAATATCGCCGCTTTTTAAGCGCTCCAGATTGGAACGGTACCGCTGATTCCAGTTGGACGGCATCTCTTCCATCTCGCCGCTTAGGAGCTCCAGCACCTTGTCGGTGTCGGCGCCGGTACAAACGGCGCGCACGCCGACTTCCGTGGCCTTGGCCCGCGGGATGGCAATGCGCAGACTCCCGATGGGAATCCGCAATATTAAAAATTCCTGTTCCTCACCTAAAAAATCTTTCTTTTCAATGGCGACAATCACGCCCGCACCATGCATCGGATATACGATTTTGTCTCCTACGTTAAACATGACAGCCTCCTTCTGCAACTCCTATTATTATACACCAGAAAGAGGCCATTGGCAAAACAAAATATTATATCAGCGGGATAGACGACTGTCAAGAATTATTGCAACAGATTTACGACCGCTGGGTATTTATCGATTCCGGCCCCAAACAGACTGCATCACCTGTTTGAGGGTCGCATGACCTGTGTCTGCGGTCAGGATGGTTTTATAGCCCAGCCGGTGGAGTTCGTTTACGCGTTGTTTGGCATGCGAGACGCGTTTCAGCTCGCCGGTCAAACCGACTTCCGCCACAAAGGCCGTGTCGGTGGCGAGGGGCTTTTTTTGCACCGACGAGGCCACACTCATCATGACGGCCAGATCGCTGGCGGATTCGGTAAGGCGGATATTGCCCGTGGTGCGCACGATGACGTTTTTGTCGCCCAGGGGGATGCCCGCCCGCTCTTCCAAAACAGAAAGAAGGGTGTTGAGTCTGTCGCGCGGCATATTTTCCGATATGCGCATCGGATACGGCGTGAATGATTTGGACACGAGCGATTCGATCTCGATTACGAGCATGCGCGTGCCTTCCCGCAGGATGCATTTCGCCGAGCCGATGATCCCTTTGTCCTTTCTGTCTGTCGTGAAATACGAAGACGGGTCTTTTACTTCCATCAGCCCGTTTTGTTTCATTTCAAACAGCCCGATTTCTCCGGTGGCGCCGAAGCGGTTTTTTGTGCTGCGCAGGATACGCAGTTCTTCGGACGGGTCGCCTTCCAAAAGGAGCACGGTATCCACCATATGTTCCAGCGTGCGAAGCCCCGCCATTTCGTCGGCTTTGGTCATATGCCCCACCAGGAGCGCGGCGCGTTTTTTAACCGGGTTTTTGCACAGGTCCATGATTTTTTCCGTGCAGGCCACGGTCTGCACGGGGCTGCCGGCCCGTTGCGGATGTTCCGGCAGGCGAAAGGTCTGTATGCTGTCGATGACGATAATGTCCGCATCGACCGCATGCGCCTGTGCTTCCACTTCATCCATATCCTGCGAAGCCAAAAGCCAGATATGATCATGTATCGCGGTAAACAGGCGATCTGCCCGCGCCCGGATCTGCGAGCCGCTCTCTTCTCCTGTTGCGTACAGTACCTTCAGCCCTTTTTGCGCGTATTCCTGCGCCAGTTGCAAAAGAAGCGTCGACTTGCCCGCACCGGGCCGTGCGGTCAGTATGGTGACCGAGTCTTTCACAAGCCCCTCTCCGAGAACCGTGTCCCAGCCGGGAAACGACGAACGCACCCGCTCAGAATCCTGCGCAGACACGTTTTTTAACTGCCTGGGTGTTTTGGTCGCCACCGGAACCGCGCGCGCTGCGCCTAAGCCGCCCGCCGCTTTTCGTACGACGGTCTCTTCCAGACTGTCCCACGCGCCGCAGCGCGAACAGCGCCCCTCCCATGTCGGGTGCGGCGCACCACATTCTTTGCATGTATAAGTCGTTTTTATTTTCGCCATAGAATCCCC
>JGI24500J29687_10008025_pt1 | contig 12635 bp, 10 predicted proteins | sample BioPla2RNA1_FD_29687 | JGI IMG/M metagenome (IMG submission 29687) | reverse complement strand
GGCTATTTGGTGTTCGGTCTTAATCCCTTAAAGCAGGTCAATGATTTTTAGTAAAGGCAACGCTCACAAATGCACAACCGACTGATTGTCTTAATCCCTTAAAGCAGGTCAATGATTTTTAGGATAAAATACTTACAAATAAGCAGCGTGCTATAGTACAAAGCGTGTCTTAATCCCTTAAAGCAGGTCAATGATTTTTAGTCGGCCTTTAGCCGAGGTACATGAATTACTGTTAAAATAAAGTCTTAATCCCTTAAAGCAGGTCAATGATTTTTAGAGATGATACTTGTAGAAAAAGACAGACATGTTCGTAATAAAGTCTTAATCCCTTAAAGCAGGTCAATGATTTTTAGTTGTTAAAACAGACAACGGAGACCTTTTGGTTAACAAAATGTCTTAATCCCTTAAAGCAGGTCAATGATTTTTAGGGTGCCGTTGAAAACCTTATAAAAAGATTGAATGAAAAAAACGTCTTAATCCCTTAAAGCAGGTCAATGATTTTTAGAAAATTGGCACAAAGTTTGTTCACGTGTACAACCTGCAGTCTTAATCCCTTAAAGCAGGTCAATGATTTTTAGCCGTCAACACTACCAAAAGCGTTGCTATCTTAAGATAGCGTCTTAATCCCTTAAAGCAGGTCAATGATTTTTAGACTATCAATAACGGTGGTTCTTTGGTTCCTATATGCTTGTGTCTTAATCCCTTAAAGCAGGTCAATGATTTTTAGCTATTACTAAAACCTTTGAAATCCCCTCTTTTGATGATAAGGTCTTAATCCCTTAAAGCAGGTCAATGATTTTTAGGGTGATTCTTTTGGTCGCCCTCATTATCATGTTATTTTTTGTCTTAATCCCTTAAAGCAGGTCAATGATTTTTAGCTTTTGTTTACAAGGGTTACTCTGCCTCTTGGAGCTACAGAGTCTTAATCCCTTAAAGCAGGTCAATGATTTTTAGATAATGTCAGGGTCGTATATAAAAACTACGCTTGTGTCGTCTTAATCCCTTAAAGCAGGTCAATGATTTTTAGCCACAATCGCCAGTGTTTGTGTACGAGGTCAAGCCAACACAAGTCTTAATCCCTTAAAGCAGGTCAATGATTTTTAGAAACAAGACCCGTGTTGGGACATAGAAGAGACGGAAGGATTGTCTTAATCCCTTAAAGCAGGTCAATGATTTTTAGCTAATGCAAGCTATCAAGAGTGGCAATCGTATATTAACGTCTTAATCCCTTAAAGCAGGTCAATGATTTTTAGCTTTGTTAAAAGAAATGTTAAACAGTCTTAAAAAATAAATGTCTTAATCCCTTAAAGCAGGTCAATGATTTTTAGTAGAAATCTAGACAAAGAAATAAGAAAAGCCGTTGAACGTCTTAATCCCTTAAAGCAGGTCAATGATTTTTAGTCTCTAATTCGTTCGTGTAGGAACTCAAGTTTTGCGTGTCTTAATCCCTTAAAGCAGGTCAATGATTTTTAGATAATAACATTATAATGATTTTGTAATCGGGCAAAATCAACGTCTTAATCCCTTAAAGCAGGTCAATGATTTTTAGAAAAAAAGAATACGACTTCTATTTTGATGATGACGAAAGTCTTAATCCCTTAAAGCAGGTCAATGATTTTTAGCATTTGATAGAGTGCTTGTGCGTGATTTTGATGACCAGAGTCTTAATCCCTTAAAGCAGGTCAATGATTTTTAGCTTTACTTAGAAGAAGAGTTTGTCATAGAGCGGGGAAAAGCTATGTCTTAATCCCTTAAAGCAGGTCAATGATTTTTAGGAAAGAATTAAAGAAAAAAATTGAAGAGAAAGTTTTGGGCTTGTCTTAATCCCTTAAAGCAGGTCAATGATTTTTAGCAATCAAAATCACCGCCGACTTCTTTAGGGGCTCCTTTGTCTTAATCCCTTAAAGCAGGTCAATGATTTTTAGAAAGAAGTAAAAAAAGCCGTTGAACAATTGACGGCGGGAGATAGTCTTAATCCCTTAAAGCAGGTCAATGATTTTTAGTTTTTTCAGGAGAAAAATTGGATTTTAGAGTTTTTTATGTCTTAATCCCTTAAAGCAGGTCAATGATTTTTAGGCGGCTTTAGAGTCCCATGGCTCAATAGCCGAGGGTTTTAAGTCTTAATCCCTTAAAGCAGGTCAATGATTTTTAGAAGTTTTAATTTCCACGGGCTATGCACCCTTATCTAACAAGTCTTAATCCCTTAAAGCAGGTCAATGATTTTTAGACTCAAAAAACGGATTCTTGAAGGCATGGGAATTAAAATGTCTTAATCCCTTAAAGCAGGTCAATGATTTTTAGAAATGATTAACGCAAGCAGATACGCAAAACGCCGAGATGTGTCTTAATCCCTTAAAGCAGGTCAATGATTTTTAGCCTTTTTTTCAAAAGGACATGGTGTGCCCAAGAAACAGGGTCTTAATCCCTTAAAGCAGGTCAATGATTTTTAGAGGAATTGCTACAAGAGAAGTTATTTTTCGGTTATGCCTGATGTCTTAATCCCTTAAAGCAGGTCAATGATTTTTAGCTCCTGTTTAGTATTGAACACTTTTTAGATTATGGAAGTGTGTCTTAATCCCTTAAAGCAGGTCAATGATTTTTAGTTATATAATGATGAAAAAGGTGAGAGAATATTAATGTATAATGCGTCTTAATCCCTTAAAGCAGGTCAATGATTTTTAGAAATCTTATCTCTTAACCTTAACAAAAGAATTAAATTTTGGTCTTAATCCCTTAAAGCAGGTCAATGATTTTTAGTTATGGGAATGTCGGACGAGGAAGTTCAGAAAGCAATGCGTCTTAATCCCTTAAAGCAGGTCAATGATTTTTAGTCAGCATTATCAAAGGCGCTGCTACTTGAAAGCAAAGAATGTCTTAATCCCTTAAAGCAGGTCAATGATTTTTAGTTACAAGCAAACAAAGAAAAATTGTACGGGAGGACATAGGTCTTAATCCCTTAAAGCAGGTCAATGATTTTTAGTAATTTCACCCGTTACTGCAAACCCTTTCAACTTACTTGTCTTAATCCCTTAAAGCAGGTCAATGATTTTTAGTCACCCATCGTAAATCCTTATGTTGCAAGTAATTAAACATAGCTTTTCGCATACCTCTGTGAAAAAAGCTTTGTTTTTTAATTAAATGGGCAATTTCATAAAATCCCAAGACATAAATCCTTATATAACAATAAATTAAATAAATCGCATACCTTGCCCCAAACTTGAGGGTTTTGCAACATTTGAGGGTATGCGAAAATATCAAAAACCATAAACCCATTATAAAATAACAAAAGGTTGACTATGGTCAATGCTTTCTTGCACTATACCATATCTTTCAATTTTTTGCCAGTCTGAATCACATAAAGGAACGATCGCAACAAAATCGTTCCCTTGTATGACTTTTTCTATTCTTTTTTTTATAATAATTATATGTTCAAAATCAACAATAGATTCAAAAACCGACTGTTGCACTCTCCATCCATAACAAGACACAATATCACAAACCTTCTTCAATCGTTTTGAATCACAAATATCATATATAATAAGCCAGTGTTTGTGTTTCATAAAATTTGAAAAGTCTCCACTTCAAAAAACTCTCCAAGTCCCAGCGGTATTACCTGATTTAAACATTTTGAACAAATTGGAGTTACTAATAGCGAATCTTCATTTTCATCAATTATTGACAATAAATCTCCTACCAAATTTTTTTTTATCTTTTCTGACACTTCACATTGAAAAAAAGATTTTTGAATACGAAGCCCATAGTTTTCTAACATTTTTGCAACAGCTTTCAAACGTTTAGGATCAGCAATATCATAAGAAATAAAATACATCATCGATATAAAAATCCTTTATATTCGGTTTCTTCCTCATTAATAACACGTTTCAAATGTTTTACTTGCTCAATAATTATACGATTGAAAGACATTTTTTTATTCAAAGCTGCATATACTATTTCACTTTCTATTTTTTTCTCAAAAGCTGTTATAACTTTATTTAATCCTTTTTTATTTAAATAAATAGGTTTTTGCTTTTCTTCCGATGCTTCTTCATTTACTTCACCTTCACTGGGAAATTCTTCATCAAAAGACTTTTCCTCAAAATCTTCAGGATCTAATATTCCTAAATTAAAAACAGAAGCACATAAAGTATCCACTATTGGTGCACGAAACTCTTCCATCATATCAAACACCAAGGCATTTTTCCCATAATCAAGCGCATGAAGAAAACCGACCATTGGGTCAAGACTGGAAGATTCGATTGCAGCTTCAACCCTATACATTAATAAAGTATATAAAAAGCTTAAAACAGCATTTACATTTGACAAAGGAGGGTTTTTTGAACGTTTAGGGAAAGATGCCCATTCTGGAATTAGATTATACTTAAACACAGAAAAATAATTTCGTGCTCCCAACCCTTCTATACCTCGCAATTCATCAAGAGAATCTGTATTTTCAACCTTTGAAATACATTGCCTGACACTAGCAATAGCCTTTCCTAACTCTTCTGCTTCATTCTTTTTTCGTTTTATTCTTTGCATTACTGTCAGTTGATTTTTTAATTTAGTCATAACAATCGACTTTGCAAGTGTTAGACACTTAAAAGAATCATCGAGCATTTTGTATTGTTTTTGTCGCAAAAAAACATTTTTGTTTTGACTAAACTGAAGCTTACCGTTGAACATACCATTTCGAGATAAAAAAATAGTATCTATTCCATGTCTTGTTAATAACTTAATAGCTTGCCCCGTAAAAGAAACATCTCCAGAAACAATCAAAACATCAGATTTATAAGGGAATATTTTTCGTATAGTACCATCAATATAGCGAAACTCAAGTGTTTCATTCACCTTTGTCAATTTACCATTGTCAGAAATAATATACACCGAAGACATAAGCCCTTACTCCCTTATATTTTTCTTAAACCTCATATTCAAGTAATTTTTCAACTATTTGCACAAAAGATTCATATTGGTTATACATATTTTCAGCATTAAGACTTCCACCTGTCTTTTTATTTTTTGCTCCACCATGTGCAACCTGATTTCTCACACCTTCTAAATTAAAAATTCTATCTTTATGTTTTTCCTGAAAATCATTTCTTAAAAAATCTCTAAACAGAGGGCGTACTTTCTCTTGAAAATAATCATAGTTTCCCAACTCATCCCAATCACCAAATAATTCAAAAGCCTTTGCTTCAACAGTAACTTGCAAACCAATAATCGCTTGAGTATATAGTTTTTTTTCTGCAAGTATTTTTGAAAACGCAAACAATAATTTACTTTTTTCATGATTCCTTAATTGCTTATGCAAATCTTCTAAGTTTTCATAAACATCTTGTACCCACGAAGGAGATTTTTCAGGAATACCCTCATTCAAAATATTCGTTAAATTGCTTAAAAGTTCAAAAATTTGTAAAAAATAATTTGCTTGAACCATTGCAGTAAAACGCTTTAGCCATTTACAACCTTTTTTCCATAGAGTTTCAGTTTTTTCAGAAAGCAATCTTCCATCAAAACGTGCATTAAAAAGCTTAAACCCACCTGCTATTTCTGCATATTCAAGATAATTAGATAAATCTCTTACCTTCGATATTTTTTCTTCTTTATTATATTCACCATAAATCAATGAAGTAGATTCTGATAACTCTTCTTGAAACGCATATTGCAAAGCTTGATACAATAAAAGAGGCATACTTCTAAACCCATGGGTTATATCAAATAAAACCTTTGAATTCTTAGAAACATTTTTTGCAACTTCTTTATAAACATCAAACACATCTTCTGCAGTATCAAAATCTACAGTATCAGTATGATAAAAAAGCACAACAGATTTTTTGTATTTTGCCGCTAAAACTTCTTGAAGTTCATCTATTGCTTCTTTACTAAACACCTTAGTTTCTCTCATTTCCAAAATTCTAATCTGCAAATCTGTGTATTCATCATCTTGAGCAATAAGTGCACCCCAGTCAGAAGTAGTAGTCCCCACTATCAAAATTTTATCAAAACTACTTACTGTCGGATGCTCTAACAAAGCTTCTAAAAAAAGACTCGTTTCAAATTCATAACCATCAGAAAACCTATACACTGTTTTTCTATATCCAGAATCTTTTCCCTCATACATTCCTGTTCCAATTAATGAAATCAAAGTTATTGAAGTATTATTCATTTTATTTTTTGAACTCACAATACATTACTCCCATAGGTATTTCTCCATTTATAAGATTACGAGTTTTACCATACCCATTTTTAAAATTTGGCTGAAATAATTCACCAGAATAAGTCATGGATTCTACATGAGAAAACCTTCCAAGACGAATCAAAGTGGAAGAATCATTATACTTCATCTCCTCATTGCACAGCTTTTGAAAATCTTCAACATATCTTTTAGAAATTCTGCTATTTTCTTCATAATCAAAATTTTCAATCTCATCATAAAACGTATTCATGTAAAATTCATAACAAGAATTACGAACTTCTTCATCACTTATATGATAAGGCTGAATCTCTTTTGGAAGTTTTTCTTTATCCATAACTATCATCTCAAAATGAAAATTAATGTCTCGTTGTACAACTTCTACAAACATAGGAATACCTTTTTCATCACTGTTTCGTTTTATATTATACACCAAAACTATTTCTGTAGAATCTTCGGGTAAAATAGCATCAGAAATTTTCAACCCCCGAAAAGGGTCTTTTTTTATATCAAATTTATCTCTCATTAAAATTTGACCTTCAACATAAACTGCTTTATCCTTCTCCCTTAAATTGTAAATATGATCTACTATTTTTTCTTTAAGTTGACCATTTTTTCCATCATTAATTCTTTCATTCAAAATTGCAGTTCGTATTGCACCCTTTATAGAAGAACCTGGTATGATAGCTCGATTATTAGAATGCATCATACATTGCACTAAAAGTTGATTTTGCAAATTACCTATTTTCCCTTTAAATAATGCTTCTAGTTCTTCTGATACCTTTGCACGAAAATACCAACAATCTCTTTTTGAATCATCAAAACTATTTGCTATCAAGTCCCTTAGTTCAATAATTGAATCACCTTTTTCACTTAAGTTTATAAATTCTTTTGCAAACTTTGGAAAATAAGATAGCATCTTATCCAAATTAATATGATAAAACCAACCCGTTTTTACAGTATAGCTCAAAGAATCAAGAAGAAGATCATTTCCGCCTCCAACATGTATAGGGAAAAGACTTTTACTTTTGATTACAAACTTTTGATCATTCATCAAAAACCTCCTTCGGTAAGGGATATAAAATACTAAAACAATTTTCTATAACCCTTGAATCATCAGCAATCTCTTCCAAAACTCTACCTGTTATCAGTTTTAAACTATCTGTTTTTATTACAGAACCAGGAATAATTTGCATTATTGGTTTTTTAAAAGGATTCATCGTTTCCAAAGCATTCCAAACCTTTCCATGCTTTGCTTCAATATCATAAAAAGATGCTTCTAAGTCCACAGAACTATCTGGTACCAATCTTGAAAGTACTAAATAAAAACCTGTTTCACCCTTTGGAACTTCTATAAGTTCTGGTTTATTTACAATCTTTATTTTACCACTACCAGTTGTTTGATCCTTTCCATATCCAATAGAAAATAAGTTTTCTACAAATAAACCTAAACGCTTTTTTTCCCAATCAGTATATATATAAATATCAACTTCTTCCCATTCATCAAAAAACCATTGCGCATTTGTTGTAAATAAAGCATCTTCAGAAGTTGTTCCAGACATTCTATCTATTACGTTATGATATTGAGCTTGAGTCAAAGCATCATTAGAAATAGACTCAAAATCAGATGCAAATATCTTTTCAAAATTCCAGTTCTTTTCAACTGCAGTTTGTTTTTTTATCCATTTAAGTTTGTTAAAGTTTTTAAACCTGCGTACTTCTTCTGGACTTTTTAGCTGCTTAAAGTGTACTGGAACTTGTGGTTTAGGAAGAAAGCCACTAGGAAAACCATCAGAAAAAATCAATTCTGGTTTTTGCTCCCGTGCATTTTTCAAAAACTCCTCAAGCCTTTCATCACCTTCATTGAACCGTATCGCCCAACAAGCATGACCAAAAAGAGTATCTGAGCGAAAAGGCGTGCCTATAGAACTTTGAGGAGCTATAGTCATTTTATATAACATTATTAATTCACCTTATTGTTTAGTCCTTCTAGGTTTTCATATTCACCAGTATATGAACCGCCACTTACTTTCAAATCCTTAAATGCAATTTTACCTGAACCACGAGAACCTGAACCACCAAGTGTATCATTTTCCAATCCTATAAGAGATTTTACAACCAAGGAAAAATCTTTTTCGTCTTGTTTTCCGTCGTCACCCATATCCAAAACTTTATAAATAATTTCAAACGCAAACTTTGTCCCTGGTGTAACACGTTCTATATTTCTCAATGAACCAACTTTTGCTGTGCCAGTCACTCGATCAATTGCTGTTCCATATTTTACTTCAAGCATTGTTTCTGGTGCAAACTTTCCTATTAAGTTTGCATCTCGAACTATTAAACGAGTTGGACCACGACTTTCTTCAGTTTTAGCCATAGAACCAAAAACTCGACAAACATTACAATTACCACAATTATGTACTTTGCCATCTCTTGGATCTACTTTTCCTTCACTCCATTCACTAAGAAATCGCATTTTACCTTTTATAGATGAACCAGGAATATATGGTTTCTTAGTTTTTGGATCCTTTATTACTTGATTATCCAAACCACCGATTTCTATTGCTTCATTTCCTCCACCAATATGTAAACCAGTAATCACTTCAATAACACCTGTTATTTTAATATTTTCTTTATGTTTCATTCTATACTCCTTTTATTTAGTTTCTTGTATAAGCAGATGCATAACCTACAACAGCTTCAAATAATTGACAAACCTTTTTAAAAGATTTATAGCCAGTTTCGTAATCTGCTTCTATTTTATCTACACATTGACTAAGAAAATCTTTATATTGTTCTGGTATTTTTCCAGATTTTCTTGCAGCATTGTAAACAGCTTTTGCTTTTATAAGCTTGATTCTTGGATACACAGATTCCCACTTTTTCTTTGGATCTTCAGTAGCAATCAAATCTCGTTCAATTTGCTTAAACTCACCAAAAAAGTTTCTCATCTGGCTTGTTGTAGGACGCGGATCTTTTTGTGCTATTTGACGAGCAAGTTCTTCTGCTTTTTTTCCTACCAACTCTTTGTCATTCAGGTCAGGAAGCCTTAGTAGTCCCCCATTTCCTTGCTGTTGGTTGTCATGCCTATTAGGCCCTTGGTTTCGTCTTTGTTGATTGAAATTGTTACTCATTTATATCTCCTTTTTCATGTTTTGTTCGTTTTTTATACATAGTAATCGTAAGCCCAACTGCTAAATTTTTAAACAATGGTTTTTTTTCCATATCTGGATCATTTGTTATAACCAAACTTTGAAATGGCTCTTTTGAAATAGATCCCTTTGCATTTCTATTTATATCATAAATAAACTGAAATCTATGTCTCAGCCTATTTATACTTCCTACTTCACTTTCATTCCATTGTTTCCAATAATCTAAAAATCGATATAACATTGAATGTTTGTTTTCGCCAGCATTTGTTTCTTCAAGATATGTTTGCCAGTTTTTTTCAAATTCTAACTGGACATCATATTCTTCTCCCCACTTCATTGTATTATTGAAAAGACTTATTCTATTTCTACCACCATCTTTTGATTTATCCAGCTTTAATTCTGCATTATCTACAGCAGTTGAAACAGGAGAATGAGTATGAAACAATTCTATTCCTGCACTTATCGTTATTTTTGGGTTATTTCCTACATAAGCTATAAATTTTTCTCGTATTTCTTTTGCAAGAGGAATCATATCGCTCCAAGGTCCTATAAGACATAAATCATCCCCACCTGCAAATAAAGTATAAACACGAGGATACTGTGCTTTCAAATAAGACGGAAGATAGAGAGTAAAAAATTCATCAAACAATCGAGAAAGCGTTCTTCGTCTAGAAACAGAGTTTTTTTGATTTAAGCCATTACTAAAAATAAAGCCCAAATTATCAACATCTGCTTTCAACACAGCCAATGCTTCAAGCCCTTCGGCTTTTTTTGCCAAAGAATCAAAAGTAGAAGTCTTTTCCATATAACTTTTTGGAGTATAAGCTGCATATACAAGACGTGGAAATTGATTATTTTCAAAATCATGATTATTCACACAATATATAGCATGAGCATTTTTTATTTTATCATCTTCTTTTTCATTCAAAATTGACAAATAATATTTCCCAAAATGCAATCTATCTTTTTCATTTTGTGGAATAGAAAGAGTAATATACCGGGCACTCGTAAGTTTACTTCCATATTCTACAAAAGTTTTACAGTGTTTTCCCATATTGTCAGAACCAATTGCTTCTTGACCACAAAGTTTACAAAGCCCACCTTTTTGTTTTGTTTCAGCAAAACTACTTTCATTTACCCAGCTCTCTTCTGCTTTAAGCTCATTTACAAAGGCACGTTTTTTAATAGCGTTCAATGAAATAAAACTCTTATCAGACACATTTGTTTTGAATCGATTATTTTCCAATTGAAAATCTTCAAGCTCAAAAGGCACACCATCATCGATAAACACTTTTATTAAACCAAAATAATTTTTATAAATCCAAGACGATATTTCTTTTTTTGCTTGTTTTAATGCCTCTCTTGTTTTTGGAGTATCTGCCAAAAGAATTTGAAATTTTCCACCAGATAAAAACAAAGCATTCAAAGATGGTAAACCACAGGCATCAGTTATATAACGAGCTGTCATAACATTGAGCATATTTACAAAAAAAGATCTTCCACGTAAAAGCTTTGCTAGATTTTTTGTTGATTCACCCTGTAAACCAAAAATAAATTTTTGAATACCACCAAAATCTCCTGAAAGCCAAAGAAACTTTGCAGACTCAGGCTTAAATGAATCACCTTCTTCTTCATATGCACGAGCCATAGCAGCCGCAATAGCCGCAGTTGTAATCGCGTGGTCGGGCAAAGGCACATCAGCAATTTTTTCAATAGTAGACGATGGAACAGATTGAAACGTTTTTGAAAATAAACTTACAAAAGAATCAACAAACCGATAAAGATTTGAACTATCCAATTCTCTAAAATTTTCACTAAACGAATTACAAAGTTTTTTGTAATCATCAGAAGAAAGTTTAACAATATCTTGAGGAAATAAAGGTTCAGTTGTAAGTGGATATTGTTTTAACTTAGTAACTTGCACTTCATCAATCAAAATTTGTGAAAAAATAGAATCTAAAGGTCTCGTATAATATGTATAGTTTTTTTTCTCAACCTCTGAATCATCTTTTTTTTCAGTAAAAGATTTTCTATCCATACCAGCACTTGCTCTATCAGCTTCAGCAACAATTTTTTCAAAAACTCTATCAGAACTTGGATTATGATGACACGAAGCAATCGCATCAAACTCACCAATTGTCATAGTTGAAATTAAAGACTTCAGCATATCAGAATTCCGATTAATAAAATCGCTAGTCCATTTTGCATGAGCATAGGAACTTTCACCTCTTCCTACCTCCAAGCCTTTTGCTTCATCACATAAGGTACCTTTATCGCTTTTAACAGAACGCTGATATGCTTTACCTATATCATGCAATAAAGCAGCAAGCGTTACTTCTAAAACCTTAGTCATTTTTCCTCCTCAAATTATTAAATACAACCATTTTATTTTTTCCAACAATCTATTTTCCCAAGACCAAAATTAGTATTTTTACCTGCTTGAAACAATTCTGCAAACTCTAACAAAGCAAGCTCTCTTCCTGAAAAACTACCAGAAAGAGTAAAATCACCTATGCAACCTCCAAGCTTCATTGCTTTTTTTTGGCGGGCAGAATAATGAGACTGGTCCTCCCATTTGATATTTTGATTAGACATATTAATAGAAGAAACATCTCCTTTTATCTCGAAATCTTCAACCTTCCCATACAGTGAACACAAAGTGAGCATCCTGCGTTCGATAGTATCAAAAAAATCTTTTACTTCAAAATTATCAGTATATTTACCAGCAACCTTAAAACGCAAAGGAGTTAAAAGCTGAACCAAAACATCTCCTTCATAAGTCTCTTTGTTTTTATCTTCAAACTTCCATTGGAAAGTTGGCAGATTAGTTTCTATTTTGTCATCTTTTATTAAAATTGATTTACCATCATTTTCTATAGATTTAATAGTAAAAACATGTCTTTGCTTTAAAATCCCATCTTCTCCAGCTTTTTGCAAAGCAAAATATACATAGGGAAAAAATTTTATATACTTACCCAAGAGAATAATTCTAAATGAGATTTCTTTATAAGATTTTTTTGCATCATGAAAAACTTGAATAGTATATGGATGAGAAGCACGAGTCCGCCCAGCTAAAACCTCATTATCTTTTTCCAAAATAGTTTCAAACAAAGAAGCATAAGCACAATTAACTCGAAAATGACAATCCTGACACTGAGTCTTGGTAGCAATACAACACAATTTCTTTAACTGATAACCCAAAACACTTCGAAAAACAAAAGCAGGAGGAACTGAAAAGAAAACTTCTTCATTAAACAAAAGCGTAAAATCAAAGCATGAATATTCTAAGTACA
>JGI24500J29687_10032016_pt1 | contig 12715 bp, 7 predicted proteins | sample BioPla2RNA1_FD_29687 | JGI IMG/M metagenome (IMG submission 29687) | reverse complement strand
GCCTGCTTTATTTAAACTAAATGCATCACTTATTATATATTATTCAAAAATTTTAGTTACAGTACCGGCTCCTACAGTTCTTCCACCTTCACGGATAGCAAATCTCAAACCTTCCTCCATTGCTATTGGTGTAATAAGTTTAATGGTCATATTTATGTGGTCGCCGGGCATACACATTTCTACACCCTCGGGTAGATCTATAACACCGGTAACGTCTGTAGTTCTAAAGTAGAACTGAGGTCTGTATCCATTAAAGAAAGGAGTATGTCTTCCACCCTCTTCTTTTGTTAGTACATAAACCTGGCCTTCAAAATGAGTATGAGGTTTAATAGAACCGGGTTTAGCAAGTACTTGTCCTCTTTCAATTTCTGTTCTCTGAACACCTCTTAAAAGAGCACCGATATTATCACCGGCTACTGCCTGATCAAGAAGTTTTCTAAACATTTCAACACCGGTAACAACAACTTTTCTTGTTTCGTCGGTCATTCCAACAATTTCAACTTCATCTCCAACCTTTACTGTACCTCTTTCAACTCTTCCGGTTGCAACTGTACCACGACCGGTAATGGAAAATACGTCTTCTACCGGCATTATAAAGGGTTTGTCCACATCCCTTTCAGGAGTAGGAATATATTGGTCAACAGCTTCCATAAGATCCAGTATAGCTTTATATTCAGGTGCATTGCTATCTGTAGAATCACACTCAAGTGCCTTCAATGCAGAACCTTTTACTAATGGAATGTCATCACCTGGAAATTCATAAGCGCTTAGTAGTTCCCTAACTTCCATTTCAACCAACTCAATAAGCTCTTCGTCATCAACCATATCTGTCTTATTTAAGAATACTACAATATAAGGTACTCCAACCTGACGTGCAAGAAGAATGTGTTCTCTTGTTTGAGGCATCGGACCATCTGCAGCAGAAACTACAAGAATTGCACCATCCATCTGAGCTGCACCTGTAATCATGTTCTTAACATAGTCTGCGTGACCCGGACAGTCAACGTGTGCATAGTGCTTATTTTCAGTTTCATATTCCACGTGAGAAGTAGAAATTGTAATACCTCTTTCCTTCTCTTCAGGAGCCTTATCAATTTGATCATATGCAGTAAATTGAGCTTTACCTTGGAAACCTAATACTTTGGTAATAGCTGCTGTTAAAGTAGTTTTACCATGGTCAACGTGACCAATTGTACCAATATTTACATGTGGTTTTGTTCTTTCAAACTTAGATTTTGCCATTTTATAACTCCTCCTTTTTCCGGTATACTTAAACCGGAAGTAATTAATTATTAATGTTAATTTTATTTTAAAAATTACTACTTAGTTATATTATCATTTTAAACTCTAACGCTTTTTCTAGTACTTTATAATTTCATCCTGAATATTTTTTGGGACTTCCTCATAATGGTTAAACTGCATCGTAAATGTCCCTCTCCCTTGTGATTTTGAGCGTAATTCTGTAGCATATCCAAACATTTTAGCAAGGGGAACATATGCAGTAATAACATGAATTCCTTCCCGGGCTTCCATACTATCAATCTTTCCACGCCTTGCATTAATATCTCCAATTACATCACCAAGGTAATCATCAGGTAAAACCACGTCAACCTTCATAACAGGTTCTAGCAATATAGGATCTGCTTTACGGCAACCATCTTTAAATGCCATTGATCCTGCAATTTTAAAAGCCATCTCTGATGAATCAACTTCATGGTAAGAACCATCAATTAAAGTAACTTTTACATCAAGAACCTGATAACCTCCTAACAGTCCACTATTCATTGCGTCCTGTATACCTGAATCTATAGCGGATATATATTCTTTAGGTATAGCTCCGCCGGTTATCTTGTTAACAAAGGTATATCCTGTGCCGGGCTCTTGAGGTTCAATCTCAATAATACAATGTCCATATTGTCCACGGCCTCCTGTTTGACGCACAAATTTTCCTTCTGATTTTACAGCTTTTTTTATAGTTTCTTTATATGCCACCTGAGGTTTACCTACATTGGCTTCAACTTTAAATTCCCTTAATAGCCTGTCTACTATTATTTCTAAATGCAATTCACCCATTCCTTCAATAATAGTCTGCCCTGTTTCAGAATTAACACTAGTCCTAAATGTAGGATCTTCTTCTGACAACTTCTGCAAAGCAAGGATTAGTTTATCTTGCCCGGCTTTTGTTTTTGGTTCTATGGCAACAGAAATAACCGGTTCAGGGAAATCCATAGACTCAAGAATTATTGGATTGTCTTCATCACATAAAGTATCTCCTGTAGTAGTATCTTTAAGTCCCATAACTGCAGCAATATCCCCGGTATAAACTGTATTAACCTCTTCCCTGTGATTTGCATGCATAAGTAATATCCTTCCTACCCTTTCCCTTTTACCTTTAGTTGAATTTAGTATATTTGCTCCTGTTATAATTTTACCTGAATATACTCTAAAAAAGCACAGTTTACCAACATACGGATCTGTCATAATTTTAAAGGCAAGGGCTGAAAATGGGGCATCATCATCGGCAATTCGCTCATCTTCATCTTCACTATCAGGTGATATTCCTTTTATTGGAGGTATATCAAGTGGTGAAGGTAAATAATAAACAATTGCATCTAATAGTTTTTGTACTCCTTTGTTTTTATAGGAAGAACCACAGGTAACAGGTACAATTTTCACCCTAATTGTAGCCTTCCTTATGCATTCACGTAACTCTTCCTCGGTTATTTCTTCTCCTTCCAGATATTTTATTAAAATACCTTCATCTTGTTCAGCAACAGCTTCAATTAAATTTTCCCTATATTTATTTGCAATATCAATCATATCTTCAGGGACCGGAGCTTCTTCAATTTCTCTTCCAAAATCTCCCTTGTAAATATACGCCTTAAATTCAACAAGATCTACAATACCCTGAAAATTTTCTTCTTTGCCTATCGGTAATTGAATAGGAACAGGATTAGCCTTTAATCTGTCCTTAATCATTTGTATGCAACGGAAGAAATCTGCTCCGCTAATGTCCATTTTGTTAATATGGGCAATACGGGGAACATGATACTTGTCAGCCTGTCTCCAAACCGTTTCAGTCTGGGGTTCAACCCCTCCCTTTGCACAGAAAAGTGTTACTGAACCATCGAGAACGCGAAGTGATCTCTCAACTTCAACCGTGAAGTCAACGTGCCCTGGCGTATCTATAATATTTATTCTTTTATCTTTCCATTGTGCAGTAGTTGCAGCAGAGGTTATTGTTATGCCTCTCTCCTGTTCTTGCTCCATCCAATCCATAGTTGCTGCGCCTTCATGGACTTCACCCATTTTATGCAATTTTCCTGTATAGAACAAAATACGCTCAGTTGTAGTAGTTTTTCCTGCATCTATATGAGCCATTATTCCTATATTCCTTGTATCTTCTAAACTAAACCGCCTGGGCATCTCTATCCTCCTTTCATTTCACGATAGTTCATTTTTTATCAATTATATTTTACCATCTGTAATGAGCAAAAGCTCTATTAGCTTCTGCCATTTTATGAAGATCTTCTTTTCTCTTAAATGAGCCACCAACACTATTTGCAGCATCCATAATTTCAGCTGCCAACCTTTCACTCATTGTTTTTTCGCTTCTTTGACGGGAATAATTTACAATCCATCTTATACCCAATGCCTGTCTTCTTTCAGGCCTTACCTCAATAGGTACCTGATAGGTAGCTCCACCCACTCTTCTAGCCTTGACTTCAAGAACAGGCATTACATTATTTAAAGCCTGTTCAAAGACTTCCATGGGATCTTTTCCTGTTTTGTCTTTAATTATATCAAAAGCTCCATAACAAATTTTTTGAGCAGTACCTTTTTTGCCATCCAACATTATTTTGTTAATGAGCTTAGTTACCACTTTATCATTATATATGGGATCAGGCAAAACATCTCTCTTTGGAATATATCCTTTTCTTGGCACACTGCTTCCCTCCTTTCGGTTAAATTTTTCATAGGTACTCGTTGTTTAACCAACGTCAGTGCCTTTATTGCCAGTCCTTACTTTCTACCTGCACCTTTAGGTCTCTTTGCACCATACTTGGAACGTGACTGCATTCTGTTCGCAACTCCTGCTGCATCAAGTGTTCCTCTAACAATATGATATCTAACCCCCGGAAGGTCTTTTATTCTACCCCCTCTAATTAGAACAACACTATGTTCCTGTAAGTTATGGCCAATTCCCGGAATATATGAAGTAACCTCTATACCATTTGTCAGTCTTACCCTTGCAACTTTTCTTAAGGCAGAATTAGGTTTTTTAGGAGTAGTTGTCTTAACAACAGTGCAAACTCCTCGTTTTTGTGGACAATTCACCTTAATAGGTCTTTTCTTTAAAGAATTAAAACCTCTTTGTAATGCAGGTGATGCTGACTTTTTTCCTATACTTCTTCTTCCTTTCCTTACCAGCTGATTAAATGTGGGCATCCATACACCTCCTTTCACCAAGAAAATTCGCTTCGTTCATGATCTAAAACAATGATGTGAATTTTCTACTATTTCAAAATACACACAACAGATGCACCAACATCTATATTGCATGCTTTTCCTAATTTTTTCATTTCATCTACATAAATTACTTCTATATTATTGTTATCACATATAAGTTTAACTTCTTCAATAATACTTTCATCAGCATCCTTGGCAATTATTACAGTTTTTGCCTCACCATTCTGTAAAGCTTTTAATGACTGTTTTAACCCCACAGCTTTTTTGCTGTTTTTTAAATGCGTTAGCACTTAATTTACCCTCCTACTTCTCACTTCCCACTTTTAACTTCTAACTCCTAGCTTCCTATTTCCCACTCCTAGCTCCTAACTTATAGCTTCTTACTTCCTACTTCTCACGTCTAACTTCTAGAAGCCGAAGTCTACTATTTTACACACTGAATTATTTTATCATCGTAATACCGTATTTGTCAATAAATAATTTTGCATTCATTTTTGCATTTTTGCATCTCAACCTTCATTCGTATTTATTGATATATCTCGATACCTTTTCATCCCTGTGCCTGCAGGTATAAGTTTTCCAATAATTACATTCTCTTTTAAACCAACAAGCGGGTCAATTTTACCCTTAATAGCTGCATCCGTCAATACTCTGGTAGTTTCTTGGAATGATGCAGCAGAAAGGAAAGACTCAGTAGCTAATGAAGCTTTAGTAATACCGAGTAAATTATGTTTACCTACTGCAGGATTAAGTCCATTTTCTATAACTTTGTTATTTTCTTTTTCAAATTCAAACATATCTACCAGACCACCGGGAAGCATGTTTGTATCACCTGAATCCTCTATTTTTATCTTTCTCAGCATCTGTCTAATAATTACCTCAATATGTTTATCATTTATATCTACACCTTGAAGTCTGTAAACCTTTTGAACCTCCTGCAAAAGATAGGATTGTACCCCTTTTATACCCTTTATTTTTAGAATATCATGAGGATTTACAGAACCTTCGGTCAACTCGTCTCCGGCTTCTACATAATCGCCATCTATAACTTTTATTCTCGAACCATATGGGATTAAATAGCTTTTAGACTCTCCTGTATTAGAAGTCACAACTACCTCTCTGCGCTTCTTTGTTTCATTTAACTTTATGACGCCATTAATCTCAGAAATCACAGCTAATCCTTTTGGTTTTCGTGCTTCAAACAGCTCTTCTACACGTGGCAAACCTTGGGTTATGTCCTCACCGGCAACACCACCTGTATGGAATGTTCTCATAGTTAATTGTGTTCCGGGCTCTCCTATAGATTGAGCAGCTATAATTCCTACTGCTTCACCCACATTTACTTCTCCACCGGTAGCCAGGTTAGCGCCATAACATTTTGAGCATACCCCAAATTCAGAGTGACAAGTAAGAACAGACCTGATTTTTACTTTTTTTATGCCGGCCTTTTCAATCATTTCGGCATCATAATCTGTTATCATTTTATCCTTTTCGATAATTGTTTTACCGGTCTTTGGATTAACTATAGGTTCTAATGTATATCTACCTACAATTCTTTCTGATAAATTTTCAATTATTTGATCCCCATCTTTAATGTCAATAACATCGAAACCAATTTTAGTACCACAATCAACCTCTCTAACTATAACATCCTGACTTACATCCACAAGACGACGTGTAAGATATCCTGAGTCTGCAGTCCTAAGGGCTGTATCGGCAAGACCTTTTCTTGTACCATGAGTTGAAATAAAATACTCCAACACGTTTAATCCTTCACGGAAATTTGACTTTATAGGCATCTCTATAGTCTTACCCTGAGTATCTGCCATCAATCCTCTCATTCCTGCTAATTGTTTTATCTGGTTCACATTACCTCTTGCACCTGATGTAGACATCATATAAAGAGGGTTGAATTTATCTAGATTTTCCATAAGAGCATTAGTTATATTTTCTCCGGTTTCAGTCCATGCAGTAATAACCGCATTATAGCGTTCCTGTTCCGATATTAATCCTCTTTTATATTGTTTCATTATATTATCAATTTTACTTTCAGCTTCAGATACATAACGTTTCTTAACTTCAGGTATTATCATATCCGTTATACCCATGGTGATTGCTCCTTTGGTAGAATATCTGAATCCAAGAGTTTTAATTCTATCCAATACAACAGCAGTTTTTGTTGTACCATGTATTTTAATGCACCTATCGATTATTTTTTGCAAAGCCTTCCTATCAACAAGATAATTTATTTCTAAATCAAAAATATTATCAGGATTCTTCCTGTCAACAAATCCAAGATTCTGAGGAATAGCTTCATTGAATATCAACTTTCCAACTGTAGTAGTTATAATTTTTGAAGTAGTTTTGTTTTTAATTTCCTTCATAATTCTAACTTTGATAATGGAATGTAGAGATATTGCACCCTCATTATAAGCCATGTAAGCCTCTTCCGGAGAAGAGAATACTTTTCCTTCTCCTATATCCCCCTCTTTTTCTATAGTTAGATAATAGATGCCTAATACCATATCTTGGGTAGGAACTGTTACAGGTCTCCCATCTTGAGGCTTTAAAAGATTATTTGCTGATAACATTAAAAATCTGGCTTCAGCTTGAGCTTCGGCAGATAAAGGTACATGGACTGCCATCTGATCTCCGTCAAAGTCGGCATTGTAGGCAGTACATACCAGTGGGTGGAGCTTTATAGCTCTCCCTTCTACAAGGACAGGCTCAAAGGCTTGAATTCCCAATCTGTGTAAAGTAGGAGCCCTATTTAATAGAACCGGATGCTCTTTTATTACTTCTTCCAAAACGTCCCATACCTCTTCTCTAACTCTTTCTACCATCCGCTTTGCGCTTTTTATATTATGGGCTAATCCATCATTAACTAATTTTTTCATAACAAAAGGCTTAAACAGTTCTAGTGCCATTTCCTTTGGTAGACCACACTGATAAATTTTGAGTTCAGGTCCTACTACAATAACTGAACGTCCGGAATAATCCACCCTTTTTCCAAGTAAGTTTTGACGAAAACGCCCCTGTTTACCTTTGAGCATATCAGATAAGGATTTTAAAGGTCTATTACCGGGACCGGTTACCGGTCTCCCTCTTCTACCATTATCTATAAGAGCATCTACAGCTTCCTGAAGCATTCTTTTTTCGTTTCTAACTATTATATCAGGAGCTCCAAGATCCAATAATCTTTTCAAACGATTATTTCTATTTATTACTCTTCTATATAAGTCATTAAGATCTGAAGTTGCAAATCTTCCCCCGTCTAACTGTACCATAGGCCTAAGCTCGGGAGGAATTACAGGAATAACATCGAGAATGATCCATTCAGGTCTGTTTCCTGATAACCTAAATGCTTCAACAACTTCTAATCTTCTTATAGCCCTCATCCTTTTCTGTCCTGATGTCTCATCAAGTTCTGACCTAAGTTCTTCTGAAAGTTTTTCAAGGTCAATTTCTGCCAATAAAGCTTTTATAGCTTCTGCTCCCATTCCGGCTTTAAAATTATTTCCAAATTTTTCTATACTATCTCTATATTCTTTTTCTGATAGAATTTGCTTTTTAAATAAAGGTGTCTGTCCCGGCTCTAAAACCACATAGGAAGCAAAATATAGTACCTTCTCTAAGGAACGCGGAGACATATCAAGAATTAAACCCATACGGCTTGGTATGCCTTTGAAGTACCAAATATGTGATACCGGAGCTGCTAATTCAATATGCCCCATTCTTTCTCTTCTAACTTTCTGTCTAGTAACTTCAACTCCACACCTATCACAAACAATACCTTTATACCTTATTCTTTTATATTTTCCACAATGACATTCCCAATCTTTAGTGGGACCAAAAATTCGTTCGCAAAAAAGCCCATCTCTTTCAGGCTTTAAAGTTCTGTAATTAATAGTTTCCGGCTTTTTAACTTCACCTCTTGACCACTCTCTGATCTTTTCCGGTGAAGCAAGGCCAATCCTAATTGCATCAAAATTTGTGAGTTCAAGCATGGCTTTTAACTCCTTTCCATATACATCATACATAGCTTGATATAAACTTTTATTAATCCATATCTTTATTATCTTATATGGTTTATAGCTGTTTACTCCTCTTCATCGTCTACTTCATCATCCAATTTGCCATTTAATTCATCTTCAAAATCATCTATAAATTCACTGTCTAAATCTTCTATATCACTTAATTCATCTAAATCTAATTCCTCTAAATCTTTATCAATATCACTATCAAAATCATTAGTATCTATAAATAAATTTTTTATTATATCATCGTGTTCTATATCAGTATCAGAAGAAACAATATTGTCCAAATCCAAATCATCCAGAACAATATCATCATCATCTAGAATACCTTCATCAGTCTCATCATAATCGCTCAAGGGTTCCTCATCTTCTCTTCCCTCTATATTTACATTAAGATCATCTATATCATCATCAACAGATTCTTTTATTGATATTTCCTCATTTTCTTCAGAATAAACCTTAACATCTAAAGCTAAACTCTGAAGCTCTTTTATAAGAACCTTAAATGATTCAGGAATTCCGGGTTCCGGAACATTTTCCCCTTTTACTATTGCCTCATATGTCTTGACCCTTCCTACAACATCATCTGATTTAACAGTAAGTATTTCTTGTAAGGTATAAGCCGAACCATATGCTTCTAAAGCCCAAACTTCCATTTCACCAAATCTCTGACCTCCAAATTGGGCCTTGCCACCTAAGGGTTGTTGGGTAACAAGAGAATATGGACCTGTAGATCGAGCATGTATTTTATCATCAACCAAGTGAGCAAGTTTAAGAATATACATATAGCCAATAGCTACACGATTATCAAAAGCTTCACCTGTCCTTCCGTCATATAATGTGGCTTTTCCATCTTCAGGCAGCTCCGCCATCTTTAGGGTTTCAATAATATCCATTTCGTTGGCTCCGTCGAATACAGGTGTAGCTATTTCCCAGCCTAACGCTTTGGCCGCATAACCAAGATGCACTTCCAGAACCTGACCTACATTCATTCTTGATGGCACTCCAAGAGGATTAAGAATTATTTCCAAGGGAGTCCCATCCGGGAGAAACGGCATATCTTCTTCAGGTAAAATCCTGGAGATTACACCCTTGTTTCCATGCCTTCCTGCTATTTTATCCCCTACTGATATTTTTCTTTTTTGGGCAACATATACCATAACCATCTGATTTACACCCGGAGATAACTCATCACCCATTTCTCTTGAGAATACTTTAACATCAACAATTATTCCCTGCTCTCCATGGGGAACTCTTAACGAGGTATCTCTTACTTCTCTCGCTTTTTCACCAAAAATTGCCCTCAGGAGCCTCTCTTCAGCTGTTAACTCTGTTTCACCTTTAGGAGTAACCTTACCGACAAGAATATCTCCTGCTCTCACTTCAGCACCAATTCTTATTATTCCTCTATCGTCCAGATCTTTTAATGATTCTTCACTAACATTAGGAATATCTCTTGTTATTTCCTCAGGTCCTAACTTTGTATCTCTGGCCTCCGCCTCATATTCTTCTATATGAATTGACGTAAATGTATCATCCTTTACCAATTTCTCACTAATTAGTATAGCATCTTCGTAGTTATAACCTTCCCAAGGCATAAAACCTACAAGAACATTTTTACCAAGAGCCAATTCTCCCACACTTGTCGAAGGTCCATCTGCGATAACATCCCCGACCTTTACAGCATCACCTTTTTTAACCAAAGGCCTTTGATTTATACATGTACCTTGGTTAGAACGCATATATTTCAAAAGTTTATAAACATCTCTTGTTCCGTCTTGTTTTCTAATAATTATTTCATTAGCACTAACCTTATCAACAATGCCGTCGTTTTTTGCAATAACAACAACACCGGAATCTTTTGCTGCCTTATACTCTATCCCGGTCCCAATAATAGGAGCTTCAGTTTTTATAAGAGGCACCGCTTGACGTTGCATGTTAGATCCCATTAACGCTCGACTAGCATCATCATTTTCAAGAAATGGAATTAACGCAGTGGCTACAGACACAATCTGTTTTGGTGAAACGTCAATAAAATCAACCTTGTTACTTTCTATTTGGAATATATCATTTCTAAATCTTACAGTAACCTTATCGTTAATAAATATTCCTTCTTTGTCAAGGAGTTCATTAGCCTGTGCTACTATATATTCATCTTCCTCATCTGCAGATAAGTACACAATTTCATCTGTTATTTTTCTCTTTTCTTTATCTACTCTTCTATATGGAGCCTCAATAAATCCATACTGGTTAACCTTTCCAAAAGTACTTAGTGAACCTATCAGCCCTATATTAGGACCTTCAGGGGTTTCTATAGGACAAACTCTTCCATAGTGGGAATGGTGGACGTCTCTAACTTCAAACCCTGCCCTTTCCCTACTTAACCCACCGGGACCTAATGCACTTAATCTCCTTTTATGTGTTAATTCTGCAAGAGGGTTAGTTTGATCCATAAATTGGGAAAGTTGACTGCTTCCGAAGAATTCCTTTATAGATGCTACAACAGGCCTTGTATTAATTAATGTTTGTGGTGTTACTATATCAATATCCTGAATTGTCATTCTTTCCCTGACAACCCTCTCCATCCTTGCAAGCCCTATTCTGAACTGGTTTTGTAGAAGTTCTCCTACAGAACGAAGCCTTCTATTTCCTAAATGATCAATGTCATCGATATCGCCTATTCCGTAGTATAAATTTACAATATAATTCACTGTTGCGAGAATATCATCAGGTGTAATATCTTTTGGTATAAGGTCATCCATGCTTAACCTTAACTCTCGCTTTATGTCCTCATGGGTCTTGTTTTCTTTGAGTATTTTATTTAATACAGGCAGATATACTTTTTCATTTATATCTATGTCCTTTACATCAAAATCAATATACTCATTAATGTCAACTGTATTATTTCCAATAATTCTAACTTTTTTATCTCCTACATTTACATAAACTGAATTAATTCCCGCATTTTGTATGAAGTTAGCTTTGTTTTTATCAATTACTTGATCTACCTCTACAATAATTTCTCCGGTTCTAGGATCAATAACATCATCAGCTGCTACATGGCCATTGAGTCTAGCAGCTAATGAAAGCTTCTTGTTAAACTTAAACCTTCCAAATCTGGCCAAATCATATCTCTTTGGTTCAAAAAACAGATTATTTACCAACTGCCGAGCACTCTCCACCGTAGGAGGCTCACCCGGTCTTAATCTTTTATATATCTCCAATAATCCTTCTTCTTCTGTTTTTGAATTATCTTTTTGTATTGTAGCAAGAACTCTTTCATTGTCCCCTAACAAATCCATAACATCAAGATCTGTACCATAACCTAAAGCTCTTACCAATACAGTTATAGGTAATTTTCTTGTCCTATCTATCCTGACATACAAAACATCGCTCGAATCAGTCTCATATTCAAGCCAAGCCCCTCTATTTGGAATAATTGTAGCTGAATAAAGCTTTTTGCCGGTCTTGTCTATTTTCATATCATAATAGACTCCCGGTGATCTAACCAATTGACTGACTATAACTCTTTCTGCTCCATTTATGACAAAAGTACCATTTTCTGTCATTAATGGGAAATCACCCATAAATATTTCCTGTTCTTTAACCTCACCTGTTTCCTTATTTATTAGACGTGCCTTTACTTTTAAAGAAGCTGCATAGGTAGTGTCCCTTTCTTTACACTCCTCAACAGAGTATTTAGGTTTTTCATCAAGCGAATAACCTACAAACTCCATTATCAAATTTCCCGTATAATCAGTAATTGGAGAAATGTCCCTTAATACTTCCATAAGTCCTTCTTCTAAAAAATTCTTGTAAGAATTTTTTTGGACTTCAATAAGGTCAGGCATATCCAATATTTCTTCAATTCTTGAGTAGCTCATTCTTGTTTTGTTTCCCATAGGTACGGGATGCACCATCAATAATCACCTCATAGTTTTATGTTTTAGACTGAAATCCCTTTCTTTTAACATCAAGACATAAATGCTCCAATTTTGTTAATCTTAATTCAAAGAATTGTAATAGTATTTTCATATATTGTCCATGTTTTTTATGACAATGCTTGGTTTAACTACTAATACTTAAATTTATACAGTTGAACCAAGTATATTAAAAGTCTCACAATATCTCATAATTTTTTTACTCTCTCCACCCAATTCCAAGTATATTTTTTAATATATACATATAATGTTTAATTTTGTTTATTT
>JGI24500J29687_10000046_pt1 | contig 12716 bp, 10 predicted proteins | sample BioPla2RNA1_FD_29687 | JGI IMG/M metagenome (IMG submission 29687) | reverse complement strand
ATACCCTGACGACCTCGCTCCCGCGGCGATAAATCTTAAAATCTAAATCCGTAACTTGCTGATAATAATACCCATACAGAATCGTGCAATTATTGTCTCTTTCTTTGCGGAAGTGTAATACCTGTATGGTCGCTCGCTGAGCTTCGAAGGTACCGGCCAGCAAGCTGGCAAGAGAGAGAGAGGGAGAGAGGGAGAGAGGGAGAGCACGACTGCCGCAGAAAGTTGGGAAGTGTTTTATGATGTAGATCGAGACCACATTGCTCTCTCAATTACCAACGCCTATCCCTTATCACATTATTCGTGTATATTCGTGTTCATTCGTGGAAAAACAAGCCAGCGGCAGCTGGCCCCAAAATTCGTGCTAATTCGTGGAAAAGTTAAAAAACTGCCTCGCGCTTTAGCATCAAGCTGCGCTTGAAAAGCGGCGGTTTGGCAAGCACCGGCTACCTTCCGGGTCGCTAAGGGCAAGCGACCCCTACTGCGCTACTTCGAGCGCCTCTACCTTCACGATCAGCTTATTGCCCTCTACGCCCAAAACCACAATGTGGCTACCCACCTCGATTTCGCTCTCGTCTTCACAGATGGCAGACCACTCTTCGCCGCCAATCTTCACTCTGCCTCTGCCTTTTGAGGGTATCTTCTGCGTCACCAATCCCGTTTTGCCTTTGAGTGCATAGACGTTTGTTTCTTCCCCGGATTCAGCCAGCACCTTTTTGCCCAGCTTTCTCATCAGCAGGAAGGTCACAAAGCTCAGCACCGCAAAGAAAAGCAACTGCCCGATCAGACTGTCTCGGACCAAGGGAGTGAGGCTCAGCAGAGAGGTAACGATGGCCCCCACTCCCAGAGCCAAAAAGAAGAATGCGGGATCAAAGATCTCGATGATCACGCAGACAATGCCGATGATCAGCCAGATTGCCCAGGGTTCCAAGCCAAATAACGACACATCAGCTCCTTATTCTTCAGGCTTTTCTTCCCCTTCTCTCGGTGTGGTTACCTTGTCTTTGTAGATGCGCTTGACTCTGCGTTTGCTGCTGCGTCCATAGCCTCTGGAGGAGTAGTATCTTCCCTGATAGGAGCTATAGCCACCGTATTGATAGGGACTGAACATACCGCCCTTACCGGTGATGCCTTTAAATCCCATGAGAGCAAGCAAATACATCAAGAGACGCGTGCCGTAATAGACCAAGATGGCTGCCACAAACATGAATCCCAGGGTTTTGAGGAAATAGGCTCCGATATCGCTGACACTTCGGATGGCGCTTATCCTCTTGCCATGCGGGATGACGCTCACATAGACCAGGTAGGAATCCGAACGCTTGAGGTCATCCAGCTTTTGCTGGCTGCGTCTGATCTGCGCTCTGAGGCTCTCTTTGCGCCTCAGTTCCGCATCAGACGGTACTCTGATCTTATCCAGTTCGGACAGGTCTTTTTCATAGGAAAGCAGGTTTGCCGTTTCGATTTCCGCGTTTGTATTCACCAAGGATGTGTCTACAGCCTCCACTTCCGAGCCTATGGTGCCAATTTTGCCCAATTCTCTTCTCAGCGCGTTGAGTCTGCCTTTTTCCAGGCTGAAGACAAAGACTCCATAGTTGCCCTTGATCTCACGTTTATCCGTATGCAATGCGTAATTGCTCACCAATTGATTCATTCTGTCCAGCGAGGCCTGCAGGTCTTCGCTGTTGAGCTCAAAGCTGATCTTGTTGAGCCAGTTACGTTTATTAAATTCCGATTGTTGACTTCTCAAATCTTGAGACGCCTTTTGACCCTTGCCCCCTCTATAATAGTGGAGGACTGTTAGTAAGAGTGCCAGGAATACCAGAAAAATGGCTACTCCCTGAACCTTCTTCAAAGTTGACGACTTCACGTTTTCCTCTTTTGTTTTATTTTTGTTTTTAAAAGTTGTTTGGCGTGTTCCCGGGAAGCCTCCGTCACATCTCCGGAAAGCATTCTGGCCAGTTCCAGCGTGCGCTCCGAATCGTTCAGGGGCTTCATTTTGATAACAGTGTTTTCGTTTTGGATCTGCTTTTCTATGGCGATATGATGGTCAGCCGAGGCTGCAATCACCGCCAGATGCGTCACACAAAAGACCTGATGGTTGACACTGAGTTCTCCGATGACGGCGGCGACGGCTTCGGCAGTTTTACCGCCCAGACCGGCGTCTATTTCATCGAGGATCATCAAAAGTGGCTCCAGACGCCCTGCCAGCACTTTTTTAATGGCCAGAAGCACGCGAGAAAGTTCTCCTCCCGAAGCAACCTCTGCCAGAGGTGCGAGTTCCGTGCCGGGATTGGCACTGAAGAGAAACTCGCAGCTCTCGGCTCCACTCAAAGAAATGGCAGCAAGGCATTCCGATGATAACAATTCCTCAGAGGCTTTTTTGTCAATACTTATCTCAAAACGGGCGTTTGCGATGGCCAAGCTCCGGATGGCGGCCTGCAGTTCTGAAGCCAGCATCGCCGCTGCATCCCCACGCTTTTTGCTCAGCGCAATCTGCACCTCTTTCAGCTGCAAGAAATCTGCCTCGATCTGAGCACTCAGCTCCTCTATCCGCTCATCCAAGCTGTCAAAATCCAAAATGGAAGCCCTCTTCTCCTCAAAAAGCTGCTCCAGCTCCGCCGTATCCCGCACCCTGTGTTTATAGAGCAGGCTGTTTATCTGATCCAAACGCTGCGTGATCTCCTCCAGCCGCGCCTCATCATCCACCGCCATGAAGGCCAGGTTGCTCACCTCACCCTCACAATCGCTGATGATCTGCGCCGCATCTGCCAGTGCCTGATGCAATTGCGCTATTGTCTCATCCAAACCTTTCAGCTTGTCCAGCTCAGACAACGCCGCCCGGATCACATCCATCACGCTGCCTTCCGCCTCATAAAATTCCTGCCCTATGCGCCCGCCCAGTTCTCTGATCTGCTGCGAATGCGAAATCCTCTCGTATTCCTTGTCCAATTCCCGCTCTTCGCCCGCCGAGATCGCCGCCTCCTCCAATTCCTGCAGCTGAAACCGATACAGCTCCTCCAGCTGCCGGTTGCGCTCTTTCAGCTCTTTTTGCGCTTCCAGCTCTTTGACCATACTGCGCAGTTTTTGCAGGCGTGAGGCGTGTTCCTTGCGCAGTTCCGTGCTCCCCGCAAAGAGGTCTAAAACCTCCAATTGAAAGGAAGGCATCAGCAGCCGTTGCTGGTCTCTTTGATGATGAAAGTCGATCAAGAGCGGCCTGAGCTCCATCATCAAACCCGCCGTCACTTTGCGGCCATTGATAAAGTAGGAAGAGCGTCCATTTTCGCTGACGCGCCGCGCCAAGGTAAGCTGCTGCTCGTCGTCATATTCCAGTTCAGCCAGCTTGTCACGCAGGGCCTGATTGTCGCCCAGCTCAAAATCCGCTTCCAAGTAGATGGGCTTATCCTTATCCCAGGGCTCAGCTGCGAAGGCTTTATCCGCAAAAATCAGCGAGATTGCACCCACGAGTATGCTCTTACCCGCACCCGTCTCGCCCGTAAGCGCCGTCATGCCTTCTTCAAAAAACAGCTCCTGATCCGGAACAAAGAGGTAGTTGGAGATTTTGAGGCGACTGAGCATTACTTACCCAAATGCAGTTTATTGCGCAGCGTGCGGTAAAAGGTGCGTGCAGAAAGCTTGATAAACTCCACCCTCACATCGGCTTCGGTGACGATTACCTCGTCCTCGATCAGCATCTGATGCACGTTTTCGCCATCCAGTTGCAACCAGGCCGGCTCGTGCAGACCCGTCACCTTCAGGCAAACCTTATTGGTGGAAGGAAAGACCATGGGCCGGATGGAGAGCAGATGCGGGTTGAGGTGGCTCACCACGATGGCCCTCATCTCCGGCGTGAGCAGTGGCCCGCCCGCGGAGAGGTTGTAAGCGGTGGAACCCGTAGGCGTGCAGGCAATTGCGCCATCGCAGCGTGCGCTGAAGACAAAGCGGCCTTCGCTATAGGTGCGGATATTGATCATCCGCGGCGTTTCCGCTTTGTAGATCACTGCATCATTGAGCGCCAGGCCTTCAAATACCACCTTCCCCTTGCGCCTGAGCTTGCAATTGAGCAGCATCCGGTTGATGAGTTTATACTTGCCGTTGATCAGGCTTTGGATCGAGCTTTCCAGCTCTTTGAAGGTGGTTTCGGAGAGGAAGCCCAGCCAGCCCAGATTGATGCCCAAGATGGGCGCACCCGTGAGGATGGCGATGGTTTTGGCCCTGAGGATGGTGCCATCTCCGCCAAAAACGAGCACGCAGTCTATCTGCGGCATCTTGCCCTGATCCGGATCGCAGCACTCCAGATGCGCGGGGATGATGTCGCGCTGCGCCTGCGTTCCATAAAACTTCAGCCCCAGGCGCCGGCTCAGCTCGGCCAAACTCTCAAAGATGGGCCCGGTATCCAGATTGGGGTTGATATAGACGGCAAACTGTTTCATTTACAGGCTTTCCATGAGTTCCAGATAGGATTCATATCTTTGAACGGGGATCGCACCTTCCTCCACCGCCCTGCAGCACGCCGCAGTGCTCCTCATGGCTGTGGCTGCAATCCCGGAAGTGGCATCCATCTATAAAGTTTGCAAACCCCGGAAACACCCGCGGAATCCGGTCTTTATCAGCAGCGTGCAGATTGATGGTCTTGATGCCGGGTGTATCCAGCAGATGCCCGCCAAAATCCCAGGGGATAAGCGTGGCCCGGGTGGTGGTATGACGGCCCTTCTCGTTGTATTTGCTCACCTGTGCCGTCTCTAAGTCCAGCCCCGGCTGCAGGAAGTTTATCAGCGAGCTCTTGCCCGTGCCGGACTGCCCGGAAAACACGCTGTCCTTATCTTTGAGCACCGCCTTCAGCTCCTCCATACCTTCGCCGGTCACGGTGGAAGTGGCGATCAGTTTGTAGCCCATTTCCCGATAAAAACCGCATAACTCCTCATAATCATCCCGATTCCTGCAGAGGTCGATCTTGTTGATCACGATGACGGGTTCTATCTCCTGCAGCGTGGCGATGCAGATATAGCGGTCGATCAATCCCGCTTTGATATTGGGTTTGCGCCAGGAGCTGGTGATGATCACCTGGTCTATATTTGCCGCAATCAGGATCTCCTTTTGAAAGGAGCCGGATGTATAGCGCGAAAGCGTGTTGCTGCGCGGCAAAACCTGCTCTATCCGATAGTCAGGCTCGGCAGAAATATCCACCATCACGCGATCGCCCACCGCAGCAACGCCCAGGCTTTCATACAAAAACTGCCTCAGCCTGCCGCTCAAAGTGGCTTCATAAAAGACGCCATCCGCCTCCACGATGTAGTTGTAATTGGAGTGGATCTCACTGATGCGTGCCGGCACCAGCTCGGCATCCTGCTTGTAGCTGAGGTCCATCTTCTCCGCTATCCGCTTGCTTTTGTAGGGCGTAGCTTCTTTGATGTCGTCCAAAACCTCCACATCCGGCAGGTTGATGGCTTTCAACCTGCCAAATCTGGTGGGTCTTTGTCTTCGCTTGGTTTTTTGTCTCACGGATTTTCCGGGTACATTGAGCTGATCTTGGTAAAGAGATCAGCGTTTTCCTTTATCTTTTCTTCGTTGCCAAATACGCAGATATGGTCGTTCTTCATCAATGCTTCGATCAAGCTGGCCGCTTTGTGCACATCTGCCAGGGTGGTGGCCAGCACCTCGGTGCGCAGCTGCTGCCTGTCTTCCTGAGTATAGCCGGTGATATAGTCCTCATCTCCCTGTGCGCCAACCTGTTCCGGCGTCTTGGGCCTATCCAGGGTAGAGATCACACCGATGATGTATTTTTCCATCTCGCGCTCTGTTGCCGTCAATTCACGCAGCATCTTCGGCACGCGGTTGTAGGTATCCAGGGTTTCCTTGAGGTTGGGGTCTCTGTAGGAGCAGAAAAACAAGAACCCGGTGGGCGAGAAATTGCTCATCGCACCGTAGGCTCCGCCTTTCACCCTCAATTCCTGATAGAGGAGGTCGGTGGAGAGGATGTTATTCACCACTCTCAGCTTGCCGGAGAAGGAATAGCCTTTGTAGAAGAAGTTTCCACCTTTGGCCACAAAATTCACCTGCACCGGAGCGGCAATGCCTTCGGCTTGTTTGATCGTCTCAAAAGGCACCTCCACGGGCTTATACGCCTCTTTGGAGATGGAATCCACCATGGGCACCAAGTGCTCAAAAGCCTTGTCTATCCCCGTCTTATCCGAGGTGAGGCTGATGATCAGGTTGTGCGAGGTAAAGAAGGTCTTTCTCACCCATTCCAGCTCTTCCACCACGCTTTCCATATCCTCATCCATCTTCCTGTCCAGCTCGCAGAGCCAATGGAAGAAGGTCAGGCCATTGCTGATATCGCGCCACTTGTAAAGCTGGCTGAAGCTGGCAAACATCCTCGTGATCGCCACGTTATGCCCCTGCATCATGAATACTGCTTCCATGCGGTTTTTCAGCTCTTTGATGAGGGTGTGCAGCCGCTGATGATCTGTAAACTGCGGTTTGAGCGCAAATTCAGAAATCAATCTCACCAATTGCTCACACTTATCGGTCACGGCCTTGCCGCTGAGCACAAATTGCGGCAAAATCTTATCCGGCTCTTGATAGTCGCTGCTCACATTGAAGCGCAGGTTTATGCCGCCGGTGTGGATGTCCATCTCGTTGGCAAGCTCGGCAAAGCTGTAATTTTCGCTGTCCAACCTGCCCGCCAGATAGGCATAGAGCGCCAGCCAGGGAATCTCATCTTCATCGGCGTGTGCCAGATCAAAATAAGCCTTCAGATACACGATGCCGTTGGTATTGACCTCGTGTTTGAGCAACGTAAATTCTTTCCAGGTCTCCACTTCCGTGGGATATGATTCCGCATTGGGATTGATGTCCGCCAGCGTGAGCGAGGGAATCTTGGCCAGGTCTTCGGGGTCGTCCTTGGTCATCTGCCAGGCTTGCAGGTCTTGGTTGAACTTGATCAAATCCTCGATCTCTTCATCACTCATCGCCGCCTTACGCTGCGCCAGTTCTTCCCGAAGCTTGGCATCATCTTCCTGCAACAACCCAACTTTAGGCTTGAGCACCACGATGCTATGATGCGGGTTGTTGAGCATGGTGGTTTCTATCAGCTTCTCAAAATAAGGTTCGGTGAGCCCTTTGCGCAGCTTTTGCAAAAGCGATTCAAACCTGAGCGGATCCAGAGGGTCTGCTCCGTGGATCCAGGGCCCATACATTGTCCAGGCATAGTACAAGCCTTTGGGCATACCCTGCATCTGCGCTTCCCGGTAGAAGAATTCACGGCTGTTCAGCGCCGCCTCGATCAGCTTCTTATCAAATCCTTCCTTCACGATGCGCTTGAGCTCGGTATTTATCAGCTCGATCAGCGGCTCGATATTCTCTTCCTGCACGTGTTTGCAGACGATGCCGAAGGTGGGCTGCAGGATGTCCAGATTGGGGCTTCCATAAGAATCTCCCGCCAGGCCGGATTCCATGATCTTGCGCTTCAAGGGCGAGGCTGAGCTGTTCATTAGCAGGTCTAACATGACGTCCATGGAACTGACCTGATCCGCACCCGTCTGCACGCCCCAGGTATAATTGAGGCTCAGATGACACAGCCCGGGGCCGCTTTGTCCATCGGCAGGATAAAACTTTTCCACGCGGATCGCCTGCTTGAAAGGCTCTTGCTTCTCCACCAACACGGGGACGGGGTCTTTGTCAAAATGCGAGAGATAATCCGCATCCATCATCTCCAACATGGCGTCTATATCCAGGTCTCCATAGAGCACCGTCTTGGAATTGGAGGGGTGATAGTGTTTGCGATGGAAGTCCAAAAAGGCTTCGTAGGTAAGATCGGGGATGTGTTTGGGATCGCCGCCCGAGGAAACTCCATAGGTGGTATCCGGAAACTGAGCCTCTGTGCTGGCATAGCGCAGCAGCGAATCCGGGCTCGAATACACGCCTTTCATCTCGTTGTAGACCACGCCACGGATGGCCAGCTCGTCATCTTTGTCAAAGAGCTCATAGTGCCAGCCTTCCTGATGCAAAATCTCCGGCTGTTCATAGATGCGCGGGAAAAACACCGCATCCATATACACGCGGCTCAGGTTCATAAAATCCTTATCATTGGTGGATGCCACCGGATAAAGCGTGATATCTGAAGAGGTCATTGCATTCACAAAGGTATTGAGCGAACCCTTGATCAGCTCCATAAAAGAGTTTTTCGCCGGGAACAGCCTGGAACCCTGAAGCACCGAGTGTTCGATGATGTGAGGCACGCCCGTGCTATCCGTGGGCACAGTCTTGAAACCCACACAAAACAGCTTGTTTGTATCTTCACACGCCAGATGAATGAGCTGGGCTCCGCTCTTGACGTGTTCATACATATCCGCTCGCATCTTGAGCTCAGCGATCTCCTGGCTGTCCTTGAGGACGAAGCCGTGTTTGGTTTGCGCTTTTGTCATTATTTATCTCCTATAAAATCAGGGTGTTGTGCCCCGTGTAAATCACTTGATCAGTCCGTAGGACCTGAGTACTTTGGCCAAAGCCTCACGATTTGCCGCTTGCAGATTGCACATCGGCAGGCGGAATTCGTTTTCTATCATGCCCATCATCGCCAGAGATTCCTTGGCCGGGATGGGATTGGTCTCGATAAACATAGCTGAATTGAGGGCTTGCAGATGCCTGTGTTGCTCGGCAGCCTTCTTCATATCGCCGCTCAGAGCCGTCTCGATATGCTCGCTCATCAGCTTGGGAACCACGTTTGCTGTCACGGAAATCGTGCCCATGCCGCCGATGGCGATCAGAGGGAAGTTGAGCGCATCTTCACCGCTCATCACGCTGAAGCCTTCAGGCGCATCACGCACAATCTGAGTGGCTTGAACCACGTTGCCACTGGCTTCTTTGATGCCCACCACGTTGGCATGAGCCCTGGCAATCTCCACCACAGCCGGCGGCAGGATATTCACGCCGGTGCGGCCCGGGACGTTGTAAATCACGATGGGCATATCCACTGTGGAGGCAATATGCCCAAAATACTCCACCATCCCCGCCTGCGTGGGCTTGACGTAATAGGGAGTGAGCACTAAGGCATAGTCCGCACCCAATTCCTTGGCTCTGGATGTGTTGCGCAGGGTGGTGCGCAGATTGTTTGTCCCCGTGCCTATCATCACTTTGGTCTTACCGTCAATGCGGTTGATGGCAAAACGCAAGAGGGCTTCACGCTCGTCTGATGCCAGCGCGGCCGCCTCTCCCGTCGTACCCAAAAGCAAAATCCCGTGCGTTCCATTCTCCAGATGGAAGTCGATCAAGCTTTCCAAAGCGGAATAATCTACCTCACCCTTTTTGAAGGGTGTAACCAATGCCACAAAGCTACCTTTCAACATGGTAAACTCCTTATTATATCATTAATTATCTATCGTCATTGCGGGCTGCAAATCAAAGCGACAACAGCCCATTACGTCAATATAAACAATTTGCGCCATAATTTGTGGAATCTCCATTTATGTCAATAAAAAAGTATGGTCGCCCGCTGGAGGGCTTATGTATGGTCGCTTGCCCATAGCGACACAAAAGGTAGCCGGAGCTTGCCCTTAGCGCCGCAAGCGGGCGCAGCTCGCTGCAGACCCATCTCCATAACCGTGCGCGTCTCCGCCAAGAGCACGCACATCTCCACCCAGCGCAACTACTCACAACTCACAACTGCAAATTACACCTAAGGCATTATCATCTCGTTACTTGAGCCAGAGATGGAAGTTTCTCCAACGGAAGCGACTCAACAATCGCCAGTTAACAACAAAGATCTACTTAATATAACGATCTGTGCTGTTATCTTTTGTTTTCCAAGGCATTGTTTTACGTAAGGGAATTGCCTTTTTTGTGGATATAATCTGATACTCAGAAGCACATTTGGAGAGAATAATATCGTTATAAGTATATATTGAGATCGTTTTTATATTATCTTTATTTGCTCCAGCAGCAACCAGAAACTCCGCCCCACGAGATAAAGTTTCTCCAGTGTATGTTTGAGCAACTACTAGCAGAATTTTTGAATCTTGGTTAACATCTATTGTGTTACCTCGGATTTCGATACTTTTTATTTTAGTCTTGATTCCACCATCTTGCATAAAATAATCTGGTAGCATTTTTACTACAGTATCGAGAACCTGTAAATTGATATCACTTTGATTTACGATATTGTGATCATCAACTCTAATGGATTTATCAAAATATCGATACATTAGACTTGCACAAATAGCACCACCAGCACCAATGCCAATAATATCTGTGGGGATAAAGCCGCTATTTATAATATCCTTAGCAATCAACTCTGTGTCTTTAACAACTTTCTCCCATGGCAAAGAACTTTTAAAGAATTTGGCGCTTTTAATAACTGTTTTCCAGTCTGATCCCCACAATTGGGGGATACCCAAAACGGCTAAAACAAGTCCAAGCACTTCAACAATATTAATATCTTTCATCCAAATACTCCTTATACTTTTTGCAGATTATTATCAGATATGCCATTGTTTTCAAACTTGATATGTACTCATTATTGCCATATCTGCACGGTTTGATTATATCATATCGGAAACCCTTAGGATGTATATATTCTATAACGCTTTGCCTTACTAAGTCTTCGCGTCCAATATGTAAAGAGAATAAAGTCCGTTGACAGGTTTTATGTTGATGCTTATAATAAACAAAAGATTCTCTAGGGAGGCCAACATCGTTCATGAACATATTCACAATTCTTATCACATCCTCAGTTACACGTAGACTCGAAGTAACATCATTACCCTTTTGGTTCCGTGCTCTCCCAATATGCAAAATAATGTGAGCGTAATGCAGTTGCCAGTATATATACTCCTTTTCATATTTCAGTCTGTGCCTGATCTGATACTCTGTTTGGTGATAATCATAGTTTCGCTCAATGATGTCTCTTTTTGTCTTCCACCCCATTCGAATGTTAGTGTCTGTATCAACATATATGGACAATAAAGAACATAGATTAGTCGGATAAATCATTGATGCTATCATTCCTGCATGCAATCCCTCAATGAGTAGCACTTCTTTTAGTCTAATCAAACGCTGTTTTGCCAGTTTCTTCCCTGATGAATGATCATACACAGGAACAAAGACAAATTTATTGTTGATTAAATCAACCAAGTCTTTCTTTATTCTATCGAAGTCATTAGCGGATGGTTGTTCTGGAAACTCATTGAGTTTGGTACGCTCCTCTCTATCGTGATAATGATATCCATCAAGGGCATATGAGACAGCAACGTCTCGTCCAAGAAGTCTAACTAATCCTCTTGTTGTGTTTGACTTACCTGATCCTGAAGCACCAGCGACACTAACGATAAGCATGATACGAAGTATTCTCCTATTCTGATCAATACTGATTAACTATCTCTTGATAATGTTAATGTTCAAAGATTACCTCAAAATGAAGTAATGATGTGGCCAATTAATTTCAGGATAATAATCTGTCAAGTAAAATCTTCAATATTGAGTCTCTAATGTTGATGTAAACTCCAATAATTGTTTATATGGTTTTTTGAGGACATTTTAAAATTCCTCTTTAATCATGTCTATGTCTGATCGATTGACCAGCGACATTATTCTAACACTGGAGGTAAATATCAAGTATCCTCTTGGCCTAATCTATCTTGCTACACTGGCCAGCTTAACATCCTATAACTCACCTCATCTCTCTAAAACTAGCTCTTTTCTTAAACTTGTTTTCCCTACCGACGCCTTTCTTGACACCCCGGCAGAATTCCGCCCCTTAACCTCCGAATCATCCAGCCTTGAGCCAAATTGCAGCTTCTTTACATCTATCTTTTTGTCTATTTTGTGCGGGTCTGAGAACACATAGGGCACATTGGCCAGCTTTTTATCCAGGTCAAAGGGCGTGTCATCCGTGAGGTAAGTGACCTCAGACTCAAACAGATTGGCTTGCGAGGGGTTAAAGCGTTCTCTGATTACCTCCACATATTTGGGGTTAATCTCATAGGCGATGGAATTGCGGTTCAAGAGCTTGGCAGCAAAACTGGTGGTGCCGCTACCGGCAAAAGGATCAAGCACGGTCTCCCCCACAAAGCTGAACATCTTGATCAACCTGTGCGGCAACTCCAAAGGAAACATCGCAATATGTTTATCCTGTTTGGCGCCGGCAAAGTTCCAGTGACCGCTGAAGTATTCGTTCCATTCTGCGCGGCTCATTTCGGAAGCTTCTTTTTGGGCTTTGGTGGGTTTGGGTGCCTGGCCCAACTTCTTGAAGAGCAGGATAAATTCATAATCAATCTTCAAGATACCATTGCGCGGATAGGGGAAGCTGCCCATGACCACGCCACCGCCGCTGGTGTTCATGGTAGTCTTCTTTTGCCAGATGATGGCACCCATATAGTCCATGCCCAAACTCTCGCAAAACTTGATGATCTCCGTGCGGATGGGGATCACCTTATAACGCCCATAATACACACTGCGTGCAAATTGATCGCCGATATTGATGCAAAGCCGGCAGCCGGGATGCAGCACCCTTTCACACTCCTGCCAAACCAGATTCAGGTTGTTGATGTATTCTTCATAGCTGTGATCAAAGCCGATCTGCTGCTGGGTGCCATAATCCTTCAACTGCCAATAAGGAGGCGAGGTGATGATCAAATGCACGGATTTATCTGCAATTTTGCTCATATTGCGGCTGTCACCCGTGATGACTTTGTGTGTATTTCCCATCTTTCACTCCTTATTTTGCT
>JGI24500J29687_10004059_pt1 | contig 12718 bp, 12 predicted proteins | sample BioPla2RNA1_FD_29687 | JGI IMG/M metagenome (IMG submission 29687) | reverse complement strand
GCAATGTAAACCTGGCCTTTTGATGGCTGGTACAAGCCGGTGATGATCCTTAAGGTTGTTGTCTTACCCGCGCCATTGGGACCCAGAAAACCGAGCACTTCCCCTTCATTCAGGTCAAAGTTGAGGTCATCCAGCACCTTCTGGCTCTTAAAATACTTGGTCAGCCCTTTTACCTCCAGCACCTTCATTTACCAAACCTCCTCCGGAGAACAGTAGCAGCCATTCCCTCCCCTGGTCTTGTTAATCAGGCAATCCCCATAGCATGTAGAAAAGTATTCACAGGAACAACAAATCCCTTCATGTACTAGGAATATCTTCTTCCTAACCATCAATCTTTCACCCCCAAACAAAAAACCACGAAATAGTCTTACCCTGCTTCTGCAAGGCAGTGACCTTCGTGGTCATGTTGTCCAAGAATATTCTTATTTGCCGGATTAGATACACAATTGTTAATTGTATACTTTAATTCTACAATAAGTTGAGAGTTCCTTCACAAAAAATAAATTTTATTTCCTATGATATCTCTGAAAAGGTATTCAAAAAAAGCGGCTCCACATGGAAACCCTCGCCACCCCCAATAATGGATTTGGCTCGGACGTCCTAAATGAAGCCGCCTGTCCCTAGCATACAATATAAATAACCGGCACCGCAATCAACAATATCAGGATATTATCACTCTCACAGCCATTTATAAGCCTATCTTGTCGAAAGCTTAGCGAAATAGCCATCTAGACGGCTATTTTCAGCCACATACAAGACTACTTTGTCACCAATAGATGCAGTGTGGCTGTATAGTTCCTGCGGTCATAGTACCCGTCCCTGGCATCGCCATTATCCGCGTACCTGACCAGTGCCAGATAGAAACCTGGTTTTTCAAAGGTAAAGGCGACTTTTCCTTCGCTGTCCGCATCCTTGAGCACAGGTTCCTCATTATCCTCAGCCATGCCGTTGATCATGGCCACCTGGGTGCCGGCCGCTGGTGATCCTTTAGCCCTGACCTGCAGTTCCATGGTATCCCCAGCCCTCCAGGGTTTCCAGGAGATAGGCAGCAGTTCCAGGTTGCATCCACCGGACTGTACCTCCCCTTCCAGGTCATGCCCAACCGGTATGATAGCGCTTGCATACTGAGTAAAGGCTACCGACTCCAGGGGGAACTCACAATCCTTTTTGGGTACATTCAGGTACTGGCCATCAACCGTTACCGTGGTAATACCATCCGCCTCCACTACCGGTCTGTAAAGGCCTGCTTGCTTAGGTGTAAAGGTGATCCGATATGCTGTCTCCTCTGGATCACCTATCTCCAGATCACTTTTCTTCCCATTGGGATCGACAAGATACGCTTTCAGTATCTCCTTCCTGCACAATCCATCAACCTTCATGTTGTGTCCCCATTTGAAGTAAACTTCTACAGGTGAACCGTGATGGCCATGACTGGATCTGAACTCCAGCCATCCCTCATGGCCATGGATCACCAGGTGTGTAGTGTCACGGAAATCATTCATTTCTCATCCTCCTGTCATTTTTAGAATTTTCCAAAAAGAATAACATTAGTCCAACCGTAAAATAAAGGTCAGAAGCCGGAGGTCTGAAATTACCAGGAACCATTTCCGCTGCTTCCTTAACATTACATGACTTCGGCCTCTGTTTTCATTTTCTGACAGTTATCATCCCCACACCCTACTGCCATCATCATCAAAAAGGCAGTGATGATCAATAAAACAACAACTTTTTTGCCCCTCACTCAAATCTCCCCCTCTACTCTTCATTTGGAAAATCCTATCACCTCTCAAACTGGCCCGCCAGATGGCATGCTACAAGATGCCCATCTTCCACCTCCCTCAATTCCGGTTCTTTCTCGCGGCAGATCGCCTTAACGCGCGGGCAGCGGGGATGGAAGCGACAGCCATCAGGTGGATTCACTGCATTGGGCGGCTCCCCATAGAGAATCTCACGCTCAAAATCCCCCTTGCGGACCTCTGGAACGGGAACCGCTGCCAGCAACGCCCAGGAGTACGGATGACAGGAGCGACTGGTGAAACCACCGGCATCCAGCACCTCCACTATCTTGCCCAGGTACATCACAGCAATCCGATCAGCCATATAGCTCACTGCAGACAGGTCATGTGATATAAAAAGATAAGCAAGGCCAAACTCATCTTTCAGTTTCTTGAGCAGGTTCAAGATCTGCGCTCTAATGGAGACATCCAGGCTGGAAACCGGTTCATCGCAGATGATCAATTCAGGAGTCAGGGCCAGGGCGCGGGCGATATTGATGCGCTGGCGCTGCCCGCCGCTGAATTCGTGTGGGTAGCGAGAGATATGTGTAGGCTCCAATCCCACTGTTTCCAGGAGTTTTGCCACCTTCTCTTTCCGCTCTTGCCGGTTGCCCACACCGAAATTGGCCAGGGGTTCCATGATGATTCCCCCTACGGTCTGGCGTGGATCCAGTGAGGAGTAGGAATCCTGAAAGATGATCTGGATCTTGCTCCTCAGGAGACGCTGTTCTTCTCCGGTGCAGCCGGTGATCTCCTGGCTGTCAAAAAAGATCTTCCCGGCATCAGGGTCCTCCAGCCTGGCCAGCAGCCTCCCCAGGGTACTCTTGCCGCAGCCGCTCTCTCCGACCAACCCCAGGGTTTCTCCCCTTTCAATCTTGATGGCAACTCCGTCCACAGCATGCACTTTCAAAGAACCCCTGCTGAACAAACCCCCGTCTGCTGTATAATATTTAATTAAGTCTTCTGTTTGCAGCAGTGTCATGCCATGATGGCCTCCTGTCGCTCAGCTCCGACACAATAACAGGCCACCAGGTGATGATAGCCCAGGGCCTGCAGCTGCGGTTTTCCTTCATAGCACACAGACTTTGCTTGCGGGCAGCGGGGTAGAAATGCACAATTGTCAGGGAGATTGAGCATGCTGGGGGGCTGTCCCTTGACCGGTTCTAAAAAGGTGCTGCTCTGGGAAAGACGGGGCACAGATTTCAGCAGTGCCCGGGTATAGGGATGGCCAGGCCTTTCAAAGATATCTTGAATGCTTCCCATCTCCACTATAGACCCCGCATACATCACAGCAACACTGTCCGCCAGTTCAGCCACCACACCAAGATCATGTGTGATGAGAAGAATGGCTGTGCCAAACTCCCTTTTCAGCCTCCTCATCTCTGCCAGTATCTGGGCCTGAACGGTAACATCAAGGGCTGTTGTGGGTTCATCTGCGATCAGGATGCGTGGATGGAGTGACAGAGCCATGGCAATCATCACCCTCTGGCGCATCCCCCCGGAAAGCTGGAATGGATAGCGGTGCAGAAGCTTCTCTGGGCCTGGAAGGCCCACCCTGTCCAATAGGTCCACTGCCCGCAGCCGCGCAGCATCCCTGGTTACCCTCTCATGTGCGATAATGGTTTCCGTAAGCTGGGTGCCGATAGAGAGTACCGGGTTCAGGGAGGACAAGGGATCCTGAAAGACAAAAGCGATCTCTTTGCCTCTAATCTCCCGCAGTTCTTTTCTGTTTAGTTCCAGGAGGTTTTGCTCATCCAGTAAAACTTCACCTGAATAGATCTCTCCCGGCGGGTCGATCAGACCGACCAGGGAGAGGGCTGTCACAGTTTTTCCACACCCGCTCTCTCCTACCAGGCCAAGTGTTTCACCAGGGGCGATCTCAAAGCTCACCCCATTCACCGCCCTGACCTCACCATGTCTGGTGCGAAAGCGGGTATAAAGATCATTTACTTCCAGGACAGTTTCACGCACCAACTTAAACCTCCTTCGGGGTCAGGCTTGCTTTATTGCTTTAAGCCCGGCCATCTTTTTCCGACCCCCGGCTTCCCACATCTATTCCGACTTCCAACCTCCCGCTTCCCACATCTCATTTCCCAGGCGGTGACAGGGGATGATTAACTTTAATGCCGCATCTAAAACAAAACACGGAAGCCTTTCCCTGTTCTCAGGGAGCGTGACCTCCGTGGTCAGTTCCATCATATTTGTTTTCCCAATAAAACATTTCGACAGACTAATGGTATCTCCTGCTAGAATAAACTTCTCCCCGACAAAATTATACCCGATCTGTTCCTCTGGGATCCAGGGCATCCCGCAGTCCATCACCCAACAGGTTGAAAGCCAGCACAACGATCATGATCGCTATACCGGGATAGACCATCAACTGCGGGGCAACCTGCATGTAGGGCCTGCCGTCATTGAGCATCGAACCCCACTCCGGGGTCGGCGGCTGGGCACCCAACCCCAGGAAGGAAAGCCCCGAGATGGAAAGGACCAGACTACCGATATCCAAGGTAGCCAAGACAATCACCGGAGAAAGGACATTAGGAAGGATATGCTTGATCACAATCGCCCACTCCGGTGTCCCACAGGCCCGAGCAGCCATAACATATTCTTTCTCCTTAACAGATAACACAAGGCCGCGGATCACCCGCGCATAGCCCACCCATCCGACCGCTGATACCGCCATCATCACATTGAGCAGGCCCGGTCCCAGCATGCCGGCGATAACCAGAGCGAGGATCAGGCTGGGAAAAGCAAGCAGAATATCGACCAGGCGCATCAACAGGTTGTCCACCCATCCCCCCATATACCCTGCTATTGTACCCACCGGAATGCTGATCAGCATGATCGTAAAGAGGGCAATAGCTGCTGTGCTCAAAGATACCCGTGTGCCGAAAATCAAGCGGGAGAGAAGACAGCGTCCCAGGTGATCAGTTCCCAGGGGATAGGCCGAAGAGGGAGAGAGAAGCCTCTTGTCCAGTAAAACCTTGACGGGATCATTGGGCATCAGATAGGGGGCAAAAACCCCCACCAGAATGACTAAGATTGCGATCACCAATCCCAGCAGGGCGAGCTTGTCTTTGGCCAGCCTTCTCATAGCTCCGCGCAGCAGGCTTTCATCTCCTATTTCTCCACCTGCACTTAAATGCTCGTCCAGTGGAGACGAAAATAGGCCATTAGCTTTACTGGCCATCTCAACTTCTCCTTTCCAGGCGGATCCGCGGATCAAGCAACCCATACGAGATATCAACAAGTAAATTGGCAACCACAAAAATCACAGCCATAAAAAGAACATACCCCTGGATCACCGGGTAGTCCCTATTAAAGATGGAATCCACAGCAAATTTTCCGATCCCCGGCCAGGCAAAGATGGTTTCGATGATCACAGAACCACCCAGCAAACCCCCAAAGCTCATTCCGAACATGGTCACCGCAGGGAGGACGGCGTTTTTTAAGGCATGGCGCCCGATTACCCACTTCTCATGAAGGCCTTTCGCCCTGGCCACTTTGATAAAATCCTGACCCAGCACATCCAACATGCTGGCCCTGAGCAATCTGGCATACACAGCAGCCATAGCAAAGCCCAGGGTCACAGCAGGCAAAACCAGGTGCATGGGGCCGCCTCTCCCCATTACCGGAAAAATACCTAATTTTACAGCAAAAAAGTAGATCATTAAGAGCGCTAACCAGAATCCAGGCATAGATGCCCCCAGAAGGGCCAGGATACGGCTTAAGTGGTCGATAAAGGCATGGCGGTAAAGGGCAGCTAAAATTCCGGCGGGTACAGCAAAGAGGAGCACAAAAAGCAGAGCGGCAACGGTAAGTTCCAGTGTCGCCGGAAAGCGATCCAGGATCTCCTCGGTAACCGGTCTGGCCGTGCGGTAAGACTTTCCCATATCCAGATGCAGAACTCCCCAAAGCCACTTACCGTACTGTACATAGACCGGGTCATTCAATCCCATCTCCTCACGCAGGGCTTCTACAGCCTCCCGAGTCGGCTCCATCCCTTCAGCTCTGAGCATCAACTCCGCAGGGTCTCCTGGGGCAAGGTTGATCAGGGCAAAGGTGATGATGGAAACACCGATCATAACAGGAATTAAGTAGAGCAGCCTCTTTAATATATAATTTTTCATCTGATCTCACACCACACCCGCTTATAAAATTAAAGCCACGTAGTCTGACCTTGATTCATCAAGGCAGGTAGACCTCCGTGGCCCTTTTCCTATATTTTCTCCTCACCCGGTATCCAGAAGGCCTGGGTAAGAGGTGTCTCTTTGTTAATGAGGTTAATCATGCCTGATCAGTTCTGATCAGCAACATTTTTAGAAACTTGCAATATTTGGTCTGCGGCTTCAGCCGTGCAATACTTAGAAATTCGACAAACAGTAAGCAATTCCTGCAAATAGCTATTGATGTAGGCAAAAAAGTTCCCGACAGGGGCTGCCGGGAAGTGACAAAAGATTTATATTTCAGCCGATACCATTCCGGCCCCATTGAGGTATCAGGCAAAACATCATTTCAAATAAGCATAAAGATAGAGGCTGATGGCTACGGCACTGTACAAGAAAGGCGTTTGGCAAATATTAGATCTCTACATACGTCATCTTCTCCTTGAAGCGCTTGAGCACCTTGATCACCTGGGGACCAAGGAGCAGATAAAAACAAACATTGCCCAGGGCGTGCAGTGTATCAAAGGGAAAGCTGGCCGCATAGGCAACAAAGACGGCTTTCCAGGTGAGGGGTTTGATAAAAAATACAACAAAAAAGATGTTCATCAGCCAGCCAAAGAGGTATCCCCAGGCGATGCTGAAAGGTACCATCACAGCACGGCCTGCCTGTGGGCGAATTTCACCGAGCAGTCCGGCGCTGGCGCCGATTAGCCCCCAGAAAAGCATCTGAAAGGGAGTCCAGGGACCCTGGCCAAGGAAGAAATTAGAAACCAGAGCAGCTACTGCACCCACCATAAACCCCGACCGTGCGCCGAAGACATACCCGGAAACGATCACCAAAAAAGTGGTGGGCTGAATGCCGGGCAGGGGAGCAAAAGGCACACGGCAAACCGCAGCCAGAGCAGCCAAGACTGCGATTACCCCGATATCCTTTGAAGATACATTGTTTCTTTCAAAGCTGACAAAAAAGGCAGCCAAAGATGCCAGCAGAAGAACTGCGGCAAAAACCTCCCAATTTTGATGGATAAACGCCAGCTTCCAGATAAGCAGAACCGCGATCACAGCTGCCGTCAAGAGAGCAAGGCTCACTTTTAATACTTTGCTGCCTGCTTTATCAAATGCTGCATCACCTTGTCTGGCAGACATCCAGGGCACCCCCTGTCATTTTATGGAGACCCTCACTGACGGTCAGCACATCCCGGGCTGTACCCCGAAACAATCTGGCCATCTGGGGAGCGTAAAAAATTGACTCACCCAGCACCTCCCGGGATCCATCACAGGCCACCACACCATCAAAGACCATTATAACTCTGTGGGCATATTCTGCAGCGAATTCCACATCATGTGTCACCATAACCACCGTCCCGCCGGAGGCGGTCATCTCATGCAGAAATCCTCCAAGTTCCGTCTTTAACCGGTAATCGATCCCCCGGGTCGGCTCATCCAGGAGCAGCAGGCGCGACCCCGCTACCAGCACTGAAGCCAGGGCAACCCGCTGGCGCTCCCCACTGCTCAGATCCCTGGGGTTAGCCTGGCGCAAACCATAGAGATTGAGCCTTTTTAATATCTCTTCACAGATGCCGTCATCCGGGATCCGGAAATTGTTTAAGGTGAAGCGCAGTTCTTCCTCAACAGTATCCTGGAAGAGGTAATCATTGGGGTTTTGGGAAAGGTAGCCCACATAACGACCCAGTTCAGTCAGAGGCAGTTTGCGGGTATCTTTACCATCCAAGTGTACACTTCCGCGGTCAGGTTTGAGGATCCCTGCCAGCAGTTTCAAAAGTGTGGTCTTCCCGGCGGCATTGGCACCGAGGATAACAACGAACTCCCCCTCTCTTACAGAAAGTGACTGGCCACGGATCACCTCCTGGCCACCGGGATAGGTATACCAGAGGTTTTTTGCTTCGAGAACTGCAGTGGGCTGCGACTTTTTTACAGGGGAAAGAGTCGGGCGCTGCTGCGGGTTCTCCCGAAAAGGGACCATGGGCTGGCATTTCTGGAGTTCCCGGCGTCCATCTCTCACGGTCAAAGGGATTACAGAGCTGTTCAGTGAAGCGAAAAATCTGGCAACAGGCGGGATAAAGGGAAGGCCTTGTTTCACCTGCCAGCGTGCCACATCACCAGGTGGCCCATCACAAATTACTTTTCCCTGTTCCATCACCACCAGGCGGTCAGCCAGGTGGAAACACCTCTCCAGACGCTGCTCGATTAAGACCACAGTATAGCCCAGTTCCTTGTTCAAATACTCCACCAGATCAAGGAAATCCCCGGCGGCAACCGGGTCCAGCTGGGATGTGGGTTCATCCAGCACAAGAACCCGCGGATGCATGGCAATCACTGCAGCCAAAGCCACCTTCTGTTTCTCACCACCCGAGAGTTTTGCGGTAAATTCCCCTTTCAGGTGAGCAAGATTTAGAAAGGTCATCACCTCAGCCACCCGTCTGAACATCTCCTGCTGTGGAAGCCCCAGATTTTCCAGCCCAAAGGCAATCTCCGCCTCCACTGAGGTCATCACCAGCTGCTTCTCCGGGTCTTGAAAAACAATACCTACATGGGAGTTGAGGGTACGCCGCTGATCACCTTTTAGTTCGTTTCCCTGAAGCAAAACTTTCCCCTGTATCTTCCCGCCGTAAAATTCAGGGATCAACCCAGCTAAAACTCGGGCCAGTGACGATTTTCCGGAGCCCGACCCCCCGGCAACCAGCAGAAATTCCCCTTCTCTGATTTTCAGGTTGATATTACAGAGCGACGGTCCGGTACTGTCTGGGTAATAGTAAGTTAAATCTTGGATCTCAAGTAAGGCCAATGTTTCCACCCCCAGCTTAAAATCAAAGGTAAAAGTAGACAGAGTATAATTACACCCAGCCAGATGAGATCACTGGCTGCGGCGAGAGTATCCAGTTGAGGATAATAGGAAAAGTTCGCATAACCTGCAAACCTGGCATAAACACCTATGATAAGTGCTGATAAACCACTCAAAAAGCAAAGATAATCCCTGGGGCGCACCAGTTCCCTGTTGTAACAGGTGCGGCGCCTAGAGCCGAAGCCCCTGGCCTGCATCGCTTCCGCTGTAGCCAGAGACCCCTCCAGAGACGACAACAAGAGCACCTCCAAAAGCCACGAGTATTTCTTCAAGCGCTCCCGAAAACCCCCGGAACTGAAATTGACACCCCGCATCTGCTGAACCTCCCTGGCATTGGAGAGATCACGCGCGGTCGATGGAATCATCCTTGTGGCCAGGGAAACCACCAGTGACGACTTCCAGGCAAAACGCGAAAAAAGGCCTGTAACCTTATCCGGATGGACGATCGCATTATAAAGAGCAAAAGCAAGAATAATGGCCATCAGGCGAACTCCCATCGTCGCCCCATAGCAGATGGCCTCCAGTGTAATACGAAGCCTTCCGATCACCGGCAGCTCAGGACCATAGAAGAGAACAGTAGTCCCATTCTGAACAAGCAGTGGGTTGAGAATCATCACAAACACCGCCACCCAGATCCCCATCACCAAAAAGGGCAGGCACTCTTGGGCAGCATCTGAAACAACAACTGCCAAAATACCGATCAAGAAAACCCCCAACAGATACAGGGGATGTGCAAGGATAAGCGGCAGCAGCAACAGTGCCGCCAGGTAGGTCAATATAGCTGCTGTATGCACATTTTGTAAGAAGGTGTTTTTGTCTTTGTAGGAAAGTTGGTCTAGCATGGGGCCTCCTTTTGACGGTTCCGTAAGAGGTTTATGATATAAAAGTTCCTTGTGTTTTTAGTTCCATCTAAATGGAACAGCAAAAATGTTCCCTTGATTTGTACATCCCCGTATCCGCACTGGAATCCTCTAAAGATCATTCCAGTTGGGCGCCGGGGCATTATAAGATTCGCTGTAATACCATATTACTCTATCTCCATTTTTTACTTGGCTGTCTTTTGCTCCGGTACCAGGATCTACGCCGTTTACAACAAACATCCATCCGGATGAACCTTCGTTTCGTTGTCCGCAAATGGATTCCACAAAGCCACTGAATCTAGTAGACATAACATAGTCTTCTCCCGATGCTGCAAGTGCCCCTAAAGCGGTATTGCCCCAACTGCTGTCTTCTGAAATAACCACATTATATTTCTTAATAGGCTTTTTACCTTTCCCCACAACAGCAAACCCTACTTTGATGCCCTTCTGGGGTTCTTTTACTTCAGTCACCGGCGTTTCCTTCTGGGATGATTTTGTTTGCTGGGTAGAAGTACCTGACTGCTCTGTGGAAGATATTACGTTTTTCTTGGTTTGGTTCTGGCTCCCCTTATTTGAAGTTGTTGTTCCGGTAGATTCTGACTGCTCGTTCTTTTCTTCCGAAGAAACCGGTTCCTGGTCTTCATCCTGGTTATTTTGCTTGCTGTTCTGATCACCATCCTGGGCTTTGGCTTCTTCATCTGACTGCTGAACAGATGCACTTGATGGAGGCTCATGTCTCTGATCATCATGTGTGGCTGCATACACAATAGGCACCAGCAGCCCTAACACAACCAAAACTAACGGGATTAAATAAGTCTTTTTCTTCATGAGGAAACACCCCTTTACACTAGGACTTTCTGCATGACTCCCGTCCATTCACATCATCTTTATAAAAGGGTATCAGAGGCGGGTTAAAAGAGGGGGTAGCCCAACCCGCCCCTGAATTCCCATAAATAAAACTCGTTACTGCTTCTGCTTATTTCCGCCCTACATGACTGTGCTGCTTTCTGCGCACCGTCAAAGCTCCTGCAAACAAGAGGGCAATTCCGACAAGATACATGGGTAAATTATTTCCACCTGTTTTGGGTAGGCCGGTTTTTCCCTTGGTATTGTCTTGTTTGTCTGTTCCACCGGTTGTTCCCCCTTCATCGGCAGCAAGAACATTAATCTCGCCTTTGTAAGGTACGACATTGGGATACCCTGCTTCATTCTGGTTTGTAATGATGAAGGATAGGGTTCCTGCCTGGTCGGCCTTGATAGTGACCTTGCCATTTTGAGTGACATATTTTTTATCCCCAACCATCACCGTATATTCCCCAATGGCCTCTAGCTCTTTTGCTGTCAGTTCTATCAGACCGGCCATCCAGTCGTTTTTCATAGTTTTAATGGTCAGTGTGATATCTTGGCCTGCAATCGGTGACTGCGCATTTATACTCACTACCGGGAAGAATGTCTTTGGTGCCCATGTACTGTCCATTGCGCCGATGTAGAAAATAACCTGGTCGCCGTCCTGGACATTAAAACTTCCCGCGCCTTGAGAAAAAGCACCCGGTTCAATTTCACCATTCCTTATACAATAGTACATCCAGCTGGTGCTGATATCATCTGATATCTGTTTGCCGCTTTCACCCAGAATGCTGGTGACGAAGCCGCCGGGAGCAACTACATTTTGCTCCCCAACTGCTGCTTTTAGGGCATCAAAAGCTGTGCCTCCGGTAACAGTCACTGTTTTATCAGCAAGACTTTTAGTTAAGCCTTCAACTCGAACTCTAACTGTCGCTTCAGCTATTTCATCACCGGTATGTCTTTGACCGGTTTTAACAGTATAAGTTATACCTGCGTTTACCATATCAGCTACTGCCATTAAGGCTTGTTCGGTAGCCATGGCATTATATTTAGTTTCTGATGTCGAGTGAATAAATGACCCGTCCTCCAGCTGGAAGGAAAAGAGAGAATCGATCATGTTTCCTTTTTCTTTTTGCCAGTCGCCTGAAGTAATATTTTTCTCACCACAGGCAAGAAGCCCCCGGATTACTGCGGCTGCCGACTCCGGGCTTTCATTACCCCAACTGGAAAAACCCCCATTGGGTAGCTGTAAAGCTTTTAGACACCCTATAGCACTGTTGATAGAATCAGAGACACCTGCAATATCTTTGTGCTGAGCAAGAACCACTAGAGCATCCCCGGTGGTATCTGGATCTCCTGAATCACCGAAAAGAGCAAAACCACCGTCGGATTTCTGCTGGGATAACATGAATTCTACGGCTTTTTCAGTGTCATAGCTTCCACCGGCTTTATCCAGCGCAATAACAGCCCAGATTGTTTGGTTCATCCAGGTGCTAAAACTGCCATCATCATTTTGCAGTGCAGCCAGTTCGTCTACCAGATTTCTGCCCCCAACATCTTTTGGGTTCTGACCTGCAGCCAGCATGCCAAGGATTGTCCCTGCATAATCAGTTGGCTGTGAATCCTCATTGAGTTGATCTGTCTTCCAATCAGGCAGCACCCAGGGTGCCCTGGAAACATCCTGCCCAGCCTCTTTCAACCCAATTACTTCTCGCCAAGTGTCCAAATTGGTTTTGTTCTTTGAGTAATAACCGACAATCCCATCCCTGGCATCCTGAAGTGAATTTCCTGTACCCCCGGTTCCTGCAGCAAACCCAGGCGCCACCATAGTCAACAAAAAACAGACAGTCAGCAATAATGCAATGCTCTTCTTCCTATAAAAACGAAACATCATCAAACCTCCCTGATTAGCTACTTGTAAACTTGTATCAAATTAGATCTCAACCAGTCTAATGTCTAGTGACTTATCATCCATGAGTTTTAACCACTTCTTTTCCCGCCCTTATGAGCAGTGTCAGCCCGCCGTGCTGCTGATAGTTATTTGCGCCGTGTTTGCCTTCTTCTTCATGAGCAGTGTCAGCAGCAGTTAGCATCTGAAAAAATACCTTTTAAGTACACCGCAAACATAACACCAAAAAACCCCGACCCTACCGGGGACCGGGGTTTTTGTCAGAACAAATTTCTTTCGAACAAAAAGACCACCTC
>JGI24500J29687_10015114_pt1 | contig 12740 bp, 12 predicted proteins | sample BioPla2RNA1_FD_29687 | JGI IMG/M metagenome (IMG submission 29687) | reverse complement strand
GAATTTTGATGAAGGTCCTGAACTAGATCAATACATGCATGAGTTAGAAGTCATGATGATTAAAAGTTTAGTTACCGACCCTAAAGATGACTTAGTTTTAGGACCTTATTTAGGTTATTTCAAAAATCAAGCTGAAAGGTATAATAACTACGACCCAAAATCCCCAGGTGGATGTGCTAGTTACTCTATGGGATTACGTAACGAAACTTGGGTAGTTAATACTTTAGGAGAATTTGTAGGTTGTCAATTATTTGGTAATCACTCAGAAATACCTAATCCTAAATGTGAGAGACCTGACTACTGTAATGATTGTGAGTTCTCTGATAAAGCTGAATGTCATCCATGTCCTATTGTAGTATTCCCTACTAAGTGCGTATATAGAAAAGCATACATAAGATTAGTAGAGAGGATGCAAGTAGTAATAGGTGCTATAAATACAGTAAAGAATAACTCAAATAAACCTAAGGGTGATAATTGTAATTGTGACTGTAAACCCAGTCAGGAGGTAAATTAATGAATATATTTCAGGAAAGTGAGGGAGTTTGGAGTATGAGGAGATTTTGTGCTTTTATACTCTATATAATGGGGATAATATTGGCGGGAGCTTGTATTATTAATAATATTAGCGATTGGAAGTTAGTATTAGTTCTAGTCGGATTACCACTAGGTATTGCTACACTACTACTCCTTTTCACTACTTGGAGTGATATTAAAGGAGTAGTTGATGCAGTTAAAGATTGATAGTAGCTACTTTAAATTTATATTTTTTAATTGATTTTCCATCAATATCTGTACATACTACTTTTATTACTTTACCTTTCCTAAGGTAGCTGATACTTATATAGGATTCATCCCTTAAAGTTCTTAATTCTGATAATTTAGTATGTACTTTTATTGATTTCTTTGGAAATATAAAACATATCTTTCCTATATACATAGGTAAAGGTTTCATAAAGTATCTAAAATTCCTAGGTGGAGCAGTTATTTGTATAAGAGATTTATTAGGATCTCTAATCAATTTAACTGCTCCACTACTAGCACATTTATCATAAAATTCGATAAGATTATCTAATAAAGATTCTGAATGCATAATACTCCTAAGTTAATGCTATAATAAAGTTATAGCCATAATCATCTAAGAATGTACTCAAGTCATTAATGTTGTACTCCCAGCCAGTGTTCGCTGACTTTAATGCAGCGTACTTACCTAGCTGGATATTTAGTTCTAAAATATCTTGAGTTACTTGATCAAAGTTTAATACATTATTTAAGAAAGTCATTATTACATCAGGTAGTGAAGCTTCAGCTGGATTGTTTATAATTATTCCGTAGCCTGTAGATACTCTAGATAACTCTGGGAATAGTGTATCATTCTTATCAATCATATATGCTCTAGTCACTGACTGGAGTTCTTGAGTAGCAGTAGTTAGATCTACTCTCTCAATCAAATAACATTCAAACCCTTCATATGCCAATAAGGATAATAATAATCTAAATTTATTTGAATTATCCGGATCAATACTACCCTTACTAACTTCAGAATTCAATAGAGCTAATTCTTCTAGAATAGCAGTAACATTAAATGGAACTGACTCAGCAGTTTCAAATGCCTTAGATATTGAAGTAGTGAAAATATCAATTATTTCACTAAGAGTCTGAATACTTTCTTCACGTTCGAAACGATCTAAATACCTACCACGTATGTAATTTTTAGATAAGCTACTACCTAACACAAAATCATACACTTTCATAATAAACCTCCGAGTATACTAATACTCTCTAAGTTATTGAGCTACTTTTGATAAGTCATGATTATCTAACTCATAAATTATCTGATATTTCATCAATAACCCTTTTAATTTTTCGATAATAACTTCATAGTACCACCACTGATTCCAGGATGATAATCCATAAATGACTTCACATATCAATCCTGAATTCTCTTCAGCTTTAGCATTTACCATAGCTTCAATCTTAGCTTCAGATAATCTAGGTAACCCTAAAAAGTATAATGCATAACTAATATCTGAATTAAATTTTGATAAAAATTCTTCAGTTACTAATAAATCAATAACTGACTTAGGTACTTCTACTGAGTTCCAAATCAATTCTGATATTTCCTGAGTATTATTTTCAGTCACTTCTGCAATACTAGTTAGCATTTTTCGTACCCACCAGTCACATGTAGGATTAGTACATACTACATCTACTCCTATCTCTCTAACTGGACTACCACAATCAGAACATACTATTGAATTAAAGTATTCATTTTCAGCTACCTCATCAGGTTCAGATACTACCTCAATTATTTTAGGTATAGTCATGTTAGCTTTAATTACTTTAACTTTAACTCCAGGATATATTCTAGATTCTTTAAGTAGTTGGTAATTACTCATTGATGCTCTTGATACATAAGTACCATCTAATAGAACTGTTTCAAAATTAGCTACTGGATGTTTAATACCAGTCCATGCATTTTCTAATGAAATTTCAGTAATCTCAGTAATAGCTGATTCAGTATAATACAACTTATGTATATCTAATACTTCATTATCATCTCTAGGATAACCTACTATTCCATCACATGGATAAACTTCATTATTGAAAACGAATTCACCTTTATCTCTAATCCTGCAGAATACTTCATAATCAGTAACTTCAATATCAGTATTAGGTACTTTTGATCCATCAAGTTTATAATAATCAAAAGGTACTAATGTTAGATATTGATCTACATCATCTTGCATGTATTTAGAATTAATCATTCCATTAGCTTTAGCTCTACCTCCATCTTTAAGAGGTACTACTGCTTCAGCTAACATTCTAATACATCCAGGTATTACTGCAGGTACTTTATTTTTTAATTTATTTGTATTTAAAAATCCAGTTTCATCATCACTCCTAGATAATATTTTATCTAGAGTACCGTCATTATTATAATAAGTAACTACACTACTACCATCTAATTTAGGTAGTACATAGTACTTAGATTTATAATCAATGAAACCTTCTTCATCACTAAATTCAGAGATATCATTATTTTTAGTAAAATCTCTAAATGTGATATCATGTGGAACTTGCACCCCGTCGTTAGTGTATACAATATGATCGTATACATTAAATGTAGAGTCCTCAGTTAAAATTAACTTGAGTAGTCCATCATAAACTGCATCAGGTATTTCTGTTTCTAATCCATTATAAAATAAATTAGCATTCTTGATTAGCTTTTCTTTCATTTCAGCTAAAGTCATTGTGATTGTTTCCATAGTAATATCTCCTTAATATCTATCTATCTATACACATACAAGGTTTTCGAAGTTCCAAAACAGTCAACTTCACCCAAATAATTCTATTATTGCAGGTATTGAACTCTTCTTTAATTCAACTTTAGTAATTTTAGGGTACTTTTGTTTAATAGCTGACCGTACTTCATATAGTAAATTATGTTTACCTATGAATTTATTAGGACGCATTACTTCTATGAGTAATACATCACCTTCAAATCTAATATCAGTTACTATGCATTTCCAATACCAGTTCTTAAGAAAACTTTTCTTAGGTATAGTCTTTTCATGTTTAATAGTGCTCCGTATAACTGATACTATATCTCTAGATACTTCATTAATATCATATACTGGATTGTCCATATCAGAACCTCCTTAATTCCAACTTCTAATCGATTTCTCATTACATAGTACTACATGTTTATTCATTTTAATTAGTATTTCAACAATATCTAGGTACCTCAATTTAATATTCGATTCATATTCATACTTCCATGATTCTTTATCAGATGTATCCCATAGATTATGCAAGTATATAATAAAGAATGGATCATTATAATAAGGTAGCATCTCTTCGATATATTTCTTTTGAAATTCTATTTCCTCAGTAGTCCTAACTTTATCTGGATCACAATATACATATAATTCAATTAAAGGTGATCTATCAAATAATTGATAAGATTTATATGTAGTAGGATTGATATAATTCATATCATCCTCATTATAAATAAACTTATTATAATAGTACTTAGTCACTAGAGAACTCAACATAGTACTCTTACCTGACCTAGATAATCCAGATACTATCACAGAACTATTCAAATTATTATTAAACCTATGTTCAATATATTCTGAAATTATCCCCATCTTAAACTCCTAGAAATATTGAGTACTAGTAAAATATACTAGTACTCAATTATTATTAAACGAGCTTCATACCTAATAGTAACATAGTAGATGCTAGATTAGCTTCTTTTGTTTTATCTTCAGAAACTAATTTAGATAAAGTAGTCTGAGTACCATTAGCTAAGTGAGCCCAAATTTCTTGACCACCTATTTTCTGACCTTCAGCTCTATCTACTGATGAATAACTTAATACATCATCAGGTGAATCGAAATTAGTACCTGAAGTTACTTTAGCTTTCTTATCTTGCATAAAATGCAATCTCATCATAGCTGTTAATCCTACAGTACATTTATAAGTAGTCCATTTATTGATCTTAGGTTTGAATATTTTAGAGTCACCATTACCTAATCCTAACATATCTAGCATAGGTAGTATAGTTTTCCTAGTATAATATTCATCAAATGGTTCTACTGTTACTCTTAGATAACCATACTTATCACCATCTTTGATTAGTTCAGATACTTTAGGTTGACTATTAGGGTATAGTAGTTCTAAGAATTTTTTCACTTTATCTGGATCAGAGCTATGATGCTTCTTAATCCATTTTAATCCTTCTAAACATACTAGACCTAATTTAGCTTCATCCACTTGATTAGGATTTTGTCTAGAGTAGTAGTTAGTTGATTGTATAATACATTCAATCTTATTACCAAACTCATCAACAGGAGCTTCCTCATCAGGTATTATTTTAGTATTAACACCCTTAGATGCATATAGGTTAGATAACTTACCTGATAATCTAGTTAGCTCCATAGTATTTAAATATCGTATTTCTATAAATACTACAAAACTAACTTCAGGTGTATCGATTACATATTGATAAGTACCTCTACCAGTGAATGATTCAATTTCTTGAATATATTTCTTATTTCTATCTGAGTAGTACTTTTCAAAATCAGTTTCTTCCTTAGATACATAAACAGTAGCTTTAGTAACAGTACCTTGCATAACTTCATAAGGTGCTCGTATCTGTTTCTTACTAGCTACTCTAGATGAGCCAGTTACTGGTGCTTTAATTTTGCCATAAACAGTATCATCACTTATCTCAGTATATTGAAATAATACCTCACCACGTTCTACTGGAGAACCTACTTTTATTAATCCGTATTTATCATACTTATCATTTTTAGTATTCTCAGTAAACTCATACTCATAATTACTAAGTAAACTTCTTTGCTCTTCTAGATAAGATATATGAGCAAATTTCTTAGCAGCTGATTCAGTAAGAATTATTCCATCTTCTTTCTCACCTCCAAAGTAAGTATCATAAGCTACATACAATGGTACTTGAATAGCAAACTCACCATCAACAAATGAATTCATTTTAATAAGTACTTGATCTTTCTTTACTATATCTCCAACTTTTACAGTAGGTTCAAAGATATTCGATGAATGTTCACTAGTCTCTTCATGATTATTTTCTGAACCATAAACTTTAATAGTACCATCATCATTTTCTACTTTAACCATACTACCTAATACACCAACTACTTTACCACCTGAACTACTTTTAGTATTATAAGGTGATTCTTTATAGTAGCTCTTATTAGCACTAGTACTTACTGCTGGAGGTTTAGCTCCTACTACAGGTATTCCTTGATCTAAGAAGTGAGCTGATAATAAACTTCTAGTAGCTACCATTCTATTTATAAATGGAATACATGCAGTAGCTGGAGATAATGAATTCTCAGGAGATCCATAATATTTAATAATACTTAAATCAGTAGTATCATAGGATTTACCATATTGATAGTATCCATATTTATCTAGAGTCTTTACTTTTTTAGTAGTCCAATCGATAAAGTTAAACTGTAATACTGGAGATGTAGTATATTCATCATAAGTTATTTCTATTTCTTTAAACTTAGTATCATATACTTTAATCAATAATTTACCATCAGATATTCTAGTATTTAAAGTAAGTTCATTACTTATATTTACATTATTACCATCTAGTGTTTTTACTGGATCTAATACTCCTCTAAAGTAGTTATTAAATACTGCAGATTTAGTCCAACCTTCTGATCTTGATCCTTTATAGAAATATAATCTCTTACTTTGAGATAACATAGTAACTGCATTACTATTTTTAGCTACTTGGATATCTCTAAAGTTCTGAGCCTGCATTCTAAAGTATCTATCAATTATATTTTGAATTTGAGTAGGGTAAATAGTAGATGCAGTATTTAATCTGAAGATTAATTCATCTTTAATATTCTTCCAGTTATCAAATAATTCATATACTAAGCCATCAATAGCTGTGATATATGTATAATCAGTAGGGATCTCAGTATTATAATGATCTACTTCATCATTAGTTATTACATCTAGTAAAAAACTAAGAAACTCTGAAGTTACTTTATTTGATTTAAACTTATATTTACCAGCACTAAGAATCTCTATCTTAGAATTAATAGTGCTAGGTATTTCTACTGCATTTAAATATAATAAATCATCAGCATTTAATGTTCTAACTTCTGAGGTAGTTAACTCAGGATTGTACCTACTCAATAATCCAAAATAGTTAAAAAATTCTTCACAAGTAATTACATGTTCTGAATAATTGAATGATACTGTATTATCACTTAACTTAATATATAAACTTCCACCTACTTTAATAGCTGAAGATCCATAAAATCTTAAAGATGGATTATATCTAGCACTAGTTATTTGAACTCTTGATTTTTCATTAACTCTTACTAAACTATTATCTTCAGTTGGTACATAGTAGTTTATTTCTATATTATCATTTATAACTTCCTCATCTCTTTTAAATGATAAAGTTAAATGATACTCCGTTGTATCTTCTACAATAGATTCAGTTATTGAATCTAAAGTAAGTTCTCTTACTGGGTCACTCCCATATGTAAAGTTAAACATTCGTTTAAAAAATTCTTTCATCGTTCCTATTCCTCAGAAAGTTAGATCATCACATTACATGCGATGTATTAAATATATAGACCACCAATACAATTATAGTATTCTGCATCTAATTTTGGGGATAACATAAAACCTTCACCATATAGTGATTTCCACTGATCTGAATTATCTTTAATTAGTTCAGCTCCACCACCAAAAAGTATTACGTTATCAATAGTATCCATCAAGTCTCCATAATTATTTTCTAAGAATACTTTCAGATGATTTAAGTATTCAGAAATACCTTCAGAGATCATGGATGAACAATCATGCACTTTATCACGAACTTTAAGAGTCTTATCATAAAGTACTGATCTAGCTCTAGATATTGAAATTTCAGTTTCAGCTACTTCTGCTAATTTTTTCTGCACATACTTTGCAATATTAATAACACCTTCATCAGGATACCCTTTAATATCAGCAGGCATTATAGAGTTACCAATAACATTAGCAACATCAATTGTATTGAATCCAATATCTACAATCAAGTAGTTCTTATAAGAATTCTTAGCTGATGGATTTGATAAATCTAAGCCAATATTATCTAATGTAACCTTAGCACCAGCCCCTTGTGGGATGATCTTGATTCTAGATTTATCCATACCTAATTCAGCTATTAAGTGATCTCTATATTCACTTGACCTCTTAATAAATGCTGAAGATAAAGTAAATATAATAGAATCATAAGGATCCGTATTAGTATTAATATATTTCAATGCAATCAATGGAGTAATAAAAGCCATTGAGTCATAATCTAATACATTAAGTACTGCCTTATCAGGATATTGTAGAGCATTCTTTCCTACTAAGTAAAAACTATCTCTATACTTAATAACATCTTTTTCAGTACCAGTATATTTTACTGTATCTGATTCACCTACTAATTTAGCAACTGCATTAGTTTCTTTGAAGTATTTTGTAATAACTCCATCAATCATTTCAGCTACTTTAGTATCTCCGAAACCTACGTCAATACATAATTTTTTCATTCAGGTTTTCTCCTAGTATTTATTGATACATCCCTACAGTTCTTACGCCATTCTTCTTTAGAACAGTAGGTCCAACCTTTACCGCTAGCTACTTTTTGACTAGCGACTTCATCTGAAACTCTTTCATAAATAGTCTCAGATTCACCAGCAGCTATTGCTACTCTTTTGATGCATTTCATCGTTACCTCCGTGCATATCTTACATTACACCAACAAGGGTTTCAAAGTTCTGAAACCGTCAATTGTTGTAAATAATTTAAGCCTAGTCATTTTAGACTAGGCTACGTATTAAGTTTTGTTATTAAGTATAAATGGTAATATTATTGAGTCACCAATATTTAATTGAAATTTACCTTCCTTAGTTTCTTCTAACTTAGTTTCTAAATCTTTCTTGATATGTTTAGTAGCAGCACCGTAGTAGAGCCTATCAATTAATGATTCTTTATTAAGATTAGTAGATTGTACTGAAAAGTTATTACCCATAATTTGTTTAAATAATGCCTCAAATGGCTCGGAGTTAAAATTAGAAAACATACCTATATAAGTAGTACAATAATTAAAGAATATATAATATACTAATCCTACATCTTCAGTTATTTTTAAGTACTCACTAATATTAGGTACTCCTGAACTTATACAAGTTCCTTTAGTTACTTTATAACCTTCAGGATAATAATATAACTCATTCTCATCGATGTTAGTAGTAATAGAACCTATATCTATTATTTTATTAGCACTATTATATTTTATAGTACAATCATCGATAGCATAAGAAGTTACTTTATTTTGAATTCTACCTAAAGTACCCATTACTGAACAATCAATAATAGTATTAAATTTACTTAATTGTTCATCAGCCTTTACTACTTTCTTTGACTTAATAATTACATCACCTTTAGATACAAAAGAACCTATAGATAAGTTAGATACTATAGAACTGATTTTAGTTAGTAAGTATTTGTATTCATGATCACCTTTAATTATAAGAAATCTCTCAGTAATATCTTTTACCTCACCTGATTCAACAGCAGTAACTACTGTATCATCTAGAGATTCTAGATCACCACCATGCTTAAATCCTAATCCATTCTGAGTAGCAGTTTCAGTTAGAGCTGATGCAAAAGCTACTCCAATACAAGGATTATTCTTTAATTCAGTAGCAGTCTCCATAGAGAATTTCTCAATAGCTATTTCATCAGAATATACTACAGATTCTTTATTATTAATACATGAACGAATTCTTACATTACCTTTTAGTCCTGAAGTAACTTTAGTACCATCTAATTTAAATCTACCTATAGCATCTTTATAAGGTACTAGTATTCCTACCTTATCAGGTTTAGGATTTATTTCATGTTTATAAATAAGATTTAGTGCAGCATTAACTAATTGTCTCTGATCAAATCCTGATGCAGGTACTGCTTCTCTTTTATAAGCTAATGTTTCCCTATCATGAATAGCTAGTTCCCAATAAGATCTTTCACTAAGTCCAGTAGCTAGTGTATCAGAATTTACTTCTACAACTCCATCTTGTACATTAATATATGGAGCATGCATATTGACTAAAGTATCTAACTTAATCCTATTTACAGATTGTAATAATTCATCCATATTACTATCAGGTAAATTCTTAATATTAGTATCAATAACTCCTTTCATGTAATCTTTTAACTCAGCTTTGATTTCCATAAAATTTTTACCAGTTTGTGATAGAATCTTCTTAACTTCCTCTTCACTTCCTGTATAAATATCAGTATATGGTAATGCACCTAGACCTGCACTAGTAGCTACTAGTTCAGCAAAATCTTGTAAAGCTTTATACTCATCAACTCTATTAGAATGGTAACCCATAGCAGATACTAACTTTCCTACATTCTTCATATTAAGAGCATCAGTACCTAGTAGAATATCTAAGTCGATATTTGTAACAGTACTTATGTATTCTCTACCATAAGTAGTTTTCTTATCGCCAATCATAATAGTTTCATTAACTTCTATAGATCCTAATTCATACTGCTTCTTAGCATCTTCTAAATTCTTAAAAGTTTTAAGTTTTACTGACTCTACTATTTTAGTAGCTACATGTAATCCGTACATAGTTTCATGTTTAGGCTCAAATTGTGATTGGTACCTCTTATCATAAAACCACATCTTATCAGGAGTTATACATTGCATCTCAGCTTTAGTAACTTTATCTAAGAAAAATTGAATAGCTACAGTATCACCATCAAAGTCCATATTATAAGCTTCACATATTGATGGACTCACTCCAATAGCTATTTCATCCCATAGTACTGGATAAAATGCCTGCATGGAGTGACGATGCAATGAAGGGTTACGAACCATAGATACCATAGAGTCATTTACTAATGCCTCAAATTTATCAATAGCTAGTTTATCTTGTCTCCTATACATCCTAATAGCATCAGTATATTCAATATTCTCAGCTTTAATAGCTTCTATAATATCTTGCTGAATAGCTTTATAAGCTAATGATCTAGGTATAGATATTTGATCCATCTTAAGATCGAGATTAGATACTACATTGGATCTCATTGATCTAGCTACTCTAGTTTCTAATAAGTTCCTACCTAGTGATTGTTTACTAGGTTGTAGTAATTCATTATTCATAGTCAGTCTATCTACCATGACATTTTGGAAACAACATAAAGTCATTTTATCTACTAACTTATCATAACAATTTTCAATAAGATTAGGTAACATTTTATCATGATCTAGTACTAATGAATATTCTTTAGTTAGTGGAGCAATATCTAGTAATGGAGATCCATCTACCATAAATTTACTAACAGGTCTTTTAGCTATTGAAGGTATGACTAAGTTGTAGTGGATAAATGAATCCATCCAGGACATAGATGCTCCTGATCTAGTGAGTAGAGTACTAAGTTCTATTAATCCAAATAATCCAGCATCAGCTATTGAGTACTCACCAGTCCTCTCAATTTCTAAATTATCTTCAGCAGGTAACTCACTGACTATTACTTTATAGAAATCTCCATCTTTAGATTTGAAGATATTAATATCAGAATTTTCAATATCTTTCTCATCAACTACTTGGAAATGGAAATATAGAGACCATAAATCTTGAATACTTTTAACTTCTCCATAACCTGATAAATCTATAGACTCCCTTAGCTTACTAATAAATGCATTTAGTTGTAAATACAATATATAAGGTGAGTACAATTTATAGTATCCTACAGTACTTAAATACTGTTCAGTACTCATTACCAAGTTTCTGCATGAACTGCATTTTCTACCTATTACATTAGTTCTACCACATTCACATACCTTTAATGCACCAAATATAACTGGATCATAAAGACCACCTTTATATGGTTTATTATTCTTAAGATTTATATCTTTCGAATTTACTACTTTTCCATTAGCTATTTTCTCGATATCTCTATCAGTCATTAGTACAATTTTACTCATGATATAACCTCCCTAGTTAAATCTATCCCATAAGTAGTAACTAGTAAATTGATTGCTGATAATTCATTTCTTTTATAAGTTGATTCTGATACTTCAAACAATTGACATAGATAATTAATTTTAGGTTTAACTATAGTACCTATTACACTTCTGAATTCAGTAAGAGCTGCTCTAAGTTCACCTACTAGGTCAGGTTCTAGTAAATAGTCAAACATAGCAGTGATCATATTATCATTTTGTTCGAATATCAATCTATTATGTAATTCTACTTTTATATATTCAAAACCTTCTTCAGTAACTATTGGTTTAATCCTATCAAAGAAATTACTCCATGCTAAGTCAGCATCTCTATCATTAGAATTGAAATAACCAGTTAATATTTTATTTAGGTATTCATTATCTTCTATAATTTGAGATGCTGATGAAGGATCATACTCAGTAGTTAAATTATTAGGGTCAGTTACTAATTTGAAATCATCTCTAAATGAATAAGGTATTCCTTTATTCATAAAGTTAATTAAAAGAATTTTCTTAGTAGATAATTTTGGGTAAGTTGATATAGTTTGTAGCATTGATTTTAACAATGCTGTAGATTCAATATTATCTAATAACATTTTTGAAGTATCTTCAGCTCGTAATACGGAACGATCTATTACTTTACTACCAGATTGGTATCTATATTTACCAGTTTTAGCAGTTAATCCTCTCATGATATATTCAGTATATCTAGGTGTATTATTTAATGATACAACTTGTCTTACCATGGATTCTAAAGAATTCTCAGTATTAAAATCGAATGATAGACTTCCTTCATTCACTTTCATAAGGCAACCTCCTATAGTTGACTATAATTTAAATATAAGTATCAATAATACTTATAGAAGTTATTACTGATACTATTGCTGATATAAGCAGATGTTTATTAACTCATAATATGATTTATACAATTATTGTAAGTCATTTAACTCCTCAATCCTACAAATACTAACATATAATAAATTGTCATAATCACTAGACATACACTCATCAGTATAAGCTTTTATTTCACTTTGTGATTTACCTTCTGCTTTCATGCATGAAGATACATAACCCATAATGCTAAATGCATTTCCATCAATACCTTCTAAACTATACTTTCCCATAATAACCTCCTTAGTTAATTGGACGAGTTTGGACGTCGATTACT
>JGI24500J29687_10002652_pt1 | contig 12778 bp, 15 predicted proteins | sample BioPla2RNA1_FD_29687 | JGI IMG/M metagenome (IMG submission 29687) | reverse complement strand
TTTTACATTGAGGTGGGCCGATCAACACGGATATTCAAAAGTTTGGATGTTTGACGATAATTTTGCAAACATGAAAAAATGGCCAAAAATAACGAAAGAAGATTATGAGTCAAAGAAAAAAATCGAATATGAACTTTGGCCAGAGCTACCTGAGATTGAACACATGTACGGTGGCTTAGTAAACTCAAATTTTATAAAGCTAAGACTTCAAAGAGACTCAGAATACACTCACATGATGCCAATGGGTATCCACTACTGGGACCTCGCACAGATGAAAGAAAAACTTGGTGAGATTTTATATTTTGAGACAAAAGAACTTCTTTGGGAAGACTATGACTATAACCTGAAGCTGCTTAAACTTTTAAATTATCGGAGAAAAACGTTTATCAGGTGGACATGTGAAAAAGCTTCGACCCAAGATGAAAGGGTTCATACAGGTGGACTTTTTTCAGTAGGTGTTGACAAAACGACTACACTCGGTTTTAATTTATACAAACGATGGGGCTCAGAGAATGTGTATGCCCTTAAGCGCGTAAACATGGTTGATGTTCATATTCATCGTAACTTATCAAAAATTAGGCCCGTCGTTCACAGGTGGCGAACAGACTCTTTAGATAATTATTTGCAAGACATCTTAGATGACACTGATACAAAATATGTCAAAGACTCAGTAAAAGCCAGAACTACTCCATATGAATGGCTTCATCTTATAAAGAATCCTGACCCAAGACCACCAGAAACTTTTAAGTTCGGCGGCATAGGTTAATCAATGAAAGGGAGCTTCCGCTCCCTTTTTTCATTTTAGTTATCTTTTTATATTTCTGCTATTGTCTATTTGAATTTTATTCTTTTTTAGTTTTGCTATAGCCTCGGAATGTAATTTAAGTTCTTCTTCTTTTTTCAAAGCTTCTTCTCTTTCTTTCTGTGTCATTTAAGCCTCTCCTTTTTAGTTTGATCTCTTTTTGAGGAACTGCAAGAGTTTCTCAGATACTTCGTCTTCTACTTTTATTCTAATTTTAGTTTCTGGTGCTATACATTTTCCAACACCTGGATCTCCATAAATAAGAGCATGCCGTTTTGGATCAGACCTTCTTAATACGATATTCCGCACAACGTTGACCAAGTCTTGAAACATTTCTTCAGCAGTATCTCTTCCAGAAGCTTCCCCATATTTGTTATGAAGGTCTTGGAAAATCTGAGAATACTCTTCATTTACACCCGTGTCGAGTTCTCTTTCCGCATCATAAGGGCCACCAAAAGACCGGCTCTTTTTTGAGTCTGATCCCTCTCCTCTTCTCGGTGGCGGATTACCTCCGAGCCTTTCAAGTTGCTTCAGTTCTTTCTCAAAACTAGCTTCTTTATCTCTAGGTTTAGAAAAATCAGAGTCCATATAGTCATCATAGTTAGGGTTGTCCGTTTCTCGGATATACCTAGAGATTCTATCGATAAGCCGTGTTTCTTTTAGAACGTTAGAGTCCTCATCCATTTCGGGGTCTTTTCTTTCATCATAAATAGCCCCTGAAGACGTCCTAGGAACTTTAATTGGAGGAGCTAACGCGTCTGGTCCAACCGTTGCTATACCATCTTCAACATCTTGTATATATTGTAAAAAATCGCTCATGATAGTTAGTTAAGTCTCGAAAATGTAGTTAAGCTAAAAAGAGCTTAGAATCATAGTGGAAATTCCTCGAAGTGCACTTGACCTTTCGTCTCTTAGGAAAGCCTTTTCTTGAGGTGGTGGGGTTATTCTCAAAATAGAAAAATCCACCAACTTTTTTTGGTCCTTTTTTAAAATTTCGTAATAGATTATTAGAACAATCAAAAGACCCAGAAAGTTTAAGTGGACTTCCTTTTAAAGATTCTATGAAGTTATATGAACAATTAAAATTCACATGTACCAGCGTGTTAAAGCCCTTCAGAGAAGTGATCCTGTTATTTGAGCAATCAAATGAGTCTAATTCTTCTAAAGGTATATTCTTAAGACTTTGAATTAAGTTTCTACTGCATTTAAATTTTTTCGCAATTTTAGGAGCTCCTAGAAGGTCTCCTAAAGAATTAAGTGAACAATTGTAAGTTTCCTGGACAAAAAGAGGACCACCTATAAGGGACTCTAAGTTATTGTGAGAGCAATCGAAAGATCCAAATACTTGCTGAGGTGCTCCTTCTAGAGAGCTTAAAGAAATACTTGAGCAATCAAAGCTTCCGTGAATAGTTCCAAACTTAAATGGAAGCTTCCCACCTGGTGCATATTTAATTTTAACGTCTTCAAAAACGTTGAGTAAGCCATCAGTTCCAAAAGAATAGTTTGTAATACCAAAAAGCTCTGGAATTCTCTCTTCTTTGTTGAAATAGCATACTTCAGCGGAGAGACGTTTTCTTGCGAGGCTTATATATTTTTTATGCAACGTCCACGTTTTTCCACCATCTTCTGAAACTTTTCGTATTTGTATCTTGCTCTCATCTTTTGTGAATAAAACGACGCCATTAAAATGGTTGATAAAGATGATACTGCTACATTTTTCAAAAAAGTCTGGCACATGCTCAACGAGCCATATAGCGGCATCAATTGAAGGTTTTTTATAGAGAAAAGAATGGTCTTCTTTTGCTAAACCAATATTAAAATAATCACATTGTTTTTTTAAGAAGTTTTCTAGAGAGGGAGATCCTAGTTTTTGAAAAAGTTCCGTTTGCCGGAAAAGACCATATTCAAAAATAAAAGTATCTTTTAGTGGATAGTCACAAGTTATAATAACATTTTTAAATTTTTCTTTCATGTTGGGGACTATTTGAGTATCAATAGTAGTCGTCCCAAAAAAGCCACTTCCGAAAATAAAAGCATCTAAAGGCTTAAATCCACCTTTTAAAGAATTATTTAACAAGCTTGATAAAGGTGTTCTATGAAATACCTTAATTGAATCATTTACTATTTCCGGCCAGTCTCCTTGGCTCACGTCATTTTTAGAAAAAGTGCCCTCAACTCCTTTACTCATATTCAAAAATCTCCATGAAAGCTAGTTCAAAAATTTTCGAAAAGTTCGTCTAAAGACTTCTTAGGAGAAAAGAGGGCACCTTTTTCTAGTTATTTTTCTAGTTAGAGTGCATCATCATAGACGGCATTGTATGCAGCTTCAATCATGTTAAGGTCAGTGACTTTTTGCTGGTACATGTCGTCGACATCTTTTTCATCTTTTTTCTTTTCATATAAACCTAATACACTCTTATAGTCTTTTTTAGGTGTGAAAGAAAGCTCTTCTGCGAGAGGTGTGTGCTCATCATTGATTTCACGATTAATTTCATTAATCGTTTTCTGAAATCTTCCCATTGCCGTAAGAGCTTGATCAACTTCATCGGGGTCAGAAACGACTATATTAGACTTATCAGTGATGGTGACGTCGACACCAAAAGACCGAAGCGCATCAAAATAATCATCTAAAAGATCTTCTTTCCCGACAGCATAACAGTCTTCAATTATTTGCAAGAACTTTTTGAATACGGGTGCAATCTTATCGGTAAACTTTACCTCAGCCTCAGATTTTTCTAGTTCTTTAATATCCCAGCCTTGGCCTTTGTAAAGAACATAGTCTTTGCATCTCATAAGAATGCTTTTTTCAACATTCTGTAACTTCGACACATCACTAGCAATCATTCCCATGTGCTTCTGTGCCGTTTTTCTTTCTTTTAGTGCATCATAAGATTTTTCTAAAAGATCCTTAGCTTTTTTGATTTCATCAATTTCTGGCATGTTTTTTCCTCCATTAAATTTGTTCTATATTAATTTTTTTGTCCAAAATTGTTAGTATGTCCTTTCCATTGTATCCCTCAAAGAGAGTTGCAAAGTCTTTTTCCGGCACATCTCTGTCATAAAAGTTTCTGAACACCACTCGTGAAATTCCTGAAGAGACTACCAATTTTGCGCAATGTTTGCAAGGACAAATAGTGGTATAAAGTGTGCATCCTTCCATAGAAAGACCTCTTCTCGCCATGTCCATAATGGCATTCATCTCTGCATGAATTTCAAATTGGTCACTAAAAAGATGATGCTGTTTTTGAATATCCTCAAAATCTACATCATCACAGTTAATGAATCCTGAAGGTGTTCCATTCCAACCAGTCGACACAATGCGATCATTCTTAGTGATCACTGCGCCAACTTTTAGTCGCTGACAGTGCGAGCGCTCTGCAAACTTCTCGGCTATTTTCATGAAAAAATTGTCTAGTTGTTTTCTTTTTTCCAAACGCGCACTTCCTTAAGTCTTAGAAATTCTTCACAAATTTGTTCTAAAAGCTCGTAATGTCTCTCATATACATGAAAAGACCCTGCATTCCAGTGAATGTTTCCTCTTTCTATTTTAACCTCTCGAGTAGCATTTAATTTCTCAAGCAAATCGTTATACACATGACAGTGCCAGGCAAAATCATTTATAAAGCCAAAGATTGCATCATTGCTTCGCATATATACGAGATATTCTAGTTTTCCATTCCGGATAAAATGCTGGGTAGAAAAGGTGCACGTGAAATCATGTGACGCGTTTATTCCATCATTCCATTCCCATTGCATTTGTGGTCTATTATAGAAAATAACGGATTGGCGACCTTCTGGAGATTTCAAGAGCTGCTCAAGAGCAAAGTCGAACTGTGATTTTTGTCCATTCGAATTTTCTGGACTATACACACACCAGCCGTAGTTCGAATTAACTCTTTTGGTATCTTTTGTGCATATTGCTGACCAAATTTGAACATCATCAACGTAGCCAGTAATACACCTGTCTTGCGATAAGTACCAATCGAGTTCTTTCTTAATATACTTTTGAGGCGACTTTTTGATATCTGCAAAGTTGAGAAAAGGTTGTGATGGATCTAGTATAAAATGACTTCCAATGAGCTCAACCGTACCTGCCACAGTATCATTTCTTTTTAGTTTTTCATATAATGGTAAAAATGCATTTATTAAAATAGTTTTTTCATTAGATCCAAAAACTTCATCTACTTTTGTAACCATTCCCGCTCCAGATAGTTTTTAATTTCTTCCCACACAACTTCTTTAGACTTGTCTTTAATGTTGATTAATAGTTTTTTCTTTATGTTTGAGTTCTCATAGAATTTAATGAAATTTGCAATTTCTTGCTTTTTAATAGTCGGGTCATTTGAAAAGGACTCTCCATCTTCTCGGTCGACTAAATTTTCATCGTCATCAATAAACACAATAAGAATCATGTTATTCAGAACCTTTCCATTATAAGACTTCTCTAAGTCATATACATAGTCTCCCTCATATCCTCTATAAATAGGACTATATACGGTTTCTCCTCCGTGTGCCCGGTCTAGAATTAAGTTTATGTCGTTGTTTGAAGCAAATTTAGATATGCCGAACATTTCATTATAATATTCTTTTGAACGACTTTCTAAGTTCCTTCCTTTAATGTTAGAATAATGCATCACGTGAGCAGTTTGTTGCAAATCTTTTTCAATGTAGTCTTTAAGATATTGTATCTGCGTGCTCTTTCCTACATTATCCGGGCCTTCATAAATAAAAATCATATTTTTATCTCCCTTTCTAAATCTTATTTAGCTTTAAAAAATGTTGTAAACAATATTTAGAAATGTCTTCATTCTTTTCTTGAACTAAAATTAACTTGTGATTGATAGTATCTTTATATTTGGATCTCAAACCTTCAACAAGTGGTTTGAACTCATCATCATTCTTTACAATGACAGCAGAAAATTGATGATTAATAATCTCCTGAAGAGCCAAAGGATTAAAACATTCATCTTTAATGAGAGCATAGCAGCAGTTAAAATATTGATAAAAGTCTTTCGTTTTGCCTGAAAAGTGTAAAGGCTTACCAGACCAAATAACGAAAGGAGGTCTTAATTTATCCGGCGTTCTTAATAGCGTCTTTTGAATATGCAAAGACTCTCTCGAAATCTCAGAATAAAATTCGTCCCATTCTTTTAAGTGCTCTTCTTTTTCTATGATCCCTCCAATAAATTGAAGAAAAACGCGTTGTGTTCCATCTAACGCAGTGGTCCAAGCCTCTGTAAGGCCTTCTTTTTCAATTTCTTTTTTTATTGAACTAAAAAGTTCACTTTCTTTTTCTTCATCATTTTCAGAAATATAAAAAATGAGAGCCGGTGTTCCAACCGCTGGTCCATACGGGATAAGCTCGAAGCTTATTTTATCTAATACTAACAAAGTAGTCCTCCTTTAGATTTAAAGTTTTTCCAATTAAAAAATTTAGACATCCTCATTTTTCTTCATTATCAGACTCGGGCTCAGACTCTTCTTCTGGTTCTAACGTTTCAACAAAAGCATCAATAGCTTTTTTCACAGAAAGAAGAATTTCCTCAAAGTCCTCTTCACTCGGTTCAGCTTCCGTAATTGGAAAACTTGCAACTTTGATCGAATTTCCCTGTTCATCTTCAGCAAAAAGTGTCCCTGTTGAGGACTCCGTTGTGATAGAACAATTTAAGTTTTTTTCCATAGCGTAGCTTAGAATATCTGCAAAAATTGCAGGGGATTTTTCAAAGCTCTCGCTAACCGTCTCGTTGTCTCGCCCTTCCAAGGCGCGCAGCATTGAGTTTATTCGAAATAGCAAAGAGAGTAGAATTGCTATTTGAAGAATAAGACTGCCGTAAAAAATTAATTCACTTATCATGTGAATAAGATTAACTTAGTTTTCCTAAAATGTCGGCATCTGCATTGAACACTGATTTCCATTCTTCTTGTGAAAGAACATTTTTCTTAATCAAGTTTTCAACGACTTTTCCTTTTTTTTCTAAGTTAAGAATCATAAGGTAGTCAATCGAATTGTTATAGACGAGATTATAATACCTGACTTCTTCCGTTTGTCCAATGCGATAGTTTCGACCACGCGATTGCTCGTATGTGATATACTCATGAGTTCTTTCAAAATAGACGGAGGCCTTTGCTTCATTCAAAGTGATAGAGCTATTTGCAATTAAGATAGAAGCAAATAATATTTTGTCTTTGCTCTTCTTAAAGCTCTCAATAACTTCAAACCTTTCATCTTTAGGAATGTCAGCAGATAATACGTGGAAGCCTTTTTTATAATAGTTTTTCAAGCACTCTAATGTAAGAGGGTGATAATAAAAAACGATAATTTTGTTATCTTTTTCTTTGCATTCTTCTTCTATAATTAAGTCTAATGCTTTTAGCTTTTCAAAGTGCTTATTGAAATTAAATTTTTTCAAATTTGCTTGAAGTTTTGCATCAAACATATCAAAGTTTTTAGTTTGTAAAAGAAGCAACGGATTGTCTACAGCTAATTGTAAATACATAAAAGTATTTGTAACGTTTGCTAATAGCCCAGCCGCATTTATAGTGTTCCTTCTTTTTGCTTCGCTAATAACTTCATATGTGAAAGCTTCATAAATTTCTCGCTGTTGTGGACTCATATCGACTTGAATAAGAGGCACGTCATAAGCAGGTAATAAGCCTAATAAATCTTTTTCGCGCTTAACGGCGTACTTTTTGTATAGGGCGTCTTGTAAAATTGCCCATTTTTCATGGTCCCAAGTCTCTCGATTAATTCCATATTTAGACCACTTCGTTCCTAATTCACAGTACTCTCCGAGCCAGTCTTGGTAATCTAAACCGTTAACAAGAGACCTGTCTAAAGTCCTTAAGAGCAGGTACATCTTTTCCTCTTTATCTGCTGGAGTTGCACTCATGAGATATCTGTATTCGAAAAAATGTAAATTCATTAAGAAAAATTTAGATCTCAAAGACTTCGGACTTCCGAGAAGGTGACACTCATCTAAAAATACGAGACCTTTTTTGTCTCCAAACCATTCATCTAAAGGAAGCGAACTTTTTCTATATTGCACTTTTTTCGTTCTTTTATTCACTTCTTTGTCATAGGCATCACCTATTGACCGGAACGCGTCATAAGAACATATAATAATCTCATAGTCTTGGTCTTTATTGAAGATAAGTCTATTTTTTAAAGTTGTGACGGATCTGATAGTGAGCGTTTTGCTTTCATCATAATCTGGGATAAATTTTTTTAATTCGTTTGCTAAATTTAGAATTCCAATAGTTGACGTCATTATGATAGCTTTATGGCATTCTCCATAATGCCTCAAATGAGACAATAACGCCGCAAGCACGTATGACTTTCCGAGGCCAGTTGCATGAGCAAATAAAAATCTATTTTGATTAAGTCCTCTAATAATGTCGAGCTCTTGAAAGCTTTTCGTTTGTGAAGTGTCACCGTCTGGTTGAATAGGTGGCACTTTCAGTAAAGTTGGATCAAATTTTCGAAGCTCAGATCTTTTCTCGACAACCTTAAGCTCATTAAGACTCTCAAAGTATTTTGCAATTTCGTGCTTATCATATTCGCTAATGTCTAAGTAGTGATGAGAAAGCTCCGTAATGATTCGCTGGTACATTCCCGCGCTAATTATCCATTTTTTGTCTTTAGGCCGGTATTGACAGCCAATCAACTTGAGGGATTCTATCTCATCATGAAAGTCATTCCCACTTGGGCTTAAAAGAAGCTTTTCATCTTCGTATTGAATCGTAATCATTGGCAGCCCTCTAAATGTCTAAAAGTTTGAAGTGCTCAATGTCTTCCAAGGTGTATCTCTCTTTTTGACCATTGAGCTCGATAAATAGTTTTTTAAGTTTATAGTAGTCGGAAGTATTCTCATATTTTATGGCATTTCTAATAGCCCATTGAATAGACCACGTTTTTTCTTTTGTAGTGGCTTTGCTCGTATTAATGCTCATACAATATTTTCTTACCATTTCGATGTCTTTTATTTTATCAGCTCGACAAACTATATAGGTCTCTCCTGAGCTCTTCTGTAGCACATGAGATTTTGCTAAGATATTTCTTTTTTCAGAAAGAATATTTTCCGTATTTCTTCGTACATAATTTCCAACGCTTTGAACCGTAAGACTATTCGAAAAAAATGATCTCACGTTTTGTCTCGTCATAAATGTTCGCCATTCAAAATAAGTTTCATTTTCTGCGTTTTCAATACGTGCAACGAGATACTTCGCTTTTGTAGGAGTGAGACATCCTCTTAAGGTCATTTTTAAGAATAACGGACTTAATTTAATATTTTTAATATTTGCATATGCATGAGTTGTTGAAGTTACTTCATATGTTGAAGGATTTAAAAGCCCAAAAAAGCTAACGAGCTTACTTGCAAAAAGATTTGGAATTAAGATTTCGATATTGTTGAGATTTGTAAGATAGTGAATAACTTTTTTCTTTTTTAAAGCATTAAAAAGCTTTAAAGTATCTACTCCTAAATAAATGTCCCCGCATGTGAAAAAATAGTATTTTCCTTTTTGAAAATATTCAACCTCATCAACTGGAAAGTGAATACAATTTTTTTGTAAATCTAAGCATGTAGATAATCTAATAGGTTCTTCCGTTTGGCCAACTACAACATGGCCAAACTTATGATAATTAATGAGACCTTTATGATTTTTTATCTCGACCTTAGATGGGACAATCTTTTTTATTTTTGATCCAAACATGAGAACAAAAAGCTTTCCAAAATATGCATTTAAGTTTAAATCAAGAAATCGAATATGTTCTTTTTCATTTATTGCTTTACTTTTAGAATAGATTGAAAGCTGGCAAAGGTCATCAAAGTCTACATAATTTAGTTTCAAAAAATTAGTCCTTTCTATCTTTGAATTTTTCGATGCTTTCAACCGCTGTTGCAACTATTTTTTGCAAAGAAGCTATGAAAGCTTGGGCGCCTTCTAATTCGCTTGTGAAAAAGCCTTTTGAAATATCGGCCGTAATTTCAACGCCTTTATTGTTTACGTCTTCTAATACGGCGTTAAGTTGATTAAGAGACTCAACGCCTTCTACGTGGGATTCATTTTCTATAAAATGCTTAAAGATGAATTTCCGAGATTCGAAGCCTTCATCAGTGAGCTCTAGAAAATAGAGAGGAGTACCTTCCTGAAGATCTTTTGGTAGACTTTTGTCTACATCAATTATTCGTTTTTGTTTTTTCATAACTTCATATTAACCTTTTGGGGATCTATAGCTTCACATAGAGCCGGACTTCTATTAGTCCAACCCGTAGTTTGGAACAATCTGTGCAAAGATTTTCCCGATTGGCTGGTCATACATACGAAGATCAAGGCAACTCACATGGACTTGCACAGCCTCTATGTTGTGTCCGTCTTCAGTTCCGTCTATGCCGATTAAGCAAACTGGCATGTCCCTATTCGTTTTGCAAATCGGACAGGTGAAGCCCTTCATGTTAGGACTATCAAATATTTTCATTTTCTCCTCCAATTATTCGCTAATTTCATAGTACGCCAAAGCTTTCATAGTACGCCAAAGCACCTTCCGCTTTCCCAAAAGTATAGGAGCTTTCAGGATCCTGAAAGCTGGCCCAGTCCTTTATCATTTTTGTCATAAATGACTCAAGATCTTCTTCCTTTTCAACATAATCATTTATTTTTTCTACCGAAAGAACCTTCAATAAACCATTTTTCTTTTTTTCAGCCTCAATAAGAAACGTGCCACGCGTTTTGTCAGACTCTCGTAAACTAATATTTTCGGCTTCACAATACTCTATGAGAGTCTGCAAGTCATGATCTGTTTTTATAGTGAGAACTAATCGTTTCATTTTTCACCTGCCTTGAAGTTATACACTGGTTTAAGTAGATTAACTATTTCGATAGTCTCACCAACAACATCTAAAATTGCCTCTATTGGCTTATAAGCCATTGGAGACTCATCTAAAGTATCTATGCCTACAGAGGTAGAAAAAACACCTTTCATAGAATTTTCAAATTCTGAAAGTGAAACTTTTTTCTTAGCTTCGCTTCGGCTCATAATGCGGCCAGCGCCATGAGGAGCTGAAAAGTTCCAGTCTTGGTTGCCTTTGCCAACACCCAAGATACAGCCGTCTCGCATATTAAGAGGTATTAAAAGCTTTTCACCTTCATGAGCTGAAACGGCGCCTTTTCGTAGAATGTTGTCTTCAAAGTTTATGTAGTTATGAACAGTTTCAAATGAGTCAACTATAGTTAAGCCCATACGAAGAACTATTTCATTTACAATTGCCTCACGATTTGCTTCTGCCCATTGTTGACAAATTTTCATGTCGTGTAAATAATCTGCTGCCTCATGGCCTTCAAGATAACGAAGTTTTTCAGGTATGAAAGCCACCGATTTTCGAGCCTTCACAATTTCTTCCTCTAGACCTTCTTTTCGGCCGAATTCTTCAATAGTTTTCTTTACTTTCTTTTTCACAAGAACGCTATAGTCCAAGTTTTGAACAGCTTTTTCTTGATAGATATCTGCTACTTGTTTACCCAGGTTTCGAGAACCTGAGTGGACTATAAGATAGAGGTTACCTTCCTCGTCGCGGTCCACTTCTATAAAGTGATTGCCGCCACCGAGAGTACCAAGAGACTTCTCAATGCGATCCATATTTTTCAAGTCATCGAAGCACTTTAATTCGGAAAGGGCTTCAAAGTGAATGGAATTGTCTCGTATAGAAAAACCAGCTGGGATGTGTTTACGAATGATCTCATCAAGTTTTTCAAAGTCGATATTTTTTTCGGCAAGTTTTACAGTTCGCATACCACAGCCAATGTCGACACCTACAAGGGATGGAACGACTTTGTCAGTGATTGTTTGGGTGAAGCCAATCGGACCGCCGGCCCCGTGATGCACGTCGGGCATGATACGGATTTTTGAGCCGGCCACAAATACTTGGTCACAAAGGGTCTTAATTTGATTGATGGCAGATTGCTCAATTTCTTTTGTGAAGATAATTGCTTCGTTGTATTTTCCCGCTACTTTCATAGTGTTCTCCTTACATATAGTATATAAGAACTTAAGAAAAGATGTTCAAAAGAACCACTTGGTTCTATTTTAGAATTTCACGCTTTCGTAGCCATCGAAAATGTATGGAATAAATTTGTAATAAATATTAGCACTTTTAATAATTATTTTTAGCCAGGCTTTCATGGTGTCAGAGTTTATATAATTATAAAAGTCCAGCATCTCTTTTTCAGTCTTAAATGCAACACCCTCAAGAGGCGTCTTTTTAAATGTCTTATATAAGCTGTCTTTCCAATAAATTCCATTAGGCGTCTTTCCGTCTATTAAGTAGCATTGTTCTTTGTTTAGCCTGTACATTGTCGATTTGTTCACAGCCGCGATATGTCTTAACGGCACAAAGTATTTTTCTTCCTCATAAGTCTTAATATGCTTTTTTATCGGATTTTTGAAAGCTTGCTTAAGCATTGGGTGACTTTCATTTATAAGATATTTTTCATAGTTAAATGTGGACTTATTAGATACTTTAAAAATTGCTAAGTTCATCATAAAGCCAGCAGAGTCTTTAAAATATTTGTTAGCTTCATATGACGGGATTTCTTTTATGACTTCTAGCTTTCCTTCAAAAGTCTTTCTGTATTTCTGGGCGTCTGGTTTATTCTTTTTCCATTTCCAAAGCGGATCTTCTAGCCAGCGGAGAGGCTGTAGGCTTATAATTTTGCCGGCATTTTTGTCAACAACTTCCTCAGTTATCTTTGCTAAAATTGGCAAGTGCATCTTTCCATAAGGAGGGTTCATTATAACGGTGTCAAACTTTTTCATTTTCTTTTCTCCAATCTCGACGATATTAGTCTTGTATATTTTTTTCAAGATTTCTTTTTCGTCTTCTGTCCAAACATTATCAACATTACAAAGACTAACATCTTTTCCAGCTGTTTTCATATGTAAATATAAATCTAAATTAAGTGTGCCAATAGCCCCTTTAG
>JGI24500J29687_10035439_pt1 | contig 12785 bp, 1 predicted proteins | sample BioPla2RNA1_FD_29687 | JGI IMG/M metagenome (IMG submission 29687) | reverse complement strand
GTCGGGATCAACCTCAGGGCCGCCGTCGCCCGAAACCGCCTCGGTACCGGACACAAGCTGCCAATCAGCAGACGGGAACACCGGTCGCCACAACAGCGAGTAGAGCGCGACACCCGCAGGCCGCACGAAGCTGCACGTCACCGTCAGGGGTGTTCCGGCGATGTAGCCGATCGCCGCATGCGACGCGCTGACATCAGTCAGCACCAGCGGCGGGGAAGAACTGGACAGCACGGGATTGGCCATGCCGTCCAGTTGGTATTCCGCCACACCTGACAGGATGCGTGCGCCGGACTCGCCGGCAGGTACGTTGACCGTGTAGTGGAATACAAACGGATTGTTGACTGACAAATTCTTCGCGTTGAACACGATGGCGAGACCGTCAGGATCGACCTCAGGCTCACCATCCCCCGTCGCCGTTCCCGCCAGCGTCCAGCCGTCGGGCAAACTCGGCGTCCAGAGTAGCGAGAGCACCTGGCGTCCGGCAGGAAAGGTGATTTCGCACCTCACCGTCAGCGCCGCTCCAGCCGTATAGTTGGTGGATGACAGCACCGGCTGGACCTCGGCGGTCTGTGCGACGGCCGGGCCGGCTGTTGCCAGCACGGCGGCGGCCGCGAGCACAAGCGCCCGTCCCAGCCCAAAAACCTTCGTTGTGTACCTCATAAGTCGGTCCTCCGTCCGGCTGTCGGCGAGGCCCGCCGCAGCCGGACACCGGACGGAAGTTCAGTTCACTCCTCCAGCACCACACGGTAGAACCGCGCCTGCGGGCCATCCACGTCACGATCGATGTAGACGTTGCGCCCGGAAGGATCGGCTGCGATGCCGGTCTGGATTGCCTTGAAGTTAGCTGCGGCGGGTGAACCGTCCGCACGCTGCAGCGTGTAGGTACGACCGGCCACGCTCGCCCACGAAACCTGCATCGTCCCGTCGGCCGACGTCTGCACTGCCACCATCTTGAGCACCGACTCCGCATCGTTCGGCAGCGTGCCGCAGAGATACTCGTTCAGATTGCTCATGGTATCGCCGTCCAGATCAGCGTCAGGATCCAGCGTTCCGGCGTCGCCCGCAAAGGCGCGCTCCCAAGAATCGGCCATGCCGTTATTGTCTTCGTCCACCGGCGCGAGAGCAGCGGCCTCCATCGCGTAGCTATCGACAGCATTATTACCGTCAGTGATCACCAGGGCCGTGCCACCCAGCGTCACCGTGCGGATCTCTGTCAGCGGCACACGCAGCGTGAGCGTGACCGTAACGGTAGATGCCGGTAGCACTGCGGCGTTGCAGACGATTTCGTTACGCGCGAACGTCGGCTTAGCGTCACCGCTGACGCTTTCGATCACCCAGCCGTCGGGCAGATCCAACTCCCATCCCAGGGCCTTCAGCGACGCACCAGCGGGATCGAACGTATAGGTCACCTGCAGCGTCTCGCCTGGGTTGTAGCCGGACGGTGCCGTCTGCCCGGCTACGGAGATGCCGGCCAGCGCGAACAGGCTGGGGCCGATTCCCGCACGGTCTGCGGCGTAACCGTCAGCCGTTGTCAGGTCCACGTGATACCCGCCACTGCGCCAGTAGTTCTGTACGGGCAACAGTTCGCCCAAGCTAATCGCCCAGTTTTTATTAACGTCCGCACTGTGGTGCGCCGCCTCAGTGCCCGTATACCCCGACGCGGCGCTGAAGCCGTCGTAGCCGGCCGCATCCGGCTTGTAGCCGAGACGCCAGTAGGAGAGCACACGGTTGATTTCGGTGCTATCGATCTTGCGGAACTGGCCGGCGGTCTCGCCGGACAGGTCGCGGCGATAGTCCGCGCTGTGGTAGCGGAAGATCGCGATAGGCGCCACCTCGGCCGCGAGACCGTTGAAGCTCACCACCGCGCCGAGGCTGTTGCTCACCGCCTGATTGCCGGGCACGCTCACTGTGTAGGTGAAGACCACGGGGCTCGCGGTCGGCAGCGTCGTGAAGGCAACCGCCGTGCCATCGTTGGTCACCACCACCGCGCCATTACCGCCGGCGTCGGCCGCAGTGATGACCCAGCCCGCGTTCGGCAGGACCGGCGTCCAGGTCAAGTTCGTCAGCGTCCCTCCGAAGGCGAAGGTGTTGCTTACCACCATGCTGGTGGAAGGCGACCAGTAGCCCGGGCAGGAGTGCGCCGCCGAGATCGCGCCGATCGTGACAGTTTGCTCGTCAGACAGCACCGGATCACCGCTGTCCGTCACCGTGATGGTGAAGCTGTAGTTCGCCTTTGCCTGCTCCTCGGTCGGTGTCCAGGTGAAGACGCCCGTGGACGAATCCAACGTAGCGCCCTCCGGCACACCGCCGGTCATGGTGTAGGTCAGCGTCTGCGCGGGCAGATCATCATCCGTGGCAGAGGCCGTGAAGGTCAGCGTCTGGCCGAAGTTCACGCTCTGCGGCGGGATCGGCGCCAGCGTCGGCTTGCTGTTGACCTCGTTGACCGCGATCGTCACCCGTTGCGTAGTCGCCAAGGCCGGTTCGCCGTTGTCGGTCACCACCACATCCACGACGTAACTCGAGCCGCCATGCTCCTCGCCCGGCTTCCAGGTGAAGACACCGTTCGCCGTGATCGACGCACCCTCCGGGACCTCGCCGCTCAAGCTGAAGGTCAGCGTCTGCGCGGGAATGTCCGGATCGGTTGCCGTCGCCGTGAAGGTCAGCGTCTGATGCTCGTCGACTTCAAACTCTGTGTCCGTCGAGATCGTCGGCGCCACGTTGACTTCGTTCACCGTGATAGTGATCGTTTCGCTGTCGGAGAGCTCACCGGTACCGTTATCGGTCACGACCACCGTAAAGGTATATTTCGCACCGCCCTGCTCCTCGGTCGGCGTCCAGGTGAAGACACCGTTCGCCGTGATTGACGCACCATCCGGGACCTCGCCGCTCAAGCTGAAGGTCAGCGTCTGCGCGGGAAGGTCTGGATCGGTTGCCGTCGCTGTGAAGGTCCGCAAGACTTCCTCATCAATCGTCATGTCACCGATCTCGTCCAGCACCGGCGCGCTGTTCTCGATGTTGAAGAACGCACTCGTCACTGCGGGCAGGCCCTCGGTCGAAGCGACCAACGTGTAGCCGTTGCCGGTGCCCTTGACGATCGCGAGACCGCTGAAGGTGGCCACGCCGCCCTGAACCACGAGATTCGTCGTGCCGGACAGTTCGCCCGCTACCGGCACGCCGGGGTTGTTCCCGATCGCCAGCGTGACACTGCCGTTGAACTGCGTTGCGACTCCGCCGATCTCGTTCGTCACCGTGATGACCGGCTGCGTGCCCAGCGGCGCGCCCAGCAGCGCGCCCGTGGGCTCGGTGCTGAACCAGATCCCGGCCGGCAGATAGTAGACCGGCGTCAGGTTCGGCTGGAAGCCGATGACCTCCGGTTGCGTGTCCGTCCCGTCACCCAGCCACGGGCTGAAGTCGACCGGCCCGGTGCCGGTGACCGCATCGCCGGTGCCGCCCGCATTCAGGGTGCTCGTGGGCCCGGTCACGCTGCCAAACCAGTTGTTCTCCGCCGTGAGCAGCGTTTCGGACAGGTTGACCACCCCGCCCTGGATGCTCGACTGCGAGAGGGCCAGCGTGCCCGAGGCCGTCGCACGCACGATGACTGCATTGAAGTAGATGTCCTCATCGGGCGTCAGGCCGCGTGTGTCGACCGTGAGGGTGCAGCCGATGATACTCATGTTCGGCGCAGCCACGCCAGTCTCGCTGCCGAAGCGCACGCAGTAGGTGTCGTTGGCCGCGCCTTGCGCCACCACGTTGATTTCGCAATTGGTCACGGTCGCTCCCGCGCCACAGGCATACTGGACGTTGACACCGCTCTTGCAGTTGTCGATGAGGCAGTCCTTGACCAGCAGGTTGTCCGCCCAGCCCTGGATCGCGACGTAATAGCCGTCGTGGAAGGTGCAGCCGTCGAACGTAATGTCCTTGCAGGTCTTTTTGGTGTCCAACTGGACCGCCACCACATTCGGATCTCCCAGGAAACGCCCGTCAGCGTTGAAAGCGCAACCCTTGACGGTAAGGTTCGTGACCCCGACGAGCTTGAGGTTGTTCTTGTCGGTCGCATTGACCTTGAAGTCGATGTTCTCGATGAGCGTCGTCAAACCGCCCGTGTACGTCCCGGTGATCATGCCGACCAGCAAGGGCTTGTCGCCGGTCGCCGGACCGGTAAGCGTCAACTGCTTGTTCAGGGTGAAGCTCTCCTCGTAGGTCCCCGCCGCGACATGGACCGTGCCGCCTTCCACGACCGCATTCACGCCGGCCTGGATGGTCGCAAACGCATCGTAGCCCCAGATGTGGCCATCGCAGGATTCGGCGGTGAAGGAATCGTCCACCCAGACCGGGTTCGGAACTGCCACGTAGGTGAACGGGTCAGCCGCCGTGATCGCCTTGGCCGTCGTTCCCGCCGCATGAATCTGCACGAAGAGGGCGTCCATCTCCGTCTGTTCCTCTGCGGTTGCGGCCGTCGCCAGATAGACCAGCAGACGATAACTCTCGATGTTGGCGAACGTGTTGCCGCTGAACGCATAGTCGGCATCGCGGATGTCGTTGTAGCCCTTGCCGGCGTCCCCGTGACCGATCTGCACGCCGTATTTGCTATCCCGGATCGTATTGCCGGTGAAGGTGAACAGCGGATTGTAGTTGTTGGTGAACCCGTAGAGCCGCACCGCCGCCTTGGTGGTCGACAGCGTGCTGAAGGTGTTGCCGCTGATGGCAAACTCGCCGTCGTTCCACTGGGCAATCTGCAACGCAGGCTGCACACAGCCTGTGGCCGTATTGTTCTGCAGGACCACACCGTTGCAACGGCCGAGTTGGATGCCGTTGTAGGCCGCCGAGAGAATCACGTTGTCCCGGATCGCCAGCGCCTCGGCCCCCATCACGATGATGCCGGAACCGGCGTTGAAATCAGCCGAACCGGCCGACGCAGGCGACTCGATGCGGTTGTCCTGAACCACCACGCCCGTGCTGTATTCGCCGGGCACATCGCGACCGTCGCGGAGATAGATCGGCGTGCCCAGTACATTGATGAACCGGTTGAAGGCGATCACATCGCCCGTGATCTGCTCGTGCTCGTTGCCGTTGTAGCTATCAATACGCAGGTTATCGAAGGTCAGACCGCGCAGCACAACACCCGTCGTGTCGAGCGCCACGCTCTCGCTCAGACCGGACGCCGTCGTGCCTTGCAGCACCGCCTCGGCGACGCGCACGCCCGTGTTCGGGCTGATGCCGTCGTTGGGGCCGAGAACCGTCACCGGCTTGGTGATCGTGAAGGCCCCGGCGTAGGTGCCGGCTAGGACACGCACCGTGCCGCCGCTGGCCACCAGATCCGTCGCCTCCTGCATGCGGGTCTTCGTACCGGCATGCGGGCTGTTGTCGTCGACCCACAGGACCGAGAAATCGCCCTTGAAGCCGAGGGCGCCGCTGCCCGTGTCCGTGCCGGCCGCCAGCCAGGGGCTGTAGTCAACATCGCCGGAGACCAAAGCCGCCACGGCGGCCGCATCTGCGGTTCCCCACCAGTTGCCGGAGGCATTCGCGATGTAATCCCACGACTGGCCGGCACCATCGTTCTGCACGACACCACTACTGACAGCATTGCCTGACAGGTCGTTGTCGGAGATCGAAAGATCGAGCGGCTTGCCCACCACGCGGATGGCGGCGTAGACGCCGGCGGCACCCTTGATGCGATTATTGCTGACCACCGCGTTCTGAATGTACCCGTAGGCCGCGTGGTAGATCTTGGATTCGTTGTAGGTACCATACTCGTCGAGCCAGATGCCATCGCGCCCGTTATCGGTTATCTCGTTGCCAAGAATACTCAGATTGCGCTGCTGCGCGTCGACGTAGACACCGCTCTTCTCGTTCTTAGTGATCGTGTTACCGCTCAATACCAGATTCTCAATGGCATTCTGGTTTTCGGGCGTGACGCCGCATATCGTCCCGGTGCGGATCAGGTTGACGCCAGCACCGTAGAGGATGTTGTCGGGAGTTGCCTGCGACTTGGCCGACTGCACGTAGGCCGATCCGTTCCAGATGTAGCCGTTGTAAGCGATCCAGTTGTCGCGAATCGTCAGGCCACGCACGCCGCCGGCAATTTCGATACCCGAACGGTTGGCGCCGTAGACGTCGTTGCTCTCGATCAGCATGCCGCTGTAGTCGGCCATCGACGGGCTGTAGTGCTGCCCAATGATGAACAGGTTGGCGCCATTGCCTTCGGCCCCCAGGATCTTATTGCCCCGGACGACGCCAGCCAGCCCGTTGTTGCCGGAGCTTTGCGAGTTGAACGAAATGCCGAAGCGGCCCTTGCTGCCATCCTGGCCAGCGCCGGTGACAGGGCCGATGATGTTGTTTTCGATTGTGATCGTCTGCAGGGTGGTGTTCTTGGCGTCGGCATAGATCAGGTGCGCATTGGCACTGTCGGTGCGGTTGCGCGCTTCAACGACAAATCCCTTGATGGTGACGTCGCAATCCTCGGCGATGTCCACGACACCATCGGCCTCAACCGCAGCGGAGCGGATGACCGCTTCGCCTGCCGCTTCGGCGTCATCCGCCGTCCATCCGGCCGTCGTCGCAGAGGTCCAGTCGATCGCACTGCCGGTGTTGCGCGCGGCATTCGCCTTGGGACCGAGCAGCGTGACGTTATGATTGATCTTGATGTCTTCGACGTAGAGTCCGGATGCCACACGCACCGTCGCGCCGACGGCAGCCCCATTCACGGCACTCTGGATCGATCCGAAAGCGTCGTAGCCCCAGGTCTTGCCACCGGAATTGCCATAGCCGGTCCAGTCGTCGTCGACCCACACCTCGGACGCTTGCGCCGCCTCAGTAATTGTGAAAACCAGCGAGCCGGTCGTCCCGCCGCCAACGGCCGGCGAGACAACCTTGACATCGGCCGTGCCAACGGCCGCCAGCAACGCCGCCGGCACCGTGGCCGTGATGGAATTGGCGGAAACGGTGGTCGACACGAGTACCGTCTCGTCCGCGCCCCACTTGACCACCGAGGAGTTGATGAAGCCCGAACCGTTCAGGGTGAGTGTCAGGTCGCCACTGCCCTTCGCTGCGAAGATCGGGCTCATGGAGTCGAGCACGGGGGCCGGATTGGTGATGTCGAAGAAATCGCTCGTCACACCCGCGATCGGTTCCGCCGCAGAGGCCGCCAAGGTGAAGCCCGTGCCGCCGTCGAGCGTGATCGCCAAATCGGTGAAGGAGACTTCACCCGCCACGCAGAACTTCGTCAATGTGCCGGTGAGCACGCCGCTACCCGGCTGCGAGCCGATCACCAGCGTCACCGCGTTGGTGAACTGCGTCGCGACTTCGCCGATCTCGTTCGTCACTTGGACTGTCACTGTCGACAGCGTCGCGCCGAGAGCGGCGTTTTGCGGCTGCGCCGTGAACTTCAGGCCAGCCGGCAGGTAGTAGACCGGCGTCAGGTTCGGCTGGAAGCCGATCACCCCCGGCTGCGTGTCCGTCCCGTCACCCAGCCACGGGCTGAAGTCGACGTTACCGCTGACAGCAGCACCCAGCCCGCCCGGATTTGCGGCGTTGGCCGGCCCCGTGGCATCGTTCCACCAGTTCTGTTCGGCCTTGAGCGTCGAGGAGAGCTTGTGGCTCAGAGCATTCCCGACGAAAGCGTTCTGGTAGATTTCAAACGTGCTGGTCCGGCCCGCACAGGTCACCAGTCCGTTCTGCTGATTATCTCCCAGCAGGTTGTTGCGGACAACCAGATTCTTGGGGCCAGAGGATCCATTCTCGACATACCATCCGTCGGCACCGGCGGAGAGGAAGATTCCGTTGGCGTTCTTCTCGATCTCGTTCTGTTCAACGAGAATTTCCCTGGCGCAGTCGATCCAGATGCCGCTGGCCACACAGTTGTGTATCAGGTTGCCCTGCACCAGTAACGGCGTCCCGGACGAACCCGTGACGGACTGGAGCACAATGCCGGCATTGGCCGTGTTAGATATCACGTTTCCGGCGAGAACCAGACCGGAGTAGTCGAGGTGCGCTGAGAGCTTCCCGTTGCCGAAACCCTCGGATTCGTACCCGACATAGATTCCAAAGCCGTGTGAACTGCCCGGCTGGATGTCGGCGATGCGACAATTGACGATGCGGATGTTCGGCAGGCCACCGGGAGTGCTGGCCTCGTACCCGCAGATGATGCCGCTGCCTTGGTAACTCACGACGTCGACATTGTCGAAGGTCACATTTCCGGACTTGATGCGGACCCCGACCGCTGTTGTCCCGAGCCCGGTGCCGTCAAGCACGGCCCCATCTTGTCCAGTAACCGTCAGCGCCTTGGCAATAGTCACCTGCTCCCCATAAACCCCCGCCGCGACGTTCACCGTCCCGCCTACGGCCACACCGTCAATGCCGCCCTGCACGGTGGCAAAGGCGTCCAGGCCCCAGACGTGGCCACCGCAAGATTCCGCCGTGTAGTCGTCATCGACATAGGCGATGAAGACGACCTCGTAAGCGCCGATGTCGGGGGCGTTGCCCTGATCGCGCGGCACGCCGCGCTGGTCGTGGGTCGCGGTACCGGCCACGCCGCCGTTGATGGCCGGGCTGTTGGCCAGCAGGGCGTGGGTCGGCGTCGGCCCGCCGTTGTCGGCAAGGGCGCCGAGCTTCGCGTCCTGGTCAATGAGGTTGTGCGCTCCGCCAGGGGTGGGGATCGCGCCGAAGACGTTGTTGTTTGCGGTGGCCGTGTTGCCGCAAACAATGGTGTTATTGATTGCGCCGACTGCGCCCTGCAGGCTCAGACCGCCGCCGCGTGCCGCCGTGTTGCCCGTGGCTGTAACAAAATCGATCTCACATAACGTGTTGGGCGTTATGAAAATGCCGCCACCATCGCGTACCGCCGTATTGCCGCTCACGGTACAATTTTGCATGGTCAACGAGCCGCCATAGATGAAGGCGCCGCCACCGCCATTGCCCGCCCACTTGCCGGAAGCCGTGTTGCCGGAAATCGTGGTGCCGATCAACGTCACGTGCTCGTTCAATCCACCCGTCGCAAGTCCTCCGCCCGAAGAGACCGCCGTATTGTTCTTCAGCCAGCAATCTACGAGGGACAGTAAGAGACCATCCCCATAACCATAATAAGACGTGGCCACGGCGTAGATGCCGCCGCCGGTCTCCGCCGCTCCATTCTGGATCGTCAAGCCCATGATCGCGACGTCGATGTCGCCTTCCACGATGAAAACGCTATTCGCCGCGTTCCCGTCGACAATCGTCGCCGCCGCGCCGGCGCCGATGATGCCGAGATTCTTCTCGTAAACATACACGTTCTCGACATACGTCCCCGCCGCGATGTTGACTGTGCCGTCATCGACAACCGCGTCGACCGCCTGCTGAATGTTCGTGAAGGCGTTGTAGCCCCAGATAAGCCCGTCGCAGGAGCCCAACGCGAAGTCGTCATCGACCCACACCTCAGTCGGTAGTTCGTTCGGAAACGAGGAGTAGGTTCCCCCAGTCTGAACCACATGGTACCCGCCAACGGTGGTGATGTAGAGTCCGGTATGGCCGTTTTCATCGATGGTAACTGACTGGCCGGCGGCAAGCTCTGCGGTGAGATCGTTGGCAAGGAGCGTGACGGTACCGCCGCTCCCGGCGGCCTCGATGGCTTCGGCGAGCGTCAGATAATTGAGGTCGCCGACCCGCGCCAGTACTCTAGCGGCCGTGAAGATCGCCGGGGTAGTCACCGGCTTCACCAAAACCAGACCATACCCGTCGGCGAGGGCTCCAGCCGCGCATTTCTCGAACGTTCCGCCAACGATCTTGCCATTATCATCATAAACAACGTCCCAACCGACGACCGAGAGATCGGGATTGTTGTAGATTCCGCACTGGCCCGCCCCCTCCGGCATATTGTCCGTCACATAAAGTATCACGCTCGCCGGTGCCAGACAACCGACGATTGTGCCGCATTGGGACGCATCAAAACTCGCGGACCCATTATAAGCCCCAATCGTCAGATTCTCCACTGTGCAACCATGGACATTGCCCATTGCATTGCCGCTGATGCCACCGGCGCTGTAATAATTGACCTCAATGTCGATATTCTTGACCCGACAGTCCGTAAACGAACTGACCGACCGGCTCGTGCCGCTGATGCCGCCGACCTGCCAATAGCGTGAAATGATTTTGCCGGATCCGGCATTGGCGATGACGGAACAGTTCGTCACGTTGAATAGACCGTGCCCGACGAGTCCTCCCACATAACCATAGCCATTGATCTGGATGTTTCCGACAACATTCACATTGTCGATTGTAACTGCCGGAGTCCCGCTACCTGCATTGCCGCACAGCGCGCCCGCATAACTCTTCGCATAAATATCGACGTTTTCAATCGTCAGGTTCTTGACCATCGCACTGGATGCAAAACGACCGAACAGCCCGGCACCGTCCTTGTCTGCGTTGGACACATTGTTGATCTTCAGGTTGCTGACCTTATGGCCGCAACCATCAAAAGTGCCGTAGAAAGTCGGCTTACCGCCATCGACTGCCGACCCATCGGAGAACTTCTTGCTGTTGCCAATCGGCGTCCACGCCTCGTTGTTCAGGTCGACATCAGCAAGCAGCTTAACCGTTTTGCCGCTGAAAATCGTCTGCTGGTAGAAGTTGGCAAGGCTCAAAGCCGTGAAGCCGCCGCTCGCGTACTGGTTAAAGGCATCGACCGGAGTGCTGTTCACCAGATCTCGGAAAAAGCAAAGGCCCGCCTTCTTCGTAATGTAGAACTCGGTCGCGGCCGCATAAGTCGCGGCGTTCTGATAAAAGCCGTCGGCAACCTTGAACGACCCCGCCGGAGCCAGCGGATCCATAAGGACATCGAAAAGCGTGGCCACATCGATAACCCCCTGCTCGGTCAGCCCCGTATAATAGCTGAAGGTTGCGTGACCCGCATGCGGCAGGTAGGCCGCAGCCGCTGTTGCCAGATTCACAGAACCATTGAAATAAATATACTTCGTGGCACTAGAAAAATAATTGTGCGTAAGATCCGCAACAAGCGTCTCCGGCCGTTTTACACTCAGGACAAAGCCGGTTTCGTTGCTGCCACCAAAGATGTTCTCATTGAGCCGTACCGTCAGGGTATCATCCCCGTCCGCGTATTTCGTCAACATCTGCGGCACACTGCCGTTGTTGTTGAACGTGTTCCCTGTCACCGTCAGGACATCCGCGATGCCGTCATGATTGTTGAACTGAATGTTCATCGGACGCCACAACAACCCCAGGATGTCGTTGTCATTGAACTCGAGCGCACCGGTAACGCTACTGATGTTGAGCGCCGCCGCATTGGCAAAGGTCGAGCCATTGACCGTATTGCCTATGAAGGTAAAGTTTTCAGCCGTTGCTTTCTCGTCCAGGCTCGCGAAATGCAGATAGGAGTAACCATGGTTAGTGAGGTTCCTGAAGGTGTTGTCGGTGAACTTCCAGTTCTTGTTCACCGTGGTACCGGTTCGTCCTCCGGTAATCACCAAGTACGAATCATCGAAAACAACGCCATCGAACCAGATGTTCTCGTAGGTATACCCGCTGCCATCTGCGCTAATGATATACATGTTCTTCAGAACCGACGAGCCATCGCTCTTACCGCGGAAGGTGACGTTCTTCAGCGTCGACGGTAGCTTGATGCCTTCTGTAATTTCGACGAACTGCAGTTCGATGACCTTCTCGACAGCCGGATCCATCCCCGCCGCAGCAGCAATTGCCGCCGCGAGCGTCTTGTACTTCGTCGTTCCGATCTGGGCGACGGGTTCGGACTTCGTCGTGATGACGGAGCCGATCGTGGCCGCAACATCGGACGTGTAGACGGCGCTGTTGCCGTTCACCTCGCTGAGCAGCATGTCGTTCCAGTCGTTGCCCGAGAGGTCGACCGTCGCGGAGCCGCCGCCCGTGATCTTGGCGAAGTCAGGCAAGTCGCGGCCGAGCGTCGCCTTGCGGAAGACGTTGTTCGTGATCGTCACCGTGCTGTCCGCGGCAAGTCCGCCGTCGTATGCCAATGACAAGCGGATGCCGCGGCCGCCGTCGGCGACGTTCGTGGCGTTCCACTCCGTGATCGTGTTGCCCGTGATCGCAACCGTCTTCACGACGCTGTTGTCAACCGCGGTGTTGCTCTCGATGAGAATGCCATTGTGGCCGGCGTTGGCGATCGTATTGCCGGTGATCGTCACGTTGCCGCTGTTGCGGAGACGGATTGCCGACGCACCAGCCACGGTTCCGTTGAACGTGCAGTTCCTGACCGTCACCTGGTCGACCGGATAGTCACCTTCCGTCAGATGGGTCTTGTCGCAGGAATCGGAGATGTAGAGCGCCGCCACAGTGTCGCCGCCTGTGAACGAGCAGTTCTCGACGGTCGCCTGCACGTAGTTCACGAGCGCAAGCCGCGCGTTCTCGAAGGCAATGTTTTTGACGGTCACCGTCGCGTTCGCCGTCTTACTGTCGTCGTAGCCGATGAAGACATTGGCCGTGAACTTCGCCGACGCCCCTTCCACGGGCTGGATCGTCAGCGACTTGCCGCGAACCGAGGCCGCCTCGGCGGTCGTCAGCGTGCCGATCGCGTCCGCGCCCCAGGTGCCACCGAAGATTTCGATCGTGTCCCCGCTCTGCGCCGCCAGGCGCGCCGCCGCGAGGGTCGTGTACTCCGTGCCGCCGATTTTGGCGACGGGCGATCCGAAACTATATGCTGAGGGGAAAAGACAGACGATCCCAAGCACCGCCAGCAACAGAAACAACTTACTCTTCATGACTTAACCCTTTTTCACTATTCAGCCAGCACGACGACATTACGATCCGTGCAAGAGACAATA
>JGI24500J29687_10038768_pt1 | contig 12870 bp, 22 predicted proteins | sample BioPla2RNA1_FD_29687 | JGI IMG/M metagenome (IMG submission 29687) | reverse complement strand
GTTGCGAATAATTTATTGATATTTTAAAAAAAAGAGATTTTTTATGTCTCTTTTAGTCATTATTCTTCATTCCCTTCTAAATAACCTAATTCTATTAGTAATTTTTTAACATCATCAATACTCATTTTTACTAGTTCGTTTAGAAATGCATTAAGCGACATGTTTAATTCTTCTGGTTCCATGTCTTTCCACCCTTTCCAAATGTTTGCATCATGATAATAATCTAACCCTATATGTGATTTATTGTTCATATCAACGTAATTAATCATAATGTTGTCAGGATAGCATTTATCAAATTTTTCATATTCTGCAAATGTAATTTCTATCATGCAAAGTTGTGAATTAGAATAAATTAGTATAGCATACTCATTAAAATAATCATCTCCTATAGCTATAGTGCCATCGCCGTTTGTAACAAAATAAAAATCATAATCTTCCATTTCAGATTCATTTTCAAAACTTTTAGTTTCGCCAAATCTGTCAATTAGATTTAACAATGTTTGCACTGCCAAATCTCCTTTTGAGACTTCTTTGCATGATGTTAAAGTGAGCGATACAATTAATACGATAATTAATAATAACAATCTTTTAATTAGTTTCATTTTAAGTTCTCCTTTTGCTTATGAATTATGTAAAAGATTACCATCAAGATAAAGAAATTTAATACTGCCTGTAGCCAGCTGAATCCTTTGTAATTAATTATGATGGTTGTTGCAGGTAATACGCCTACCATTAATCCAACGATAATAAGTTGGAAGAAGATATTCCATTTCTTATGATTCATGTTTGGTATCATCCTTAGGATCAAACTCTTTTTCAACTGCCTTGGTGATAGCTTCGACTACACGTAACAACTGAGGTTCAATCTTTTTTGTCACTGCCTTGATGACAGGTCCTAAAACTTTAACAGTTTTGCCACTAAGTTCATCTGTTCTTACAACAATTGCGAATTCAATACGATCTTTCATTTTCTTTCTCCTCCTTATCTAATAACTCTTTTTCTAGTTTCTCCTCATTACATGCTAAATTAAATGCTAATATATTTTCAACTTCATATAATTTGTCTGTTATTTCTCGTTTTTCGCTATGTGGTAGAACGTTATCATCAACACTTTTTATTTGTGATATGATGTTATGTAAAGATATTTTTATATCAATAAGTGGTGTCATTTCACTCACTACCTCATCATAAGTCTTTTCAAAAATGTCTGGCTTACATGGATATATTTCACCGTTTACACCTTGAATGATATAGTCACCTTTGTTTGCTTTCATCATGCCCTCAAGTGTTTTGATTTCAACCGTGCCATCATCGTGTGTGACAATCTCATTCGTGATTCTTTTTTCATTAAACCAATCTGGCATAGCCTTATCAATCTGAAATCTAAATGCCTCAATCACTACTGGTTTTTTACGATATTTCATTTCATTTCCTCCAATTCTTTTTCTAGTTGCTTGATTTCAATGCTTATATCACACACTCTTTTAGATTTGTTACCTAATCCTGGTGTAAACGGCACAAGTTCATGATGTTCACGATACAACCTCAACAACTCATCAACCTTTTTAGCACGTTCTAGGGCTTTTTCTAATGTAGGTATAACGTTAGTCTTAATACCCATTTTTTTCTTTTGCTTCTTCTAATTTAGATTTAACCGTGGATGCTACTTGTCTGACCCAAATATATGAATAGTTTGTTTCATCAGCTATTTCTCGCAGTGTCTTTTTGCGATCTTCTTTTTTGTTAACATAACAATCTCTTAATATAATATATTCTAATGTATATTTATAATCTTTAACTTTATTTATATAATTATTTAATATATTATTTAATTCAATTATTATATTATTATCTTCCTCAATCATTTTCAGCAATTGGGTTTTTTGGTTTTGCAACGCTGCAATACGATTTAGCGCCTCAATATCCGACATTTTATAAGTTGATGATCCTTGCACAATAACATTATCAAACGATGGAGACACATACTTCATATTTGTTTTTGCTGTCAATTTATTAAGTTCACTTTCCACAATTACCAACCACGATTTGTTATTCAAAAGTCTTTTTTCAATCATTACATACTGTTCATACATAGTTTTGTTCCTTTCTTTGGCATTTTTTTAAGGTCGTTAAACTCCATTATACTAATCCCCACTCGGCAAATTTCTCAAAACCGCCTAGATCACTAATAAACTCACGAGCAATTTCAACAACCTCTTCATAAGGTCTATTGTCGATGTACTCATCACCAATTGCACAGCAAAGTTCAACAGGAACTCCTGTTTCTTGAGCCTTTAACCAAGCATAGATATTTACACTAACATCTGCTTTGGATAGGTCTTTACCATGAAGCCCACCGCCAGTAACTGAGTCGGCCATATCAGATCCAAGTTTTCTATTAGTTGCACCAGTATCAACATCAGTTCCACCAGTCCAATCACCGATAGGATTGATTTCAGCTTCTTGATACTCATTTTGAATTTCAGCTTTATTAGCATTACTTTGACAAATAATCAATCTATCACCATTAAGGATGTATTTACCGTCAGTGCCATACTTTGCATAAATGCTATGAGCAATCTTAGATAATTCCTTTTGCTCTTTAGTAAGTGGTACGCCTTTAAAAATTCCATTATCCCCACAGCGAATTCTATCAGTTTGGTTATATGCTAAATGAATATCTTGTGGCACTTCTTTATAATCAACAATGATTTCACCAGCTATTCTATGAACTGCATCTATGACATCGCCTTCAGAAATAAACACAGAAGTTTCAGCAATAATATGACATTTACCATGACCAATTAATACCTCAACAGCGATTCTTGGATTTTCTACTTGCTTGTATGCTAAGTCAACAATAGCACCAGCAATTCTATCTGCTACCTTATCTGGATGAGCAGGATTTACTTTTTCAAACATTATTATTCCTCCTTATTTTCTTCTACTTCTAAGCAATTGTTCCATTACATCGTCTTGGATCTGCTGCCATGCAAGATTAGCTTGTTTCATAAAACTTTGGCTCATCGCTACATATGGACTCTGAATAGGTGCACCAGTAATTGGATGCTTACCTAAAAACCCAAACTTAGTTATTGCTTCTTCACATTGAAGTCAACGGGCTACGCTCGTCGCATATTGTTCGATTAACTGACTATTAACAAACTTCTCACAGTTGAGGCTCTTCAACCATAACCAAGTATTTTTATAAATATCTGCCGCTTCGAGATTTTTTCCATCACGTTGCTGAGCTGATAAGTACTCTTTTACTGGCGGCATTTCATTTCCAAAAGTAGTACCATTTTGGTACAATACTACTTGTCCTTCTTTAAACTTCGCTTTCATATTAATTCCTCCTTAGTTTCTATTTGACTAATTTTTAACATATTGCTTACCTTCTCTTTCTTGTTTGTATTTTAAAATAGCATTTTAAATATTTCTTCTAGTACATTAACAACTATGCTGTTTCCTGCTTGCTTGTATAATTGGGAATTTGAATTTACTTTGCTTGCTTTCTCAAAATCTTCATCACTAAAACCCATTAAACGCCAACATTCTTTTGGAGTGAGTTTTCTAATTGAAATCAATTCATTAGGATCATCAACAACTACTGCAACATCATTATGTGTACGGTTCATATATACCCCATCCCCAACGTGTGCTTCAGCATAACCTCTTTTGGTTTTTTCAGGCACTGCAACAAACGTATTGTTGCTTTCGCTTACTCTTGTTGTTATTGTCCCAGATATGCCTTTTCTGATGATTTGATTATAACTATCAATAAAATCTCCATCCTCAATGCTGTTTTTTTCTAAAGTTTTAGCAAGTCTTGTTGCTATTTTAGGCTCTCTATTACCACCACCCATTGTGTTTATCGTTGGAGCAAGTCCATCTTCACTATATATTCTACCACTGCTTTCAAAACCATTTAATTGAGCCACTAATACAAGTTTGGGGTCTTTATAATCTCTTGCAAGTATTGTCGGAATAATCCCACCTTTTGCCACCCTATTTTCTATTTTTGAACATTGAAATTGTGTATTTTTTAAACCATTTAATGCCTTTTCACTTAAATAATATTTTTCATCAACATTATCTTCCAATAAATCTTTTAGTCTTAATACGAGTTTCTTTTTGCAAGGAAACTGATAATAAAAATTACCTAATATGCTAACCATGAAGCAGCGGTTTCTATTTTGTGGTATTCCATAATCTTTAGCGTTAAGAAGTTGGTAATAATTTGAATAACCCAAGTCCTCTAAAAATATTTCCCATTCCCTAAAATCTTTAAAGTTTGCTTTGCCCACAACTTGAGGGACGTTTTCCATTAAAAGTATTTGAGGTAATTCTACACACCCTTTCAACAATCTTTCTACTTCCCAAAGCAACCCACTTCTAGTCGAACTTCCTTTTTCCATTCCTTTCTGCTTACCTGCTAAACTTAAATCTTGGCAAGGGAAACTATAAGTCATAATATATTCATATTTATCAGTATCAACAATGCATAAATCACTAGAATTTATTTTAGTTATATCTTGCACTACAAAATCAGTATTATGTATAGCGTTATAACTTTTAATAGCATTTGAATCATATTCAACAACCTTATAAGTTTCAAAGTTAGCGTCTATGTTTTTTAGTGCTTTTGCTTGGCTACCAATACCAGCAAACAATTCAATTAAGCGAATGGGCTTTTTTATTTTGTATCTTGGATTCATCGCCTCAAACATGTTTATACTTTCGTACATTCGATTACACCGCCTCTTCAATTTCAATAAATAAAGTTTCTTGCTCATGATAAACTTTTCGAACGTTAATTTCTACCACTTGTGAATCGTCTTCGTAAGCAATTTTATTCAGTGCATCCATAACTGCCTTTGTGATATTGTCAATATCTGGCTTTTTAATGCACTTGATTTTGTTGTCCAAACACTCAATTTGCTTCTTTTTCGAAACCGAAGTTGGGGGTGTAAACCCTGCTATGATTGAGATTGACACCCCTTTTGGTTTATTGATTATTTCCCCTCCTGCTTGAATGAATGATAACTTGATTAAGTTCTCGTAATTTGCTGTGACATCAGGTGTGTATGTTTGCACAAATTGCCCTCTACGCACAAATCTCGGTCGACCTTTACCACATATTTTGCCTTTAACTTCAAATTGCATTCCCCTCACCTTTTTCCTTGCATATTCTTTCGTTTATGTCTCGCTTTAATACTGTTAAAAATGCAATTTGTTCATTTGATAATGGATGTTCATCTTCTACTTCAAGTTGTTTTATAATATGGTCTAAATACTCTATACACCCTTTAGCTGAAGAATAATATTCAATAGTTTTATTCATTTAGATATCACCTTTCCATTATTGACTTGCAGCGTTCACAAATCATAAATTCAACTTGCCCTACTTTGCAAGGATAAAGTTTATCAACCTTTATTCCGCACATGCCACATTTACCAGTCTTGTTTTTGTTGCCTAACTTGATTGGCTTTGGTTCGCTAAATAATTCTTTTACATATTCTTCAAAATCTTTTTTCATACTTCATTCCTAAAATGGCAAGTCATCATCAACTACACCGTTTGGTTTTGTTTCTTCTTTTGTCATGTAGTCGTAAGGACTTGCTTCTTGCTTTATCGATTTTTCTGTTTGATCTTCATAACTTACATCGGATCTGCTGCCTAAGAAGTAGGTATTATTAACCTGCACTTTCATGCCGTAATGCTTTACTCCTTTAGAATCTTCGTAATTATTGTTTTTCAATTCTCCAACAACGCAGATTTGAGAGCCTTTTTTCAAATATTTAGCCATGTTTTCTGCTGTCTTCCCCCAAGCAGTACATGGTATAAAGTCTACATTTTCTTTGCCAGAATTTACTGCGATTGTAAAATCCAGTTTCTGTTTTTCTTTGACATAAACAATCTCTGGATCTTTAACTAATCGACCAATTAAAGTAACTTGATTCATGCTTTAATCTCCTAGCTCTGCATCATATTTTTGATTTCTCGCTTCTTCACGCTGCCTTTTTATTTCTGCAACAATCTCTGGCCTTACCTTTTCCATTTTCTTTTGGTATGCAATTAGCGGTTTCATCCTCTTGTTTATATCCCTATTCCGTGCCTTAAGTTCATTTAGCGAATGTTCCACTTCTAGCCATTCGGCTGCAGCTTCTTCAACGTTTAATTTGCTAAAATCTTGAGCTAGTCGGTAACCTTTTTTACTAGAATATGAAATCACAGGGTGAAACTTTGAAATGTTTGATATTTCTTTTCTAACTGCCCTATCACTAAAACCTACGGCGTTTTGCAATTCTCCTCTTGTCACGGGTGTAGTAATTTTTAATAAATCTAATAACGGCGACCAAAACTTTTGTTTGTTTGCCTTTGTTTGTTTCAATGTTTTATTCATTTCTTTTTTTTCCTTTCAATTCATCTAAAATCTTTTTTGCCTCTTCTTCGCTGATTTCTTCAGCGATTTTTTCCTCTTTTTCTTCGTAGTTTTGCAACCATTCTGGAGTTTCTTTTACTCTTTTTGTAAAAGGACTTTTTCCTGTTGCAAAGTTTTCTGAATAATCATCTTGCCAACATTTTTGATAAAACCATGTTTTGCCATGTTTTATAAATTGTGGCTCGATTTTATTTCTTGATATATATTCAGCGTATTTCTCTACGCCGATTTTTATCTCTTCTACACTTGTTCCTTGTTTTAAAGATTGTTGAAAATATTTGAATGCATCTTTTTTTCCTAACTTTCTCGGATAAATGCTCCATATCATTTCAAAATCTTTCTCGGTTTTAGATTTAGTAGGAGTGCATTTTTGCTCTTCGAAAGAAGGATTAACATCACTATTTTGAAGTGCAATAGGTTGGTTCAAATCGTCAGATTTGACCTTTATATATATACTACTCTTATCTAATCTATTCTTATCTAATCTATGCTCCCACTTGGTTGTCACTTGGTTGTCACTTGGTATACCAGAATTGCACTTCAAAGTGTAAGAACCGTTATCTTTAACCGATAATTTGTTTTTTAGTTCAAGATAATTCGTTTCTTTATAGCGGTCGCCTCGAATGTAATTATTGATTCTCCAGTGCTTGATGACGCAGATACCGTTATCAAACGGGATTACAAATGATTTTGCAATTAATACTGCTAAATCATCATCGCTAGCTCCTGTTAACCGCATTATTGATTTAGGTCTATCAACAAACCCATCATCATCAGCGTCCATTGATAAATCGTAGTAAAGGAGCCTTGCACTTGTTGGCATTGACAAAAAGGCATCACTCCTTGTTATTTTTTGGGAAAACATTCTCTTTTCCGCCATTTAATCCTCTCCTTTTTTTCTACCTCTTGCAAACAATTACTGTTGTTCCAGTTACTTCTTGAATAGCTCTTTTGAACATCTGTTCGTTTGAATTTTTATCGCTCAAATGCATCAAATAGATTTCTTTTAGCTTACTTAAATCATTAGCTTTCAATAATTTGATACAATTTTGTAACGACATGTGTGCGTTAACTAACCGTTTATATTGTGTTTTCGTAACACTACCACTTGTATATCTACTTTGTAGCGTTGACTCGTCAAAATTACACTCGATCATAATATAATCCAACGGTTCAAATACATTTTCTAGATACCTAGTATCTGTTGCAAAAAGCAACGTTTCTTCTGTTATCGTGCTTTTTAAAAGATACGCAAACGGTTCTTTAGCATCATGAAAAGCCTTGATTGGAATTATTCTAAAAGTTCCGATTGACTCCATTTTGTTTGGTTTCAAAATGTTTTTTTGATAATTGTAAATTCCAAAATCTAGACAATCGAATGTTCCTTTCGATGCGTAGATAGGCATCCATTTCGCTATTTTTTTAGCAAATTTAGCATGATCACCATGCTCATGCGTTAACAAACATGCTCTGATGTTTGTTAACTCAACCTTTTCTTGTATTTTTTCTAACCGAATTCCTGCTTCGATTAGGAGGATGGTAACGCCATCTGCTATCAGATAAGCGTTACCAAAACTACTACTTGCTATTGGTATGATGTCCATTTTTAGTACCCTGGATCATCGTCAACTTGTTCGTTCGTCTTAAAATCTTCTGATGACGCTGTGGGTTGAATTTCTTGTTCTTCTTTTGGAAAACCTACTTTTTCACCCTTGTTAGCGTTCATCTCGATTTCCTTTTTTGTTTCAACAATTTCGGTTTCGGAAAAATCGAAGTGTTGATCTTCGTTTCTGATCATTGTTTCTGCTAATAGATCATCATCATTTGATGTTTGAGTAATCATTTTTACCAAGCGATTGATTACTGTTCTTTTGCAAAATTCACCTTCAAACGTTTCGTGGTCTCGCTTATTATTTAGGCTTGGATTTTTAGTCCAGGCTTCTAAAATTTCAGCCTTCGTCATCACAGCAGAGCGGATGTTTTCCCCTTGTTTTACTGTTGCATAGCACCCAACAATTTTTCCTTTCATCTTGTTTTCCCAAGATGTTTTGTGATCTAGAACCAATTCTTCCCTTAATGGTGTGTGCGTTAGGATTAGTTCGTCACCCTCATAAATTAACGTTGCAATAGGCTCATTTTCAATTCCCTTAAGCCTTTTCACAATCGCACATTTTCCAAAATATGAAGTAAACCATGATAGTTTATTTCCATAAACGATAAAGTATCCTTGCTTTTTAGCTGGATTTAATCCCATCACAGACATGTCAAGTAGAGAATTTGCAATTGATTCTTTGGTACAAACCTCTAATGCTGAACGGCCGTTTTTATCAACCGTTCCTTGAATAATTAACCACGCTGATGCAATAGCGTTTCCGACAGAATAATTAGCTGGTAGGTTTAATCTGCCATCTTTTGTTAATTGATTAACTCTATTAGTAACCGAATCCGAGATATTCTTTTCGAACTCAATAACTTTTGATACTTCGTGTTTTTGATTTTGTAATACTTGATTTTCCATTTTTACTTTTCTCCTTTTTCTTTTGATTTTATTTTATTTTCTAATTGTTTAATAATTTCAGAGCCATAATCATTTTTACAAATATCTATAAACTCTTGGACTGAATAGTCAGCATCTAAAGATAAATTGTTGTCTCTAACAAATGCTTTCCTGCCCAAATCACAACTTAAAGTTAACAGATTGTGCCATTTGTAAAACTCATGACCTTTATACTTTTTATCTATGCTAAAGACTTTTAGAAACTCGTTTATTTTTTCATCAACATCTAAATTGCTGAACGCCTTAGCATTTACATCTGCTATTGCTTGTTCTTTTGTCTTTCCATGAGCAAAATAATTATCATGCTTAGCAACATAGCAAGGTTCTAACGATAAATTCTCACCAACTATATACCCCTTAGCAATATTGCCAACTACATGAGTGATAATGGTTGGCACAGTGTCAATACGATATACTTGCATATTGTCGATTTTATTAGGGAGGCCATCACCATAGCCATAGCCATAGCCAGAGTCAGAGCCAGAGCCATAGCCAGAGCCATAGCCATAGCCAGAGCCAGAGCCAGAGCCAGAGCCAGAGCCAGAGCCAGAGCCAGAGCCAGAGCCAGAGCCAGAGCCAGAGCCAGAGCCATAGCCAGAGCTATAGCCAGAGCCAGAGCCATAGCCGTTAGTTTTGGACAAAAATAGTTCTATCTTGTCCATTCTTTAACACCCTCCAGTGATGTAATTGCTTTATCAGTACAAGGGATTATTGCGATAGCATCAGTGACAACGATACTACTAATCACTTTTGTAAATCTGCAATTTTCAGGAGCACTTGTCCCATCATCTGCTAACTGCAAAGTGCTTGCTGCGCCATCATAGTAATGCAGCATTCTTACATTTTCAATTTTAACCAATTTCCCATCATTACTGATTTCAGTTGGCGTTCCAAAATACACTCCACTACGATCACATCTAACGATGCATTTTTTGTTTAATAATTCATTTAACATGTTCTTTCTCCTTTTTTTAGTTGTTTTTTAATATTTTCAATTCTTTTAAACATTCTTCGGGTGTCCCATAAGGGTGCGATACTTCTCGGCTTTTGTTGTCGATTACGATTGCGTCATAATCGCCATAAAACTTGTAAAGGTAATCGTTAAACATGCTTTCACGGTATCCTATGCTTTTCAATTCTTGGTTTGTTAGTGGTGTTTTATAACACATATTGCCCCTCCTGTTTCTCACCGTTTGCAAAAAATGTAAGAGTTTTATATTTTTCATCGGCGTATAATTTAATTTGTTGGCAATTAAGATCAATCATCCAATGCGTTACAGCTTCGGCGTTGTCAATAAAAATCGGCATCCTAACTTGGTATATCTCTTGTAATCCACTGATTATATCAAGTCCAGCTTGGATTTTAGCGCCCGTATTAACATCTGGAAATGGAACTCCATCCACAGTTGCAATACACGTGTCTTCGATAGTGCCTGCCAATTCATTTGTTTTTGATAATTTAAACTTTACTATTTTGAAAGGTCGATTGATTGAATCGGCTAAATATTGGCCTTTAAACTCAATAAACTTGCCAATTAAAGTCATAACCTTGTTTGCTTTTTCATACTCGCGTTTGGCTTTTTCTTTTTCTTGCTCTTTCAAAATGATATTTTCTTTCCTTGCTTTATCATTAAAATAATTAACTTTATATTTTGAAAGCAACTCAATCTCTTCTTGCAACGCGTCAAGTTCACTTTGGATTTGATTTGTGCTATCATCTTCTTCACTTAATTTTTCAATGTTCTCAAGTTCGGTTTCTAACAATTTTAATCTTGCAGCGTTAGCGCCTAATTGAGTGTCGATTTTAGATGTATCAGCAACTAACTCTTCGCTTTCAATTTCTTGGACTTCTTTTTCTAAAATCTCAATTTCGGCTGATAATTCTTCCTTTTCCATCTCAAGATATTTAATTTTGTTGTTAAGTTCTTCAATTGCTTTTTGATACTTTTCGATTTCAGTTTTTAGAGCAATTCCTTTATCTCTGTTTCCCTCTATCGCCTTTGCTTTTTCAACATTAAAATGCTTTTCAAACTCATCTACTTTTTCTAGTGGCCACTTGCTACCGCAAGTTGGGCAAGTATCGCTTTCTGGGGCAAACACCCTTGCCTTAATTTCTTTGTATTCCGCGATTAAGCTCTCTCGTTTAGCAAGCGATTCTTCTAAAACCTTTTGCCCTTTGGCAACCCTCTCGTTCAATGCCTTAATATCTTCATCTTTAACAGCTAATGATTTTTTAAAAGTATTAATCTTAGTTTTAATCTCCCCAAGAGCGATGTTTTTGCTGCGTTCTGCATCATCAAGCAACACTTCTTTTTCGGTTTCCAATTTTCTATTTGCTGATTTTATCGAGTAAATAGCCTGTTCTATTTCTTCTGCTTTCAAATTTTTAGTTTGGTTTGATGACTGCATTAGCAACTCATCGCGTTTTTTTGATTTAAAATCTAAAAGCACTTGATTCTTTTCAGGATTAAAATCTTCTGGTAAATCATATTCAATTTCCATTAATGTTTTAATTTCTGACGGCAACGTACTTATTTTTTTATCATAACTCTTCATTTCAACCGATTTCTGTGCTTTAAGATCGTCAATTGATTTTCCGCCAACTAATTCGGCAAGTAAAGGAGCCAACTCTTGTTTTTGGTTAATAATATAAGTATCGTCAACCCCTTGCACCAACCTAAAAATAATGTCTCTTTGCTTCGTCCAATGTAACGAATTAAAATAAGTTGTTGATGTTAATAATTTAAATAATTCTTCATCAATTACCGCACTCACCTCTTTTTGGTAGTCAGTAATTTTTCTTGGAACGTCGTTAACAAAGCCTTCTGTGGTGTTTCCACCATATACTTTCTCATCGCTCCCTCTTTTCGTCGACCAATTTTCAGTCATTACACGTTTAAATTTCTTTAACTCGTCATTAACCGACAAGACCACTTCCACCGAAGTTTCTAAATGGTGGATTTCATTGTTGTTTTCGTCCAGTGGTTTTGCAGAAAAGACTTTTAAGTCTCTACTGTTTTTTCCAAATAGACACCAAAAGAAAGCGTCTGCTATCGTCGTTTTTCCAGTTTCGTTTTCCCCTCGTATTTCTATGCTGTTGCCATCAAACAACAAAACCCCACTATCTTTAATTCTTTTAAAGTTTTTTATCTCCATAGAGATCAATTTAATTTCTTCCATATTATTCCTTTCTTGTTTATTAATTTCTAAACACTTTGATTTCTGCGTTTGGTAAATACACCCTTTGCATTTTGTAATCGCAATTATAAGTGTAGTCCACTTGCACGTCGCCATTTTCTAGTTTCTTAATGCAGTACTCAACCCACTTACAGCCATAGATGGTTACTACATCATCCACGGCTAAATCTTTTGCTTTTACAACCTTGTTTTCCATAAATCAACTCCTTTTTTCCAGTTTTTTCACAAGCCCAAAATTTCGCTTGTGTTCGTTCGAATGTTATACCCTAATAATCACACGGCAAAATATGCGATAATTGATTACAGGGCAAAATTATAATGGTTTTAGGCATATACAAATACAATCAACGGCTATTATGATTAGGCTAATTCTTTAACATCTATGTTTAAAACATCAGCTATCTGAATTGCAACATCTAATTTTAATAATGTCCTACCATTTACGTAGTCATTTATTTTTCTAACGTTGACTCCCATTTTATCAGCAACAAATTGTTGCTTGATCCCGCGGTCTCTTAAAATCTTTTTAAGCTTTGTTTCTTTTTTAGGTACATTCATTTTTTCACCTCCTCACTTTCTACTTCTATCATTTCTTCGATATATCCTATCTTTTTTTATTTTTAGCGTTTTTTAATTTGTCCCCCAGTTAGCACGCTTGCAACACTGAC
>JGI24500J29687_10003334_pt1 | contig 12872 bp, 13 predicted proteins | sample BioPla2RNA1_FD_29687 | JGI IMG/M metagenome (IMG submission 29687) | reverse complement strand
TTGTCTTACATGATACGCGAGTAGTATTCCACTACGAGCGGATCGTTGATCTCTATGGGGATTTCCTCCCGATCCGGCTCGCGTTTCAATGTTCCGCGATACGCTTCCTCTTTGGAAAGATACGGATAAGAGGCTGGATACGCCGTGGTAAAATTGTCTTTAAAAAGCTGCGGCGCCTTGTCTTTCAGCGCGATCGTCTGGCCGGGCGACACCGGATACGAAGGCCGGTCCGTTTTGTGTCTGTCCACCAGAATATGCCCGTGCACCACCATCTGCCTTGCCTGAAAAATGGAGGTTGCAAAACCCAGGCGATACACTAAATTGTCCAGTCGCATCTCCAATCGGCGGATAAGGCCGAGTGCGGTAGGCACATCTCCTTTTTTTGCCTTCTCCACATAGGAGCGAAACTGCTTTTCCGAGGTATTGTAATACGCACGCAGTCGCTGTTTTTCCAGGAGCTGCGCCCCGTATTCCGTCAGTCTGCGATGCGCACGGGACGCATCGTCCGTCATGCGTCGGTTTGCCTTGGGCAGGCCGTACACATTCAGTCCCAGTCTGCGCACCTGCTTACAACGCGGTTTTTTATAACTTGCCAAGAAATGATCTCCTTTAATACGGTATTTGCCGCGATACCAGGATTAAAGTATACTGCAACGGTATGGAATTAGCAAGTGCGAACGCATGGTTCGGTTATTTGCGGCCAGGTGTTTCGCCGGATACCGGTGATGCGTGCTTGTCCCGCTCTTCTTTTTCTTTGGCCCGTTCTTCTTTTATGCGATCCCATTTGTCCAGCGCGTCTTCCAGTCGTTTGTAGAATCCTTGTTTCCAGCTTTTTTTGCCCACATAAAGCAAATGATGGCTGTGCCCCAGCATCTCCGGCTTTTCGCACAAATAGAAATGCAACTTCAGATACTGCAAAAACCCTTCCTCATCCAGTGCATTGATCTTTTCGGCAAAAATCTCGGCCAATCCGTCTGCGGCCACTTCGTGTACAATATCCACGCCGTTTTCTTTCAGCATATGCCGACATTGCTCCACCGTGAAAAACACAAAGGGATCATCTGCCAGGCGGAAGGTGTCATGGTCATAGGAATCGCCGGTCAAAAATGCCGGGTCAAAAAAGAATTCGCGCAATAGCACGACATCATTCGGAATAAATCCGATGAAAAGAGCCCCGTCGTCTTTCAATACGCGCTTGGCTTCTGCCATGGCTTTCGCCCGATCTTCTTTTTCTCTTAAATGATACAGGGGTCCCAGCAGCAAAACGGCGTCAAACGAATGGTCTGCAAAAAAGGACAAGTCGGTCGCATTGCCCTGCCGGATCGTAAGGGGCCAGGCCGGGTCCGCTTTTTGCTGCATGATTTCCACATGTTTTGCCACAAGGTCAACCGCGGTCATCGAATAGCCCTGTTCCGCCAGATACAAGCTGTAGGCGCCGGTTCCGGCCCCTATATCCAGTATCTTTTGTCCGGGCTTCACATACCGCTTGATATAATGCAGCGTTGTCAGGAATTCGATGCTGCCAGCCTTGGTATGGTTCAGTCTTTCCTCTTCGTCATAAACTTCATACAGCGCTTCGGTGCGCCGGGTGTCATGGGATTTCGACTCGTTCATTTCATTCCCCTGTCTTTGTGTCGATGGGTTCCTGTGCGGTACCGCCTGTACGACAGCTTCTGCTGGATAAACAGATACCAGCGTTCTCCCAGCCAGAAACCCAGATACGTCACGGCAAGGGCTGCCGGCAGATATACATAATCCGGCCAGTGCGCAAAAACCGGTCGGTATTTCAGATAAAAATAATTGCCGTCTACCAGCGGATTGAAAAAATACACAAAAGCCAAATACGTGGTAAACCAGCCGAAAGCGGTGTTTCTGTCTCCTTTTTTAATCTGCAGACCGTAGGCAATCATCATATAATACGGCAGCAGGATGGTAATCACATGATTGATGATAAAACTCAGCCCGATCGGATGCGTGATTGCATACACGCGGCTGGGATACAGAAAGGTGGCCCAGGCATACAGGCTGAAAAACGAAAGAACGGCAAATGTCTTCCGATTATTCGTTAAAAGCAGAAGAATGCCCAGCAGGGAACTGATCCGGCTGATATGAAACGGAAGGGATTCTCCCAGGTGAAAGTCCAGCAGATAAAAATAGGAGGAATACAAAAGGACCTGCTGAAACAGGCTCACAAGCAATATGCCTATGGTGATCGCCTTGCGGTGTTTGGGGATTTTTGTGCGAAAAGCAAACAAACAGACGGCAAAAACCAGCAGGATCGCAATATACAAAAAGTGTTCCGGTCCGAATAGGCGGATATAGTTCTGTTCGGGCATAGTGACCTCCCTGATCGATTTTGATTCGGTGTCCGTTTTATTCTATACCCGCATTGCCCGTTCAAAACAGGTTTATACAAAGATTTTCCGCCGATTTTACCTGTTGTTTAAGCGGTCCACCACGCGAAAGAAACGGGCTTCGTCTTCTTCTTTCGGCATGCGGACCCGTACACAATGGCGATGCAAACCGGGATAATGCAGCCCGCTGACCACCCGGATTCCCTCTTGCCAAAAAGCTCTTTCGAGATCTTCTTTCCCCTCGGTGTATAACAGACCGATCGGCACGGTGTCCTCTGTCTTTCCCATATGCAGGCGGCGGCCGATCCGCGCGCGAAGCCGTTGTTTTGTGCCGGCGATCTTCTGCCGTACGGCCGTAATTTCTTCGTCCGCCTGCAACAAGCGGTGCAGGAGAATCCCCGTTGGCCCGGCGATCACAAAGGGATTGGTCAGTTGCAAAAGAGGTTCCTGCAATGCCTTGTGTGCAAGAAGATAGCCGGCCCGCGCCCCTGCCAAACCGAATCCTTTGGAAAAACTGCGGATCACGATCAGATTGTCATAGGCCGGCAAAAATACGGCAGCGGAAGCACCCCGCGGCAAATAGTCCCCATAAGCTTCGTCAACAACGACATAGCTTCCGGTAGACACCGCTTTGTCCAGTATCCGTTGCAAATCCGGCAACGAGAGCGCCTGCCCGGTCGGATTATGCGGATGTTCCAGATGCACATAGGAAACCTCCGGTGTCAGGTTTTCACACAGCGCCTCCACCGGTATCCGAAACCCTTCTTCCTCACGCAAACAAAGCGCCTGCAAAGAAAAGCCCATCGCCTGCGCATGTGCCGCCGCTTCGGAAAACTGCGGTGCAATGCCCAGCGCCCGCCCTTTCGCCGGATCAAACAGCGCATGGATTTTATAGATCGCATCGATACTCCCTGCGGTCAGAAACAGATTCTCCGAAGACAAGGGGCAGGTATCACTCCACCAGCGGATCAGATCCTCTTTGATCCCGGGCAGGCTATGCGGATACGAAGCCCACAGTGCCGGTTTCATCAGATTCACCCCCGCAAACAGCGAGCTCTCCAATCCGTACGGATTATCCCCTTCGCCCAGGTCCAGTATATTGCCCGGGATGTCTTCCACATTGGCATACGACAGTGCCTTCACCCCGAACAAAGAGGCCCGTATACGTTTCTTCTTCATTAGTTATCAACCTACTCTTCCAAACATACTCTTCTTAGTAGTGTAACAGAGTAACGCGTCCGGGTAAAACAAAACCCCCGACGAGCGGGGGTTTCAAGGCCTGTGTACCTTAGGCGTTTTTGTTTTTGATGTATTCGTCGATTGCTGCGGCCGCAACTTTTCCGGCACCTGCTGCCGAGATAACGGTCGCTGCACCGGTTACGGCATCGCCGCCGGCGAATACGCCTTCGCGCGAGGTTGTTCCGGCTTCGTCGGTGATAATGCCGCCCCATTCGGTCACGTCCAATCCTTCTGTGGTGGACTTGATCAGCGGGTTGGGATTGGTACCGACAGCGACAACCACGGTATCCAGCTCGATATCGAATTCCGAACCTTCTACAGGAATCGGACGACGGCGTCCGGATGCATCAGGTTCGCCTAATTCCATTTGTACGCAGCGAATCCCTACTACTTCACCCTTTTCATCCTGCAGGATTTCTACCGGATTGGTGAGGTTTTTGAAGATGACGCCCTCTTCCTGTGCGTGATGCACTTCTTCGGTACGTGCGGGCATTTCTTCAAACGAACGGCGGTAAATGATATAGACTTCATCCGCGCCGATACGAAGAGCCGTACGGGCCGAGTCCATCGCAACGTTTCCGCCGCCGATAACCGCGACCTTCTTGCTGTGACGGATCGGGGTATCGTAACGATCGTCATAGGCGCGCATCAGATTGGAGCGGGTCAGATACTCGTTTGCGGAGTAAACGCCAACGGAGTTTTCACCGGGGATTCCCAGGAACACCGGCAGGCCGGCACCGGATCCGACAAAGATGGCTTCGAATCCGAAATCATCCATCAGTTCGTCGATCGTTACCGAACGGCCCACGATGGTATTGGTCTCCAGATCCACACCGTCGAGTTTCAACTGATTGATTTCATTTTTTACAATATCGTTCGGGAGACGGAATTCCGGAATACCGTATACCAGTACGCCGCCGCCTTCCGGCAGGGATTCAAAAATGGTTACCTCATAACCCATACGGGTCAAGTCACCCGCACAGCTCAGGCCGGCAGGGCCCGATCCGATAACGGCCACTTTGTGTCCGTTCTTTTCATAGCCATGGGGTTTCGGCTCGGAATGCTCGCGGAAATAGTCGGCAACAAAGCGTTCCAAACGACCGATCGCAACCGGTTCGCCTTTTACGCCACGCACGCAGCGCTGTTCACACTGCGACTCCTGCGGGCAAACGCGTCCGCAGACGGCCGGCAATACATTGGTTTCCAGGATTTTCTGATTGGCCGCAATGTAGTCACCTTCATTGATCAGGTTAATGAAATCCGGGATCTGTACATTTACCGGACACCCTTCCATACAGGGTTTATGTTTGCACTGCAAGCAGCGCTGTGCTTCTTCGCGAGCCATTTCCTCGGTATAGCCTTCGGCTACTTCTTTAAAGTTTCTTGCGCGTACCTTCGGATCCTGAGAAGGCATTTCCACCTTCTCAGGACTCATATTACGTTTAGGTTTAGCCATTCAAACTCTCCTTTTCGTGTTATATGATTCTGCCTGAGCTATATTATTCTGCCGTTTCCGCTGCTTCGGCCGCTTTTGCCAGATCGGCTGCCATTTGCATGCGGCATGCGTGGTCTTTTTCTTTTTCTTCGTCCAAATAGGCGCGGTTTCTGCGGGTCAGGTCGTCAAAGTCTACGTCAAATCCGTCAAACTCGGGGCCGTCTACGCAGGCGAATTTTGTTTCGCCGGCAATCGATACACGGCAGCCGCCGCACATACCCGTACCGTCCACCATGATCGGGTTCAGGGAAACCAGCGTATGAATGCCTTTCGGGCGGGTCAGGTCCACAACGGCTTTCATCATGGGTACCGGGCCGATCGCGACGACAACATCATAGGTTTCGCCGGCTTCCAAAAGGTCTTCCAGTTTCTTTGTAACGAATCCGTGTTCTCCGTAGGATCCGTCATCGGTCATCATATATAAATTATCCGAAACGGCTTTAAAATCGTCTTCCAGGATAACAATATCTTTGTTTCTGAAGCCGACAATGACGTCCACTTCTGCGCCTTGTTCATGCAGTTCCACCGCAGAAGGATAGGCAATTGCCGTACCTACGCCGCCGCCGACGACACAGGCTCTTTTGTGTCCAGCCAATTCGGAAGGTTTTCCCAACGGGCCGACAAAGTCCAGGATTTCTTCGCCTTCTTCTTTATCCTGCAGCATACGGGTCGCTTTTCCGACCGTCTGGAAGATAATGTCTACGGTGCCGGCTTCTTTGTCGGTACCTGCGATCGTTAAAGGAACACGCTCACCGAACTCGTCCACGCGGAAAATAATGAACTGCCCGGCTTTTCCTTTGTTAGCTACCAGAGGTGCTTCAATCGACATACGGGTCACGTTGTCGTTGAGCCTCTCTTTTTTTACGATTTTGTACATACACGCCTCCTAATTTTTGTTCCGCAGTGGTCTTCTAATACCTAATTAATTGTAACATGAGAGTCAATAAAATACCAATTAATTCATGACATGGATTTCATTTTATTTGGCGAACGTAACAAAAAGTGATATATTATCAACTTGTGAAAAAGCTTTATAACGGCAATCTTTAGCCGTTCGTTAAAAGAATAATCTATCGGATCGTTTATCCTTCCCTAAAGACCACCCAATTCGAAGCGATTTCATGCATGATTATTATCCAATGTTTCGAATTGATGGCTTCTTTATTCCGGCATGCCCGTACAAACTCCCGCAAGCGCAGCAGCCGGCGGAGGAGATTCTTGTTTGACCCCTACAGTACATAGCTCTGTCTGCATTCTGAAAGCATCCGAACGCGCTCTATAACATTTCGATAAAGGCCGCAATACGCGTTTGGATTTGACCGACATCCGTGGTGGAGTAGTCGGTTTCCAATTGCATATAAGGAATACCCATTTCCTGTGCACGGCGTCTTACCCGCTCGGATTCGATATTGAAGGTATGGCAGGCGGAGAGGACGATTTCTATAATACCGTCTGCCTGATATTCTTTTGCCATCTCCATTGTGTTTTCGATCCGGTCTTCATTCGGTGACATAACGGAGCAATGAATACGTAAATATCGATCGGCAATGGCGTTTAAAATCGCGTCGGTTTCGGTATCTACCATTTGCTTCATGGTACGCACCCCGCTGCAGTCATCCAGACACACAATCACGCCTCCGCTATCTTCAATCGTAGTGGCGACTTTACCGATGACGCCACCTGCGGGACAGCCCGTTAGCAGGATTCTTTTTTCGTCCTGATGAACCGGCCGTTCGCCTTGCGCATAGGCTTTTTGTGCTTCTATGACCCGTTGTTCAATTCCTGTCGATACTTTATCTATTTCAAAATGGAAAGTGCCTTTCAAGAGCTTTACCATAATCTCTGTCCCTTTCAGAACAGGTGGCACGTTCTTTTGCAAAGCATACATGGAAGTGACAGCCTGTCGATAGCGGTTTCTTTTTTCTGCCGCTTCACGAAGCTGTTCATCCGTTATCGTCAATTGAAACTTCTCTTCCAATGTCTGTTTGAGAATGCGTAGTTCTTCCCGCCATATCTCTTTCGCATAAGACCGGTTTTGTGCTTGCGGCAATTGCATGACATGCACATCTTTTAGATCTGCCAACAGTTCATACATTTTTTTCTTTCCATCACAGGTCGTCTCACCAATGATAATGTCGGCAAAATAGGTATAGGGACATTTTTGTGTCAGGGCGTATCCATAGGTCCCTTTGATTAATGGGCATAGGTTCTTCGGTAAGTCGGCCTCGGCGTCCGGTATGGTTTCATTGTCGATCCCGCAAAGGCCGATAGCGGCAAAGCCCGCAGCATCCAAAACCTCCAGTGGTGTATAGGAACACAAGCAACCGGCGATCCGCCCGCCGTTTTCCTTAAATTCCTTTGCCGCAATAAAACCTTCTTTGCGGGCATCCAAAAATTCATCAAAATTGCTTGGCAATAGTTGTGATCGCGTCATTTGTCTTCCCCCTTCTTATCCTCATCTGAGTATATCCGATGTTTGCAGGATTCATAATTCATACTATTAATGGGATCATAAGAGATCGTGAACATTTCCGGGTATTACGATTTCCAAATGCTTTTGGGCAATCGCTTGCATTGCCTGTAAGATCGGGTGGGGCGTTGCCGGGATATGGCGCCATTTGCGCGCGGGGAAAAAGCGGGATATATGCAACGGAATCGACGGGTCAATTTCCGCCACCATCTGCACAATGTTTTCAAATGCTTGGGGATCGTCGTTTTTACCGGGGATGACGAGTGTCGTCAGCTCCACATGCGAGACCGCCGCGGCGCGGCGGATCGTGTTTTTCACCGGAGCCAAGCTGCCTCCCAGTGCCCGGTAGAATGCCTCATCGCCTTTCAGATCAATATTCCACGCGTCGATAACCGGCAAAAGGGCATCCAATACATCATCCGTTGTGAAACCATTGGTCACGACTACATTTTTCAAACCGGCTTTCCGGGCAAGCTTGGCCGTATCCCTGACGTATTCATAGCCGATCAGGGGCTCGTTGTAAGTATAGGCGATGCCGATATTTCCCTTATTCTGTAATGCACAGGCCCGCTCCACCAGTTCTTCGGGGCTGACAGGATACGTGCGCACCGGACTCTCCGGATGGGCAATCGCGCAGTTCTGACAAAACGGACAATCCAGATTGCAACCGGTCGTGCCTACCGACAGAATCAGGCTGCCCGGATAAAAGCGGTGCAGCGGCTTTTTCTCTATCGGGTCGAGCCCGGCCGACACGATGCGCCCATAGGTCCGCGAGCGGCTTTGCTGTTCTACCGCCTCCCGGCTGTTGCAACGCCCCTTGTATGTGTCTGTTAATATGCAGTGATGCGGGCACACCGGGCAGACGGTCTTATTCATGCCGCGTGACCGTAAACCGGTACAGCTGGATCTTTTCGTCGTCCCGAATATTTGCTTTGTTGCGGGCGATGGCAATCTGATACGCCACCGTGTCCACCCCTTCCAGGTCGGGCAAAAGAACCCCGCGTTTTTTGCCGCTCTCTACAATCACCCCGTAGGTTTTCGGATCCAGATCCGCTTCGGACCGAATCGGTTCGGGCCGGCTCAACACATCCACCGAAACAACCAGCTCCGGCAGTTCCTTTTCTGTGAGCGGTAAAAAGCGGGGATCTTCAAACGCGGCACTGATGGCATTGGTTTTTATCTCTTCGTCGATCGTAGCAAAACGGGGAATCAGCGTGCCGATACACCCGCGCAGCTCTCCTTTTCTGTGCAGCGTGACAAAAACCGCGGCCCGCGTCTGCGGAAAATCCGCGCCGGCAACAGGAAGCGCGCGGCCTGCCAGGCGGTTTTGAATGGTGTCGTGGGCAAGTTTCACATACGGATGCATTTTATTCTCCTGTCTTCTCTTCCCGTTCATACAAAACGGTGCCGTAGCCTACGCCGAAGGGCCCTTCATAGGAACTCTGCAAGGTTTTTTTCTGTTCCTTCTCCAGGGCGCCGCCTAAGATCACAAACGTCCGGTGTCCGCATTCGGACGCGTTTCTAAGAAAGCTCTCGTCATAATCCAATAGCGCAGAAAAATCGGCTGCACGCAGATCCTGCATGACCTGTGCATCGTAGGCGGGGCCTTCTTTTTTGTAGCCATAGGGTCCGGTTTCTTTTAATACATGCGACAAGTCTCCGCTGGCAATAAAAGCCGTCTGTCCGCCTTCTTCTTTTGCCGTTTGCGCCAGTACGCGCCCCATCTCCCAGTGCTTTTCCAAAGACAATCCGCTAATTGCCACACGCACAATCGGGCAGTGCAGCCCCGCTTCCTGCAAAAAGAACAAGGGGACCGCCGTTGCATGATCGGCTTGCGGATGGGTGTCCGTTGCGTAGGGAATCCGCCTTTGCGCTTCTTTTCGCATCAGTCTGCGCAAAAAATCGGGATCCCCCTGTGCATCCAGGCGGGTGTCATAGTCGCCGAACGCGCGGAAGTTCCCGATAAATTCTGTGTCGGATGGCAGAAGAAACAAATCTTTATACATCGGCACATGCGACGATACAATCACCACGCGGTCGGGTTTTTCCTCCGCAATCGCCCGGCAAATGCTTCGGTAAGCGCGGACCGTATCCGGAATGCCGTCTTCCGATCCCCGCCCCACCGAAGGAACCAGCAAGGGCGGATGCGGCAGTACAGCTGCCAGTTTCATCGTTGGTTCCTCTTTCTTTTTCGTTCGTTTCGTTCATTGTATTCGACACTGCGCAAATTGCGCACCCGCACCATCGTGCTTAGTACCACCGCCACCAATGGCCCCACAATCACCCCCGCCGGGCCGAGCAGCAATGAACTGGCAATCGTAACCAATACGGTCACAAACGGATGCACGCCGATCGAACGGCCGGTGATAATCGGGTCGATGACCATACGCAGTACCGTAATAATGACATAGAGTATCCCTAAGGCCAGTGCCATCGACTGCTGCCCCCGGGCCAGCGTAATGGCCGCCCAGGGAATCATAATCAGGCCACTTCCCACCATCGGGATAAAATCCACCGCGGCAATGCCCAGCGCTTTTGGCAGCGGCGCACTGACGCCGATGATGAGAAGACCGATCGCATACAGCACAAAAACCACGCCCAGCATGATAAACTGCGCCTTCAGATACGCGCGCAACGAGCGCGCACTTTCTTTCAGAATCTCTTTGATCTCGTTCAAATAAGGGTTCCTCTATTCTGTGAATCCGGGCTTGCCCAATTCTCTAAACATACTGACTTTATACGCTTCCACACCCGGTTGATTAAACGGGTTCACCCCGAGCAAGGTGGCCGATACGCCGCAGGCAATCATAAAAAAGTACAACAGCGCCCCGATGTGATACGCATCCGCCTTGGCAATCTGCAGGAAAATATTCGGCACGCCGCCTGCCACATGCGCTTTGAGCACCCCGCGCCGCGCTTTCTCATTGACCTCGTGCAAGGAAGCGCCCGCCAGATAATTCAGGCCGTCCAGATCCTCTTCGGTTTTCGGTACGGTGAGATCGCCCACGGGTTCTTCCACAAAAAGCACCGTTTCAAACAGATTCCTTTGGCCTTCCTGGATCATTTGCCCCATGGAATGCAGATCGGTCGTAAACTGCAACGACGCCGGGAAGATGCCTTTTCCCTCTTTGCCTTCCGATTCTCCGAACAATTGCTTGAACCATTCGCCGATTGTCATCAGATTGGGTTCGTAGGCCACAAACAGTTCGATATCTTTTCCTTCCTGCAAAAGGCGATTCCGGTGCAGGGCGTATTCCACAGCGGCATTGCCTTCTTCTTTTGTGGTGTATAAAGCCGAGGCGTCCTGTGCGCCGCGAAGCAGGGCATCGATATCAACGCCCGCCGCGGCAATGGGCAAAAGCCCCACCGCGCTCAAAAACGAATACCGCCCGCCGATATCATCGGGAACCACAAAGGTCTCGTAGCCCTTTTCATCCGCCAGTGTTTTTAAGGCGCCCTTTTCTTTGTCCGTTGTGATAAAGGTGCGTGTGCGGATTTCCTCTTCGGTGTACTTTTCCTGCATCCATTCCGCGATCACCCGGTAGGCCAGGGCGGGTTCGGTTGTCGTGCCGGATTTGGAAATGACATTTACGGAATAGTCTTTATCCGCCAGATAATCCTTCAGTTCACGCAGATAAGAAGACGACAGCGTCTGCCCCGCGTAGAGGATCTCCGGGCCTGCAGGATTCCCGAAATACGGCAGCAGACTGTCCAATACGGCTTTTGTGCCGAGATACGAACCGCCGATTCCCACACAGAGCAGTACCTCGGATTGTTCGCGAATGGTTTGGGCCGCTTGTTTGATGCGTTCGTATTCCTGTGTATCATACGAAAAAGGCAGCCGGATCCAGCCTGTGAATTCGCTGCCTTTGCCTTGTCCGGACACAAGGGTCTCCAATGCGTGCAGACCGTTCTCCCAGTCTGTTTCATTCAGATTGCCTGCCCGGCTGAAGTCGGTGATTAATTGCATAGCTCTACTCCTTTTTCGTCAATCCGCATGAGAATCAGCGCGATATCGTCTTGCATTTCTCCCCATCGGAAACGGGTCACATTTTGCAGTATCATACGAAGGATATCCTCTTCCGCTCCTTGCACGAGAGAAAGAAGACGCTCTTCTCCGAACTGCTCGCCTTCTATGTTTACGGTTTCTGTCACCCCGTCGGTGTATAAAAGTACATGGTCACCTGTTTTCAGGGTCATGCTGGCATTTTTATAGGAAATAGCACGGAATACCGGCGACACCGGTACACCGGGCTGGCGGATGAATTCCGCTTTTTTGTCATTGTAAACCAAAGGCATTGCCGAATGCCCGGCATTGGTATGGCACAGTTCGCCCGTGTGAGTATCGTACAGACAGTAAAAGAGGGTGAAATAATTGGAATCGCCCAGATCGAGTTCACAAAACGCATCGCGCAGGCCCTCCAATACCACATTGGGCGTCGGGTCTTCATTGATCAGCGAGCGCATGGTCTGGCGCACAAAAATCGTCATCATCGACGCCGTCACCCCATGGCCCATTACATCGGCGATATAAAAAACGAAGCGGTGATCGTCTACGGCGATAATATCGTAAAAATCGCCGGAGAGTCGTTCCGACGGAAAATACTGCGCCTTAAAATGAACATTGCCCATGTCCATGCTTTCGGGCAGAATCTTTTTTTGTATGCTTCTTGCAAACTGAATATCATCGGACATTTTCCGATTCGTATTGACCAGATCGATCGTCAGATTAATTTTGGCGCTGATATCGTGATACACTTCCACAAAAGCCTGAATCCGCCCGTCTTCATATAATACCGGCGATGTGGTGACCGAATAGTATTCGTCGTCGATCCGCTCTTCCCGCACCACGGTGGATTTGGTGTGGCGTACATTGGGCACAGAAGAAAAGCCCAGCAGATAATTGGAAGCATCGTCAAAATACGTGCCCACCGGACTCCGGCCGATCTTTTGGATCATGGCCCGATTGGCATAGATATAGCGGCCGTCTTCGTCCAGCACACTGACAAGATCCGCCATGCTCTCCAGTACATGATACACCGTATCAAATTCTGCGATTCTGTCTTTCTGGTGTCCGAATAACATCATAGGCATTTCCTCTTAATCCCGTTTTCCAAAAATAGTAAGATCCTCTTTTTCACTTTGTAATGCCATTGTATCAAAACGCCGTAGTTCTGACAATGAAAGCAAACACAATGGATCCATGCGAAAGGATTACGCGGGAAATGCCTGTTTGAGCATCAAACGGCCGTAGGGGTTTTTCTAATCGTATCGGACGGGGCGTTGTTCGGTTTCCAGGCGGCGGGCNCAGGCG